>JAEEGL014927241.1_pt1 | contig 11713 bp, 11 predicted proteins | sample 9134231 | NCBI WGS metagenome assembly JAEEGL01 (sample SAMN16246548, study PRJNA631951) | gut metagenome | biome: gut microbiome; feature: rumen; material: fiber-attached | host: Bos | place: Iran: Karaj | collected 2018-10
GCCGATGATCAGCACGCCCCAGCCATAGACCTCCACCAGCACCCCGTGCACCGTGGTGCGGGGCGAAAGCTGGATGCTCAAATGCTCAAACAGCTTTGAGGTCAGCGTGGTCGAGCTCTCATCCGAACGCAGCAGGGGCACTCCGAAGCGCTCGCAGGCCTCGCTCAGCTCCGGCACGGGAGCGACTCCGCGCGCCAGCACGACGGCCGGAGAGCGATGGGCCAGCATCTCGTCGATGCGCTTTCTCCGCAGCGCCGGATCCATCTGACGCAAATAGGCCATCTCGCTGCGAGACATCAGGAGCAGGCGTTTATTGTCAAAGAATTCGGTAAAACCGGCAAGGGCAAGCCCGGGCCGGTGCAAATCGGCTCTCAGAAGCTGCCTCTCACGGCCGTCCTGCGGCATGTGCAGAACCTCCAAATCGAATTGATCGATAATGTGACCAAGCGAAACCGAATACTGCATGACCGTTTCCCCCTTCTCCTGCGGTCGGCTTCTTTATATTTCTTATTATTATACCGTTTCCAGCGGAAAATGACAACAACCTCCGCTTTGCAAAAATACGCTTTTCCCGCGCTTTGCACCTTCTTGCCATGAAAAAAGAGAGTATAGAGCCGCTCCATACTCTCCTTACAAGCCATATGACCGTCTGTTCTTGCAGACCGGAACCGGTCGCCGCGTATCCATTCCCGAATCAGACCGCACGGGTAACCTTTCCGGAACGCAGGCATCTGGTGCACACGTTGATGTGTTTCGGCGAACCGTTGACGATCGCCTTCACGCGCTTCACATTGGGCTTCCATGCGCGGTTGGAACGTCTATGGGAGTGGGAAACCTGAATCCCAAAGTTGACGCCCTTTCCGCAAACATCACACTTTGCCATTTTGATCTTCCTCCTATACAATGCAGCTTTGCAGTTTTTTCTTGTAACGTTTGAACCGCAGCCCATCCTCAGGGCGCACGGTGCTATTTAGTATAGCATTTCAAATTGCGAAAATCAAGCATTTTATGCTGATTTCAACTTTTTTAGCCGCTTCTTCTCCCCTTCAGCTCCCGCACAGCAGACAAAAAGCCGCTTTTTCCCCGTTATCCGTATTTTTCCTCTTTGGAATGCAGCTTCAAGGTCGCCTTGGGCTCCTGATGCCGGCGCATCCGCTTGATGTTGGCACGGTGGAAGAAGACGATGATCCAGCCGATGGCGATGGAATAGGTGCGCAGCGCCCGATAGTCCGGATAGAAATATTTGGCGGCAAAGGGCACCGCCCAAACAGCCACCACCGCGCCGAGCGCCATATACCGCGACACAAGGATGACCACGGCCCACACGGCGACAAAGCAGAGCGCAATACGGTAATCGATCCCCAGCAGCACACCCGCATAGGTCGCAACCGATTTGCCGCCCTTCATGCCGAAAAAGATGGGATACCGATGTCCGAGGATGGCGCCGAACCCACCGAGAAGCTCTCCCTGATCCGGCACGAAATGCTTTCCGACAATCGTCGCGATATACCCTTTGAGAATATCCAGCACCAGCACAACCGCGGCATATTTGAGTCCGATCGTTCGGGCGACGTTGCTGGTTCCCGCATTACCGCTTCCATACTCGCGCACGTCTCCGTTTCCGCTTCCCTTGGAAATCATGATTGCAAAATTCAGACTCCCAAGCAAAAAACCGAACAGGATGACGAATCCGTCATAGAGAAACTCTCTGCTGATATTGATACTCACAAAACAGTCCTCCCAACTTGTGTTTCCCTCGGCGGCAGGGGCATTCCGGCTCCGTGCCGCATTTCGATTGTGATCGTTTGGGCTTCATCGTTCGCCCTTTTCCCGAATGATAAACCGAATGCTGGTTCCCTCCAGCCCAAAAACCGAACGAATCTGGTTTTCAAGGTATCTCTGATAGGAAAAATGGAAGAGGTCGGCCCTGTTGCAGAAGATGACAAAGGTGGGGGGCTTGATGCTCACCTGTGTCATATAGAAAATCTTGAGCCGTCTCCCCTTGTCGGTCGGGGGCTGAACCTTGAGCTGCGCATCGGAGAGCACCTCGTTGAGACGTCCCGTCGAGATGCGGGTGCAGCTCTGCCCGTAGACATAGTTGATGAGTTCAAACAGGCGCTCCACTCTCTGCCCTGTCTTGGCCGAGATAAAGAGGGTCGGGGCGTAGCTCATAAAGGAAAGCTTTTCCTCCACCTCTTTGCGCATTTCATCCATTGTGCGGTGATCTTTTTCCACCAGATCCCACTTGTTCACCACAATCACGCAGGCCTTTCCGCCCTCGTGCGCAAGCCCTGCCACTTTTGTGTCCTGCTCGGTGACTCCCTCCGTGGCGTCGATCAGAATCAGGCAAACATCGGCCCGATCGATGGCCATGTTGGCGCGAATCACGCTGTATCGCTCAATGTTTTCCTCTACTGCGCGCCGGCGGCGAAGTCCCGCGGTGTCGATAAAAACATAGTTCCCATACTGATTTTCAAGCGGACTGTCAACCGCGTCCCGTGTGGTTCCGGCAACATCCGATACGATCACCCGCTCCTGTCCCAGGATCCGGTTGACCAGGGAGGATTTTCCTACATTGGGCTTGCCGATCACAGCCACCCGGATCCGGTCCGCCTCTTCTTCCGTCTCCCGCTCCGGCGGGAGGTTCGCAACGATTTCATCGAGCAGATCTCCGGTTCCCAGCCCGTGCACCGAGGAGATCGGATAGGGATCTCCCAGCCCAAGGTTGTAGAATTCGTAAACATCCGGCGGAGTGTGTCCCGTGGAATCCACCTTGTTCACCGCCAAAATGATCTTTTTCTTGGCCTTCAGCAGCATATCGGCCACCGACTGATCGGCCGCCGTGACGCCGGTCTCCACATCGGTCATCAGCACGACCACGTCGGCCGTGTCGATCGCGATCTCGGCCTGCGAGCGCATATCCCGCATGATCTGATTGTCGGTCGAGAGCTCGATCCCTCCGGTATCGACCAGCACGAAGCTGCGTCCGTTCCACTCACACTCGGCATAAACCCGATCCCTGGTGACTCCGGGAGAGTCTTCCACGATCGAGAGGCGTTTTCCGATCAACTTGTTGAAGAGCGTGGATTTTCCCACATTGGGTCGCCCCACGACGGCGACAATGGGCTTTGCCATGGCATACCTCAACTATTCTTTCATTTCAAACCGGCAGGGGCTACACACCGCCAAGGGGCTGCCCCGTCATGGACTCAATCAGTCCTTCCCCGCTCATTTCCGCAATCACAATCGGGATATCCAGTTCCTGTGAGAGCTGCTCCACCGTCATATCGTCAAGAAAACAGACTCTGTCGTAGCGCAGCATCACAGCGGGCACGATCAGCGCTTCTCCCAGAGGCTTTCCGCCAAGCTGCTTTACGATATCTCCTCCTGTAACAAGCCCCGTCACGTTGATCCCGCCTCCAAAGAAATCATTTCTGATCGGAATCAGGTTGACGCTTAAATTATTATTGCATTTATTTTCAATTTCGTCAACTAAAACACGAAGATACGGGAATACGCTTTCGCCGGTCACCGCCGTGACTTTTCGGCTGCGCTGCGGCGGCACCAGGCCGGGCAGAGCTCCCATCACCTCTTCCCGCAGCATGGCGATCATCCCAATGCCATTTTCAAGCTGGGGAAAGTCTTCATAATAGTCGTAATCCGGGATCGGGAGCCCAGCAGCAAGATAGAGCTCGTCGGAGGCGAATACAATCCTTCTTCCGTGCGCCTTAAGAGCCTCCTGACCTGCCGCTTCCACTCTTGCCACCGTGTCGGCCGCGTCCTCCCTGCTTTGCAGCTCGAGAGGATAGAGCCCCTCGCGGTGACCCGTCAATCCGGCCGGCACAACGGCGATGCTGTCCACCGCCGGCGCCATGGAGATCAGCTTTTCCAGCGTTGCAGAGAGCTCCTCCCTGTCGTTTACGCCCTTGCAGACCACGACCTGACAGTTGAGATCCAGTCCTGCCTGCGCAAAGCGCTCCAAAATCGCAAGACTCTCGCCGCCTCTTCGGTTGCCCAGCATCCTGCTGCGCAGCGCGGGATTAGTCGTATGCACCGAAACGTTGATCGGGCTGACGCGATAGTCGATCATACGCTGTACATCCCGCTCCGAGAGATTGGTCATGGAGATGTAATTCCCCATGAGGAAGGAGAGTCTGGCGTCGTCGTCTTTGAAATACAGGGTTTCGCGAAGTCCCTTGGGGAGCTGGTCGATAAAACAAAAGATGCATCGATTGGAGCATCCCCGCTGCGTATCCATGAGAAAGCTGCCGAATTCAAGTCCCAGATCTTCATAGCGCGGTTTTTTCACGCGGAGCTTTCGTTGTTTGCCTGACAGGTCGAGCAGCGTGAGCGTGGGATCTTTTTCAATGGAAAAGTGCATATAATCCAGCACGTCGACGATTTCGCTGCCGTTGATTTCCTCAAGCCGCTCGCCGACCTGCACCTTGCCGAAGCAGGGGCTGTTTTCTCCGATTCCCGTGATGGCGACACTCATTGCCACACCTCCTTCTGCAGGACGCCTGATTTCTTCCGTGCCGGCGGATCGGGCGCTCTGCCGCTCACCGCCTTCGCACAGGTGAAAAGTCCATCGAAAAAAGCGGGGGTTGCCATACAACCCCCGCTTTCGGTTTGCCTAATCCTCCGCTTTTACCACAACAGCCTTGCCGCCGTAAAAGCCGCAGTTGGGGCACACTCTGTGCGGAACAATCAGCTCCTTGCACTCCTTGCATCTCACAAGCGTGGGGGGCTGAAGCTTCCACACCGCGCTTCTGCGCTTGTGCTTGCGCGCTTTGGATGTATACCTCTTCGGTACTGCCATTACGTTACACCTCCGGGTTCACTTTATTCCAAAAACTTTTTGAGTCCCTCGAGCCGCAAATCGATGCGCCGCTCCTCGCAGCCGCACTCGGTTTCATTGCGGTTCGCGCCGCAAACAGGACAGAGCCCCTTACAATCCTCCCTGCAAAGATGCTTGGCAGGCAACCAGACAAGCAGGGCCGTTTCGGTAAGCCGGTCGATATCCAGGCTGTTGTTTTCCGCAACAATCAGCTTCTCGCTCTCCTCCTCGTCGGGATCGGCGGAAACCATGGCGGAAAAAGGACAGGAAATCGCGTAGTCATAGAGTTTCGTGCATCGGTCGCACTGAAGCTGCAGCGTGCCGGTGATCTGAAGCTCCAGCGTTACCGCTCCATGCTTCGTAAATACACTGCCTTTGACCCGAACCGGCTGCTGCGCAGGGCGTTCCCCATAGGTCAGTTCAAGAGAAGAGAGATCCGCCAAATAGTCGAAGTCTATTCTCTCGTCGCTGTTTTTTAAAACCGATGTGATATCTACCTTCATTCTACAACTCCTGTTATGATAAGCGCAACACTTATTATATAGGGGATGCAGCGTTTTTGTCAATATCCGAAAGGCAGACAAAATGAGAAAGTTTTCCGATTTTTCGCCCGATCAGCCGCATTTTCGGTCATTCTTTCAGGTCAAACGCTCCGCTACGGCCGAATCCGACGGGCTTCGAGATAAAAGCGCTTGTCCGGCGCCTCTCCGAGAGAGAAGCTCTTTCTGACAAAAGCCCCATCTTTTCGAACAATCTCAAAGAAGGTCGATTTGTCGAGAGAGGGCAGCACCAGAGGCATGTTGCCCGGCAGCGCGCCGAGCCTTCTCGTGGTCTGCTCCCCATGCGTATAGTCGATTTTGGTTTCGGGATGGGCGGCAAGATATTGGTCGAGCAACGGCTGAAGCTCCTGGAGCGGAGGGAATTTCTCCTCCGTCACCCCAATTTCCCGTTCCAGCGCAGCGCGGTCCACCTGGAACAGCACACGGTGGATGGGCTCGAAGACCATGGCCTCGTCGTGCAGGTTGACGATCTCACACAGCGCATAACGGGCGGGATGGGCACTGCGCTCCTCCTCCGTAAGGGTCGGCTTGAGCTCCTCCCAAAACGCCTTTGCGGCGGCAAGGGAATGGTTACCGTCTCCCATAGCAAAGAGAAGTCCTTCTCCGCGGCGAACAAGCTCCTCAAGAGCCCTCGCCATCTCCTCCAAAACCGTCTCCTCCTGCAGTGTCCAGCCTTTGATGTTGCCGGAACCCTGCATCAGATCAAAATCATAGCAGAGCGGCAGCCGCTCGAGCGCGCGCTCGGCCGGCGCCATGAAAAGATTGTCGGCGTCGTCAATCAGCACCAGGATGTGCGGCAGCTCCAGCACGGCGTTTTCCCTGATCCGGATCCGGGAGGGCAGACGGTCGGGAATAGTCTGCTCGGTTGCACGGATCAGACTTTTCGCCCCCGCCGTATAGTCGTAGCGCTCCAAATCAAGCGCCAGCACCACGCCGTGGCGCACGCCCGTGGAAATCGTGCGGTGCAAATAGAGAAAGCCCTCTCCCACGCTGCGCAGCACGTCCTGGGCGAGATAGTCCCGCATGGTCTGATTGATCTTTTGGATCCGCTCTTCCCTGTCCGGCTGCTCCAGATAGGCCTCAGGCAGAATCAGATTCAGGGCCGAGGGGGCATCCCCCACAATGCGGGCGGCCTCCTCCCACCAGGAGGCGTCTGAGACATGCTGATCACATGCTACAACGGCAAACTTGCTCAAATCGATCCCGGGGGCCGGCAGCAGAATCTCGGGGATCGACACGCCGCAGGCGGCAAAGCGCTTGGTCAGCAATGGGTTCATTCCTGCGCCTCCCTTCACAGGCAGCGCACACGCAGCGCGCCTTCCAAGGCCGCAAGGGCCTCCATCGTTTTGGAGTCGGGCGCATTTGCAACGTCGATCACCGAATAGGCAACGTCTCCTCGCTCGCAGCGGAAGACTTCCTTTACATCACAGTTTTTCAGCAACTCTCCGGCACGTTCCGCAAGCTCGGGTGCCGCACTCCTGTGGAGCAGGCAGACCCTGACGGCGGCGGTGCGCGGCGCATCAAAAGCCGGATAGTTGACGCTGTTGCGGATGATACCCTCTTCCAGATAGTCCTTGATCTGCTGCGCCGCCATCAGGGCGCAGTTCTCCTCGGACTCGGGCGTGGAAGCCCCAAGGTGCGGGATGGTAAGCACATGCTCGTGCCCGACGATCTTCCCATTGGGAAAATCGGTCACATAGGAGCGCAGCCGCCCCTCTTCCAGCGCCTTCAGCAGAGCGTCTTCCTCGACCAGCCCTCCGCGCGCCAGGTTGAGCAGCACCGCATCCTTCTTCATGGCGGCAAGCTCAGCCTTACCGACCACGCCTCTTGTCTTCTCGTTCAGAGGCAGGTGCAGCGTGATAAAATCGCAGATCCCCCACAGCTTGGAGAGATCGTCTAAAATGAGCGTCTCCTCGTTCAGGGCGGCCTTCGCGGCGGGGCTCAGCATGGGATCATATCCCACGATCTTCATGCCGAGCGCTGCGGCGGCGTTTGCCACCTTCACGCCGATGGCGCCCAGGCCCACGATGCCCAGCGTCTTGCCGGAGATCTCGCAGCCGACGAAGTTCTTCTTGCCCTTTTCCACGGCCTCTTCCACTTCCTTGCCCTCCCCTTTCAGGGTGTTGGCCCAGGAAATGCCCCCATACACGTCTCTGCCCGAGAGCAGCAGCGCGCAGATGACCAGCTCCTTGACGGCGTTGGCATTGGCACCGGGCGTGTTGAAGACCACAACGCCGTCTTCGGCGCAGGCCTGGAAGGGAATATTGTTGAAGCCGGCGCCGGCGCGTGCGATCGCAACAAGCTCGCGGTTTCTGGCATACTCGTGCATATCCGCCGAGCGGACGATGATCGCGTCGGGCGCGGGAGTATCTGCCCCAACCACATAGGCGTCGGCCGGGAGCACCTCAAGCGCCGCCTGCGAAATATTGTTCAGAAGCTTGATTCCATACGGCATATCAGCCATTCTCCTTTTCAAATCGTTTCATATACTCTACCAGCTTCTGCACGCCCTCGATCGGCATGCCGTTGTAAAGGCTGGCGCGAATGCCGCCCACGGCCCTGTGGCCCTTGAGGTTGATCATCCCCTGCGCCGTCGCGCCCTTGACAAAGGCGGCGGTCAGCTCGTCGCTCGGCAGGGTGAAGGTCACGTTCATATTGGAGCGGCTGTCGGCCCTGGCCGAACCCTTGAAAAGCTTGCTTCCGTCGAGCGCAGCATAGAGCAGACCGGATTTCTCCGCATTGCGGCGCTCCATCTCGGCCACGCCGCCCTGCTCAAGCAGATACGCAAATACCAGCCCTGCAATGTAGATGGAAAAGCAGGGCGGAGTGTTATACATGGAGTCGGCGTCGGCCTGCAGCGCATAGTTGAGCATGGCAGGCACCTCGTCAGACGCCTTGCCGATCAGAGAGCGCTTGACGATGACCACGGTCAACCCCGCGGGGCCCATGTTCTTCTGTGCACCGGCATAGATCAGGTCGCACTCGGTCACATCGTAAACTCTTCCCAGGATAGAGGAGGAGAGATCCGCCACCAGCGGCACGCCGACCTTCGGCAGGGTACGGTATTGAGTCCCGTAAATGGTATTGTTTCCGGTGATATGAAGATAGGCTGCATCGGTGGGGATCAGATCGTCGGTGATCTCCGGAATGTAGCTGTAGTTTTCATCCTTGCTGGAGACCACGGTGACCACCTTGCCCCAGCGCTTCGCCTCTGCCGCCGCCTTTTTGGCAAAATTGCCGGTTTCGGCGTAGGCCGCGGTGCCGCCCTTTTCCATGAGATTCATAGGAACCATCGAAAACTGCGTGGAGGCTCCTCCCTGGAGGAACAGCACGGCATAGTCGTCCGGAATGTCCATGAGCTTACGCAGATCGGCCTGCGCTTTTGCCGCGATTTCCTGGAACGCAGATGATCGGTGACTCATCTCCATTACGCTGCATCCGGCGCCGGGATAGCAAAGCAGCTCGCGCTGCGCTTTTTCCAGAACAGGAAGGGGCAATGCAGAAGGGCCTGCCGCAAAATTGAATACGCGTTCCATAGGTGAACCATCCTTTAATATGAATTTTGTCATCCCTCGGTGGGGTCGGAAACCGTTCTTCCCGCCCATGCCTTCACAACAATGTTCTCATTATAGCGACATTTGTCCTTGTTCGCAAGTCATTTTTCCCGTCTTTCAGATTTTTGTAAGCTTCTTCAAAAAAAGAACTATACTTCAAAAAATCTTTGTGATATATTGTATTGGTTGTTCGAAGATTTGGACTGCATTTCAGAAAAAGGAGCTCGTTTTGATGACCAGAAGGGAAGACCTGCGCAACATTGCCATTATCGCTCACGTCGACCACGGGAAGACCACCTTGGTCGATGAGATGCTCAAACAGAGCGGCGTTTTCCGTGACAATCAGGTTGTGCAGGATCGCGTGATGGACTCAAACGATCTTGAGCGCGAGCGCGGGATCACCATTCTTGCAAAAAACACCGCCGTGGTCTACGGCGATGTGAAGATCAATATCGTCGATACCCCCGGACACGCCGATTTCGGCGGCGAGGTGGAACGCGTGCTCAAGATGGTAGACGGCGTGCTTCTCTTGATCGATGCCTTTGAAGGCCCCATGCCGCAGACCCGTTTTGTGCTTCAAAAGGCGCTTGAGCTGAATCACAGGGTCATCCTGGTGATCAACAAGGTCGACCGTCCCGACGCGCGCCTTTCCGAAGTGGAGGACGAGGTGCTCGAGCTGCTGCTCGACCTCTCTGCTTCCGATGAGCAGCTTGATTCCCCCGTGGTCTACTGCTCCGGCCGCCAGGGCACCGCTTCGCTCTCTCCCGATGAGCAGGGGGAAAATCTCAAACCCCTGTTTGACAAGATACTCGAGCACATCCCCGCTCCCGCCTACCGGGAGGGTCCCATGCAGGTGCTGGTTTCTTCCATCGACTACAACGACTATGTGGGCCGCATCGCCATCGGCCGTATCGAGCGGGGTGAGATCCGCACCGGGCAGGAGGTTGTGGTGTGTGATCACCACCATCCCGAGGTGCAGTACAAATCCAAAGTGGTCACCCTCTATCAGTTCAACGGCCTGAACCGTGTCAGCGTGGACTCCGCCCGCGCTGGGGACATCGTGGCCTTCTCCGGCATCGACGGGATCAACATCGGCAACACCGTCTGCGCGCCGGACGCGGTCGAGCCCCTGCCCTTTGTGAAGATCAGCGAACCGACCGTTGAGATGATGTTCTCGGTCAACGATTCCCCCTTTGCCGGTCGGGAGGGCCGCTTCGTCACCTCCCGTCAGCTCCGCGACCGACTCTATCGCGAGCTGCTCAAGGACGTCTCGCTGCATGTGGAAGACGGCGCCACAGCCGAAAGCTTCCGCGTGCTGGGCCGGGGCGAAATGCATCTCTCCATTCTGATCGAAACCATGCGGCGCGAGGGATACGAGCTTCAGGTCAGCCCCCCGCACGTGCTCTATAAAACCGTCGACGGCATTTTGCAGGAGCCCATCGAAGAGCTGGTGCTCGACGTACCGGAGGAATCCACCGGCAGCGTGATGGAAAAGCTGGGGCGGCGCAAGGGCGAGCTGGTCTCCATGACGCCGCAGGGCAGCCGCATGCGCATGGAGTTTCTGGTTCCCTCCCGCGGCCTTTTCGGGTACCGCAATGAATTTCTGACCGACACCCGCGGAGAGGGCGTCATGAGCTCCGTGTTTCACGGCTACGCCCCCTATAAAGGAGACATTCCCCGCAGACAGGACGGATCTCTGATCGCCTTTGAGGCCGGTGAATCGGTCACCTACGGGCTCTTCAATGCCCAGGAGCGCGGCCAGCTCTTCATCGGAGCCGGCGTTCCGGTCTATGCCGGCATGGTGGTGGGCCTCTCTCCCAAGGGACAGGATATCGCTGTCAACGTCTGCAAGAAAAAGCATGTCACAAATATCCGCGCCTCAGGCAGCGACGAGGCGCTGCGGCTCACCCCGCCACGCATCATGAGCTTGGAGGATTGTCTGGAGTTTCTGGCAGACGACGAGCTGCTGGAGGTGACACCCTCCTCACTGCGCATCCGCAAGCGTCTGCTCGATCATGCCGAACGCATGCGCGCCTTCAAGCGGGCCGAGGAGTTGGGTGCAAAATAAAAACTCGCCTGCGGAAAATGTGCCAGGCACTCTTCAAAATCCAAATCTTGCTTCAAGCCGGCGCCGAAAACAACGGCGCCGGTTTTTTGCCTCAGAAAACCAAGGGTGTCCGTCCCATGCAGATTACAAAGCGCGGCGGAGTGCTCGTTCCCCGAGGCGAAAACGCCTTTGCCAAAATGCGCGGGTTTTTGCCCGATCGCTGTTTTTCCTTGCAATCCTTCCTGCCAAACACAGGAAAAAACACCTATAAAAAATGCGTCTTCCCCCTTGACAGGGAGGAGATTCCATGCTATTTTAGAATCAACCTACTCGGCAGGTAGTTAAATAGGCCTTCCGAGACTTCAAAAAGCCTGTCGTCCCTTCCGCACACCGTTCGGAATTGGCAATGGGCTTCCCCATTCAAATCTCTTTTTTACTAAGTGCATTTGCGCTGCAAACCAACCATTCCATCATCTGCATCAACGGAAAGGAGCCACAGTATGATTTATGCTGATAATGCTGCAACCACCAAACCCTCACAGAAAGTGATCGAAGCCATGGTAGCCTGCCTGAGCGAGGACTATGGCAATCCTTCCAGCGTTTACACGCTGGGTCAAAGAGCCGCCGAACTCCTGCAGAACGCCAGAGAGCGCGTTGCCAAAAACCTCGGATGCGATCCGAGTGAGATCACCTTCACCTCCGGCGGCAGCGAGGC
>JAEEGL015144655.1_pt1 | contig 11713 bp, 14 predicted proteins | sample 9134231 | NCBI WGS metagenome assembly JAEEGL01 (sample SAMN16246548, study PRJNA631951) | gut metagenome | biome: gut microbiome; feature: rumen; material: fiber-attached | host: Bos | place: Iran: Karaj | collected 2018-10
AGGAAGCCCATGTCGCTGTGATACTGCCGCACAAACCCCTGCATCCACTTCTCGTCGATGCCGGCGGCCTCGTCTCCCAGCTCGTCCTTCACGCTGTCCCACGCCTGCCGGGCCATGCCCGAAAGCGCGTCCGTCATGTTCTGCCAGTCCTCCAGATCCCGGGTGCAGGTCAGGCAGGGGAACCCGGCTCTGTCCAATTCGGGCAGCAGGGCGTCGTGGCAGTTCTCCCCGCAGGCGATGCCGCCGTGCTTTTCCGCCAGGAGGCGGACCATGGTGGACTTGCCGGCGTAAGCCGTGCCGTTGAAGAAATACGCGTTGGAAAACATCAGGGCTTTTTCGGGCGGCCTTTGACCGGGGGCAGGGGGAGGGGCGATCCGCGGGCGCCGCGTTCTTTGATACTATATCACAGAACCGCGCCTGGGCGAGAATGGATGAGTTTTGGAATGAAACGGGAAGGACATCCGCCAAAACGAGGGGGGCAGAGACGCGCGCGATTTTGGGCACAAGGAAACGGCCGCGCGGATGCGCGGCCGTCGGCAATTCGTTCTATGCCCTGGAGAGATACCGGGACAGGAATTCCCGCGTGCGGGGGACCTGGGGATGGTCGAACATTTCCTCCGGGGGGGCGTCCTCCACGATGACGCCGCCGTCCATGAAGATCACGCGGCTGGAGACCTCCCGGGCGAAGCTCATCTCGTGGGTCACGACGATCATCGTGAGGCCGGAACTGGCCAGATGCCGCATGACGTCCAGCACCTCGCCCACCATTTCGGGATCCAGGGCGGAGGTGGGCTCGTCGAAGAGGATGATGTCCGGGTGCATGGAGAGGGAGCGGGCGATGGCCACGCGCTGCTTCTGGCCGCCGGAGAGCTGCGCCGGGCGGGCGTTGACGTAGGCCGACATGCCCACCTTTTCCAGGTATTGCCGGGCGATGGCTTCGGCGTCGGAACGGGACTTCTTCAGCACGGTCACCTGGGGGCGGACGCAGTTGGCCAGGGCGGTCATGTTGTTGAACAGGTTGAACTGCTGGAACACCATGCCCACCCGGGCGCGGTATTCCGAGACGTTCATTTCCTTGCGGGAGATGTCCTTCCCCTCGAAGATGATCTTGCCGCCGGTGGGCTCCTCCAGCAGGTTGACGCAGCGCAGCATGGTGCTCTTGCCGGAGCCCGAGGAGCCGATGACGCTGATGACGTCGCCCTTGTTCACCTTCAGGTTGATGTCCCGCAGCACGAGGTTTTCGCCGAACTTCTTTTCGAGATGGATCAGTTCAAGGATGTTTTCCATGGGTCAGCCCTCCCGCACGTGAATCTCGGCGCTGGGATCCGATTGGGAACCGCAGATGGTGTAGGAGGCCGAGCCCTCCAGCTTGCGCTCCGCCAGGCGCAGCAGCCGGGTGACGGTAAAGGTCAGGATGAAATACAGGATGCACACGAGGGCGTAGGTTTCAAAGATTTTCAAATTGATGCGCTTGATGACGCCGGCCATGTAGTACAGCTCCGTGACGCCGATGACGTTCAGCACGGAAGTGTCCTTGATGTTGATGACGAATTCATTGCTGATGGAAGGCAGTATGTTGCGCAGCACCTGGGGGATGATGACGTGTACCATGGACTGCCAGTGGGTCATGCCCACGGAATACGCGCCCTCAAGCTGGCCCTTGTCCACGGAGATGATGCCGCCGCGGACGATCTCCGCCATATACGCGCCCGTGTTGATGGACACGATGAAGATGCCCGCCGGAATCAGCGGCAGCGTTTTGCCGCTGTTCAGGAAGGCGTAGCCCCAGTAGATGACCATGGTTTGCACCATCATGGGCGTGCCGCGGAAGACCTCTACGTATGCGACGATGACGGCGTTGATCGCCCTGCGCAGCGCCCGCACGGCCGCGTGCTTGGACGCGGGAGCCGTGCGGATGACGCCGGTGAGCAGGCCGATCAGAAAGCCGACGATCGTGCCGGTGAGGGCGATGAGCATGGTGTAGCCCACGCCGCTGAGCAGCTCCCTGTGGTAATCCTTCAGGATCTGCCATACCTGCACCCAGAAATTCATACGATCCCACCGTTACTCTTTTTTACTTCTTGATGATAACGACCAGGTTGCTGTTGTAGTAGCAATCCGTGAAGTCCACTTCCTCCTTGCGAGGATCCGTGGGGCTCATGCCGGCGATGATGCCGTCGATGGTGCCGGCCTGGACCGCGGGGATGAGGGACTCCCACGCGTAGGCGTAAATCTCCAGAGCCATGCCCAGCCGGGCGGCGATGTAGCGGGCGATCTGCACGTCGTAGCCGTTGGCGAAGAAGCCGGGCTGGCCCTGGATGGGCACCGCGCCGTTGGCGTCGTTGCGCTGGGTCCAGTTGAAGGGATCATAGGCGCACTCCATGGCGATCTTCAGCGTGCCGGTGGTTTCCTCCGGTTCGATGATCTCCAGCGCCAGAGCTTCCTCGGATTCCTCGGGCAGGCCGGCGGTGGCTTCCACCTGCTGCGCCAGCTGCACCATCTGTCCCATCAGCGCGCTGCGCGTCTCCTGGGGGATGTCCGCGATGATCTCGTTGATGGGCGCGACCATTTCGGAATCCGTCTTGAAGGCCACGGCGATGCCCGTGTCGCTGTCTTTGGTGGTAAAGCCGGTGTCGTTGTTCACGAAGGGCAGGAAGGTGAGGGTGTCGTCCTTGCCGCAGGTGGAGAAGGCGGTGGGCTCCTCAGCCACATAGCCGTCGATGGCGCCGGAGCGCAGCGCGTTCAGCAGATCGGTAAAATCGGGGTAGCTCAGCTTGACGACGCCTTCGATCTGGTCCAGGGCGTCCAGGTGGAAGGTGCCCACCTGCGCGGCGATCTTCGCGCCCGCCAGGTCCGCGATGGTCTTGGCCTGGGAGATGTCCGTCTCGCCCGCGGCGGCGACGGTCGCAAGCAGCATGCAAGTCAGGATCAGGGCAAGTGTTCTCAGCGTTCTTTTCATGGTGTTTCCCTCCAAATCTTTTTTTCATCCGGCGGAAAAGAGAACGGTCAAAGCCAAGTGCTTCGACCGTTCCGTTCTATTTCATAAAACTTGCGCAATCGAATGTAGCACTCCGCAAATGCATTGCGACAGTCGCGGGGATGTTCTCCCGGCGCCCAACGGCCGCGCGCTCAACCGCGCCGCCGTTTCGGCGAAGCCACCTTTCGCTTTTCGGCCATCGACGTTTGAGCGCCCGCCGGAAGCTACTGATTGGATTCGCGCCTCTAACATTTCTCGATTTGACGATTCAGTTTTCTACCGTATTGCTTATTATGCTACAAACCGACGCAATAAGCAAGGGCCTTTTCGTGGGACGAAGGTTAAAATGCGGTTAATTGCCTGCCTGAAGGAGCATGCGCGTGTAGGAACACAGGGTGTAGGCGCCGCGCCTGGAGATGTCCGCCGCGTGCACCACCGCGGAACCGCCGGCGCAGGGACCGCCGTATTTCTTCGCGGACTGGGCGACGGACAGCCTGATGTCGTCGTTGGTCCAGTCCTCGCCCGCGCCGAAGACCAGGAAGGAGACGAAATAGAAATCGTCGCCCAGGGGACACATGGACGTCACCGCCGCGTAGCCCATGCTCGTCCAGCCGCCCGTCTCGTCGTGGTAGTAGTAGCCGTTCCTGTACTCGAAGCGGGTTTCGGTCAGATCCACGCGGTGGGGGTCATACAGGTAACTGTTGAGAATACCCTGGATTTTGTCATCCGAAACGCGGCAGTTGTACCCGTCGAAATAATCGCCGAATTCATACGACTTGTTGGAATTGAACCACAGGTGGTCGTGGGCGAAATCCACCAGGTCCATGTCCGGCGAATCCGTGCCGAGGGACTGACAGCCGACTTCCGTGAAGTTGCTCAGGAACAGGCTCGCCGCGTATCGCTGGTCCGAATTCAGGTCCAGCGGGACGTAGGACTGCGCCATGGCCGCGGGCGCAATGGCGAGGGACAGGATCAGCAGGCAGATCAGAAGCTTTTTCATGTTGTATTCCTCCGTTCGCTTTTGTCTGTTTGGACGGCCCGGGCGGGAAAAAGTTCCACGGGCGGCGCAAGGGGGAAGCGGTCAGGGATTTGTCCCCCTGGCGGGCAGGCGGGAATAGCACAGGCACGCGCCGGCGGCGGAGGCGGCGGCGGGGAGCACGGAGGGCCATCCGACGCCGAGGCACACGCAGGCGACGAGCGCGATGGCGGGGATGAGGGCGAGGAGGGCGGGGCGGACGGAGCGCACGCGCAGGGCGATGACGCTGACCGCGGCCAGCGCCGCCAGCAGGCTGAGCAGCTGGGAGACGCGGATGGAGCCCAGATACAGGCTGTCCGTGCGGAGGCCCTCCACCAGGGCGCGCTCCAGGGCGTACAGCAGGGCGTACCACAGGAACACGTCGCCCCGGGCGCGGAAGAAGCCCCTGCGCTCCGCGTACAGCAGCAGGGCCACGATGATGAAGCACCAGGCGGATTCATAGAAGAAGGTGGCGTAGTGCCACAGGCCGTCGGCGGGGATGAGCACGCCCACGGGGAAGAAGCGCAGCGCGGCGTCGGAGATGGCGTCGCCGTAGGCTTCCCGGTTGAAGAAATTCCCCCAGCGGCCGATGGCCTGGCCCAGGGCGAAGGAGGGCGCGGCCAGGTCCAGCAGGGAGGCGAAGGGCAGCTTTTTGATCCTGGCGTAGATCAGCCCGCCCACGAGGCCGCCCAGGATGCCGCCGTAGATGGCCAGCCCGCCCTGGCGCAGGTTCAGGATGGAGAGGAGATTTCCGGAATACTTCTCCCAGGTGAAGGCGACGTAATACAGCCTTGCGCCGACGATGGCGCAGGGCACGCCCACCAGGGCTACGTCCAGCGCGGTTTCCCGGGGCAGGCCCAGCCGCTTTTCCCGGCGGGTGGCCAGCAGCACCCCCAGCAGGATGCCGGCGGCGATGAGAATGCCGTACCATTTGACGGTAAAGCCCAGCAGCACGAGGCCGTCGAAATCAAATTTAAGCAAAATATCACCTCAATTACTGCCATTATAAACATTTCGGCGTGAAATTGTCAATACATGTGCATTGCATCTTTTCGCAAGAAAGGTTATAATAGAAAATAGGGCGTGCAGGACCCTTGTTTTGCGTATCGACATTTCGGAGAACCGTGCCGCCCTTGCATGATTCTGGACAAGCGGAGCGTGTTTTATGCGCAGACGGAGAGTTACCGCCAGATTCTGGCTGTTTCTTGCGGCGCTGCTGATGGTTGTGTTCCTGATCGTCCGGCCGTATCTGCCCATGTCGGAAAAGGTGACGACGGTGATGATGGCCACGTCGGCATCCCAGAACCAGCTGGACGCCATCCTGATCCGGGAGGAGCAGGTGTTTTCCTCGGATACGGTGGCGCGGGTGGAATACGTGGCCAGCGAAAACTCCCTGGTGCATGCCGGGGACACCGTGGCCCACCTGTACGCCACGGGATATTCCGAGAGCCTGCTGACCCGGCTGGAGACCACCCGGCAGAACATACAGGCCTACCACAAGACGCTGCTGGAGAACATCATCGACAGCAGGCTGAACATGCTGGACGACATCGTGGACATGATGGCCGAGGAGTTCGTGAACATCGTGAACCACCGCTCCACGGGCAACTTCCACCTGGCGGTGCGCCGGCTGGAGACCGCCATGGTGAACCGGCAGGAATACATGCGCCAGCACAAGCGCGAGGACACCAAGCTGACCAAGCTGTACGAGGAGGAGAATTCCCGCCTGTCCAGCATCGCGTCCTGGCGGACCTCCGCGGCGGCGGAGAGCGAAGGCGTGGTGTCGTTCTATCTGGACGGCTACGAAAACGACCTGACCGCGGAGAACGTTTACGCCCTGACGGCGGAGGACGTGCGCAAGGTGCTGGCGGGGGAGCGCCTGACCAACACCGCGAAGACAAAATCCAGCGGCATATACCGGCTGGTGAACCAGGACAGGTGGTATTTCGCCGTGCTGGCCAGCGCGGACCAGTGGAATCCCGTGAGCGACCAGGTGTACTATTTCCAACTGCAGGGCTTTGAGGACATGGCCAACACCGCCACCGTGCTGCGCGTGCAGAAGGAGGGCGGCCAGGTGCTGGCGGTGTTCCAGGTGAACGAGCCCATGGGATCGCTGATCTACCAGCGGGGCGGAAAGGCCCTGCTGAGCACGACGATCACGGGCCTTACCGTGGTTTCCGAAGCGCTGACGGAGATCAACGGGCAGACGGGCGTATGGCTCTACGACGTGCCGGGCGGCACGTTCGTGCCGGTGGAGGTGCTTTCCAGCGACGGCAAGTACGCCGTGATCCGCACGGTGCTGGAGGGCACGCTGCAGGCGGGGAGCCAGCTGCTGATCAAGTGACGACAAGGCGGCGCGGCAGGAAGGGCGGCGCCGGAGGGCGGCCCGCGGGGCCGCGGAGGCCCGGACGTGGCGCCGGGCGAGAATACATAGCTCAGGAGGAATGAAAATGGCGCGCAGAAAGTCTGGCGCTTTCAACAAGGTATTGGAGATCATCGGCCTGGTGGACGAGGGCGATCCGCGGGACAACCTGGACGACGGCTATTCCGGAGACGGCTACGGCCGCCCGTCCACATATGTGCCCCAGCAGCAGAGGGTCCGCGCGGAGGACACCCGCAGGCGGGCCTCCAACACGGCGGAGTCCAGGACCTCCGCCCGGTACGATTCCCAGCAGCCCGCGCGGCGGCGGCTGATCGAGCGGGTGGACGATGAGCAGGATTCCTACCGCGGGCGGGACAGCTATCGGGACGGCGGGAACTACCGCGACGGCGGCAATTATCGGGATAACGGGAACTACCGGGACGGCGGCTACCGCGACACGGGCAACTACCGCGGCGGTTCATCGGGCCGGAGCCGGTTCGACCAGGACAATTATTCCTCCCGCTCCGGCGCGCAGAGCCAGCGGGTGTCCCGCTATGCCCAGGAGAGCGCGCCGCGCTCCTCCAGGTTCTCGGACCAGCTGCCGGACCGCTCCGTGCGGGAGGCCGCGTCCACAGGCCGGGAGAGCCGGTCCGCCCAGCGGCAGCGCACGGTGATGTTCGCCCTGCGCTCCCTGGAGGACTGCTGCGAGGTGATCGACAACCTCATCAGCAACAACACCGTGGTGCTGACCCTGGACGAATTGGAACCCAGCATGATGCAGCGGGCAGTGGATACGCTCTCCGGCGCGGTGTTCGCGCTGCACGCCACCATCCGGAAGGCCTCCGACAGGACATATCTCATCGCCCCCAGCAGCGTGGAGGTGGATGAGTCCGACGACGTGGCGCGCCGCTTCTGACGGGAGGCACAGAACATGCTGTATGGCGTCTTTCACGCGCTGGACGTGGCGTGCACCGTTCTGTATTACGCGATGCTGGCGTACTGCGTGCTGAGCTGGTTCTGGTCCAGGTCCCCGGCTTTCGTGTGGCTCAGCCGGTTCCTGGAGCCGCTGCTGCGGCCCTTCCGCGGCGTGGGGCGCTGGATCATGGTGAAGACGGGCATACCCCTGGACTTTACGCCGCTGCTGGCCTTTATCGCCCTGCGGATCATCCGGGTGCTGCTCTGGCGGCTGTACTTCGCGCTATGAGCGGGGCCGAGCTGGCGGAAAAGCGGCTGGAGGAGCTGGCCCTGCGGGCCGCTCATCGGGGAGAGGCGTGTTTCACCCGGTTTCTGGAGCCCGCCGCGGAGGCGGACGCCCGGCGAGCCGCGGCAAAGGCCGGCGTGGCCGCGGCGTTCTGGGGCGGCTATCCGGACGCGGAGCGGAGGATCTGCGCGTTCTGCCCGGAGGGCGAGGAGCCCGGCCCGGAGGAGTATCCGGTGCGGTGCGTGATGCTGCGGTGGAACGCGAAGTTCGCCTCGGCGGGGCACAGGGACGTGCTGGGCGCGGTGATGGGGCTCGGCCTGGAGCGGGACGGCGTCGGCGACGTGGCCATGTGCCGGGAGGGCGCGTGCGTGTTCGCCCACCGGGACGTGGCGGGATACATCCGCGACAATCTGGAGAGCGCCGGGCGCGCCGCGCTGAAGCGGGAAATTGTGGACGAGGCGCCAGAATTGCTGCCTCCCGAGGGGGAGGAAACGCGCGTGACGGTGAACGCCCTGCGCCTGGACGCCGTGCTGGCGGCGGGGCTGCGCATCTCCCGGGCGGAGGCGCAGAGGCTCGTGGCCGCGGGGCTGGTGAAGCGCAACCACGCGCCGGAGACGCGGGGCGACTGCCGGATCTCGGAGGGCGACCTCCTGTCCGCCCGGGGCTTCGGACGGCTGCAGGTGCGCCTGTGCGAAGGGGAGACGAAGAAGGGACGGCTGGGCGTGCGGCTGTTCCGGTACGGGAAATAGGTTTCAAGCGGCAGGAGAATCCGCCGCCGCGTCGAAATATACACCATTGCTTGTGAAAGCGACCATACGAAAGGAGAAAGGCGCATGGCGATCAGTGTAAAGGATATTCAGGAGAAGGAATTCGGCTTCCAGAAGGAAAAGGGCTACAACGTGGACGAGGTGGACGATTTTCTGGATGAGATCGCTACCCAGATGAAGGGCCTGATCCGCGAAAACGTGTCCCTGGAGCAGCGCGTGGAGAGCCTGGAGCAGGAGCTGGAGGAGGCGAAGAACGCCGCCGCCACCGCGCTGGAAGAGGCGAAGAAGGATCCCACTCCGGACGACGAGAGCTACTTCAAGAACCTGCAGTCCGCCCTGCGGGAGAGCCTGATCGGCTCCCAGCGCATCGCCGACGAGACCACCGCCGAGGCGCGCCGCGAGGCCGAGCAGACCGTGGCCGACGCGAAGGCGGAGGCGGAGAAGCTGGTTGCCGACGCGAAGGCGGAGGTGGAGAACCTGGCGACGGAGAAGGACGGCATCAGGAAGGCCATCGACGACTACCGCGCCAGCTTCCGCAAGCTGATCGAGGACCAGGCCGAGGTCATCAAGAGCAACCTCAACCTGTTCGACTGATCCGTTCGCTTTCAGGCACAGGCCCGGCGTACCCTGTCGGGCTTGTTTTTCCATGCGCATAGTTCGCCAGGCTGTGGGAAAAATACCCATGGGAGGCGGTGCGCGTGGAGGAGCAGCTGGCTAGGCGCATGGAGAGGACCGTGGAAGCGCTGGAGCGCATGCGGCTGGACGAGTATGTGGAATACATCTCTGACCGCAGGCGGCTGCTGGCGCGGCATTTTTTGTGCGGCGTGGCCCGGGGCCTGGGGTTCACCCTGGGGTTTTCCGTGCTGGGCGCGGCGGCGATGGTGCTGCTGAGCCACGTCGTGGTGGACAACATCCCCGTGATCGGCGGATTTCTGGCGGAGGTCATCGATGCGATTCAAAAGAGCAGGTAGCCTGTTCGCCGCCATGGCCGCGGCGGCGCTGCTGGACCGGCTGAGCAAGGCCTGGGCGGCGGCGAAGCTGGCGGGGGGCGCGGACAATATGACGGCCCGCCCGATCGAGATCGTTCCCGGCGTGGCGCGGCTGCGGTACGCGGAGAACACGGGGGCGGCGTTTTCGATGTTTTCGGACAGGGGATGGCCGCTGATCGCCGTGACGGCGATGGTGCTGGCGCTGATCGCCTTCTGGCTCATCGCAAAGCGGCCGGGAGGCCTGGCGGACTGGGGGCTGGCGCTGGTGCTGGCCGGCGGGCTGAGCAACCTGTATGACAGGATCGTATACGGCTACGTGGTGGACTTCATCGAGCCCACGTTCGTGCGGTTCGCGGTGTTCAACCTGGCGGACACGTGGGTGTGCGTGGGCGCGGCGCTGACGCTGATCGGCCTGTGGACGAAGGAGAGGCGAAAAAAGACGCCATGACGCGGGAATGGACGGCGACGGCGGAGGACGCGGGCCAGCGGCTTGACGTGTTTCTCGCCGCGCGGGCGGACGTCACCCGCTCCCGGGCCGGGAGCCTCATCCGGGCCGGGGCGGCGTACATAGGCGGCGCGCCCCAGGAAAAGGCCGGGTACTGCCTGCGGGAGGGCGATACGGTGCGCCTGACGATCCCGGAGGCCGCGCCCGCGAAGGCGGAGGCCCAGGACATCGACATTCGGGTGGTGTATCAGGACGAGGACGTGGCGGTGGTGTACAAGCCCTCGGGCATGGTGGTGCACCCCGCGGCGGGCAACCCGGACGGCACGCTGGTGAACGCGCTGCTGGCGAAGCTGGATAACCTTTCCGGCATCGGCGGCGAGATGCGTCCGGGTATCGTGCACCGCATCGACAAGGACACCTCCGGACTGCTGCTGGTGGCGAAGAACGACAAAAGCCACCTGTCTCTCTCGGAGCAGATCAAGGAGCACAGCGTGGACCGGGCGTACCTGGCGCTGACGCTGGGGAACATGAAGGAAGACGAGGGCGTGGTGGACGCGCCCATCGGGCGGCACCCCACCGACCGGAAGAAAATGGCCATCGTGCCCGGGGGCCGGAGCGCCGTGACCCGCTGGGCGGTGCGGGAACGCTTCCGGGGCGCGTGCCTGCTGGAGTGCACCCTGTCCACCGGGCGCACCCACCAGATCCGCGTGCACATGGCGTCGCTGGGCCATCCCGTGCTGGGGGACCCGGTGTACGGCCCCAAGAAGCAGCCCTGGCCCGTGGAGGGCGGACAGCTGCTGCACGCGTACAAGATCGGATTTACGCACCCCGTTACCGGGGAGAGGATGCTGTTCACCGCGCCGCCGGAAGAGCGTTTTGAAATGTGGCTCGCGCGGCTGCGGAAGACTGTGTAGGAGGGAAGTACCATGAGCCGGTTGGGCGACGCCATCCGCGCGGCGCGGATCAGGGCGAAGATGACGGAAAAGGCGCTGGCGAAGAAGTGCGGCATGACGGAGAATGTCATCAAGGATATCGAGCTGGGACGCAGGATCGTGTCCGACGACCAGGCCCAGCGCATCCTGAAGCTGCTGGGGGCGGACAATCCCGTCTCCACGGAGCTGGAGGTGGCGGCGGAGCCGGAGGTGAAGCTGCGGCCCAGGCCGCGGCCGTATGTGATCCCCGTGGAAGAGCCGCAGCCGGAAAACAAGGCGATCACCGAGGCGCAGCAGGAGTCCAACGACGCATGGCTGGACGCCCTGGGCGGCGTGGTGCGCCGGGTGCCCGTCATCGACGGGAACGGGCTGGTGCTGGACCACGTGCTGACGCCCGTGGTGGGCGGGCGCATCGAGGGCGGCGCGCCGGACAAGGTGATGTACTACCGCTGCCCGGACGACATGCTGCGGGGCTTCCGCGTGTACGCGGGCGACCTGCTGCTGGTGGTGCCGGAGGGCAAGCCCCTGGACGAGCAGCTGATGCTCATTCGCTATGGGGAGACGCGCATCGTGCGAAAGATCCTCAAGCTGGACGGCGGCAGGCTGCTGCTGCAGGCCTTCGACCACGAGTTTACCTCCGAGACCGTGCCCATGAAGGACGTGCTGATCCTGGGCCGGTGCGTAAAGCTGGAGCGCAGGCTGTGAGGGAAGGGAAAAGGAGAGCCGGTCAGGGAAACCTGACCGGCTTTTTTGCGATGATGGAGCCGATGCTTCCAAAAACGCGGAGGAGCGGCGAGCTCGGGCGGGGAGAGTTTTCGCACATTGGCCCTTGGGGGGGCCGATTTGGCGGGTTGGAAACCTGACCGGCTTTTTTGCGATGATGGAGCCGATGCTTCCAAAAACGCGAAGGAGCGGCGAGTTCGGGCGTGGTGAGTTTTCGCACATTGGCCCTTGGGAGGGCCGATTTGGCGGGTTGGGCCGGCCTGGGGAATCTGGCCGGCTGTTCTGTTTGGAGATCAGCGGCG
>JAEEGL017345920.1_pt1 | contig 11713 bp, 12 predicted proteins | sample 9134231 | NCBI WGS metagenome assembly JAEEGL01 (sample SAMN16246548, study PRJNA631951) | gut metagenome | biome: gut microbiome; feature: rumen; material: fiber-attached | host: Bos | place: Iran: Karaj | collected 2018-10
AAGGGAAATAGGAAAAAAATTCTGGCATGAACGTAATGGGTTAGAGATGGTAGATAGTATAGAACTCTTAGAAGATGATAAAAACAATTTAAAGAATCTTAATTTAACTTATGCGGTAAGAGATGGAATAATATCACATTGTGGCGAAATAGATGAAAATGGATTAAAACCTAGAGATGAAGCCATTAATTTAAATGAGTATACTTATCCAAATGAATTTAGACCATTTACTTGGGAAGCCTGCACTGTAAAAGTAGCAGACAAAATTGCATATTTGGGAAGAGATATTCAAGATGCAATTGCATTAGGTATTTTAGATGATCATTTAGATGAATTATATAAAGTATTGGGAAGAGAAAAAGATGATGTAATAAACAATACAGTAATAATAAATAATTTGGTATATGATATATGTAATAATTCAAATTTAGAAAAAGGGCTTTGCTTTTCAGAAAAAAACTTTGAATTTATGAATAAATTAAAGAGATTTAATTATGAATATATATACATAAATGAAAGGACAAGCATGTCAACCAAATACTTTGATTTAATTATAAATTGTATATATAACACATTAAAAAAATGCTATTTTGAAGAAAGCTATAGAAAAAATTATTTAGAAGTTTATACCGATTTTGAAAAATGGCTAAAAGCTTACTGGAATGGGGAAAGATTAGAAAAATATAAAAATAAAGTATTGTTTGATAAAGATAAAAAAGAAGATATATTAAGAAGTATAATCTACTATATTTCAGGTATGACAGACAATTTTGCAATAGATACATATAATAAGATAATAGGATTTTAAAGATTATTTACAATTTAAGTTTAACTATGATATTATAATTATTGAAATATATAAAAAGTAAAAAGGGGGATAAAATGAAAAAGAAAATTATAATAATAATAGCAGTTGTAGTAGTTGTACTAACAGTAGCGGGAATCTGTGGAATAATGATTCTTAAAAATGCTAGCAGTAATATATCTAATTCAATAATAAAACTAGCAAACAAAGAAAAAGCAACAATAGTTACTGCTGAATCTAAAAAAGTAGAATATGAAAAATATAATAATGGATTAGTTTCTTTTGATATGCCAAAAGGATGGAAAGTAGAAATCCCACAAGTAGATTATATTCACTATACATTTAAAGTATATAATGAGGAAGATCCAAACTACATGTTTCTATTTGGTTTAAAACAAGAAGGATTCCTAAAAACAGAAAAAGCTAGAAGTACTTATGCTAAATACTATCCAGATGCAATGTTTTCAAAATTAGCAGCAGTAGATCCTCAAACAACAGAAGGATTTTATAAAGTATGGAATAAAAATGCAAAATTGAGTAATACAACAGAATTAAAAACAGAGTATTTCCCATATTTTGAAGATTTTACTATACTTGAAAATTTAGGATCAACTAATTTAGGTGGAGATATCTTAAGAGCTACATTTAAAAATAGTGAAGGCAAAGAAATGCAAGGATTATTTACAGCAAGTGTTAAAGATGTAGGTTCATACTATATAAATACAGATATTTTTAATCTATTTAGTGCAAAAGTTGATGTATGGCCACTTAATGTATATAGTATAATTTTAATGACAGCTCCAGATGAAGAATTCAATAACTGGCAACCAATTTTAGATCATTGCTTAAGTACAATAGAATTTAGTGATGCTTTTATAAGCGGATTTAACAATAAAGAATCAACACTTGTAGCTACAATTCAAGCTAATCAAAAAGTGTATGACCAAATATCTGATATGATTATGGATTCTTGGGAAAAGAGAAGTACATCATATGATATTATAAGCCAAAAACAAAGTGATGCAACTTTAGGATATGAAAGAGTATATGATACAGAAACAGGAGACATATATAAAGCATATAACGGATTTACAGATGACTACTCAGGAGAAAGATATAAAGCTATAACAGACGATATGTATACGTCTGCAATTAGTGGATATATTGAAAAATAAAAGTAGATAATAAACAAAAAAGCACTTCATATTTAGGAGTGCTTTTATTGTTTATAATATATTCCTTGATATAAATCATTTTCTCTAAGAATTTTATCAAAACCATTTAATATCCATTTTTTATGAGTATTCCAATCTGGTGCAACTAATAATTCTTTTGGTGCGTCACCAGAAATTCTATGTATAACAATATTAGGTGAAATATGAGTAATAATATATGTTAGACATTCTAAATAATATTCTAAAGTTATTGGTTCATATTCTTTTCTATTATACATTTCTTCTAAGTATGTATTTTTAAGTACATATGTAGAATGAATCTTTATTCCTTGAATTTTATGCTTGTTTATAAACTCTACTGTATTTATAATATCTTCTTTTGTTTCATTAGGAAGGCCTACCATAATATGAGCAACAATATCTATGTTATATTTATTTAAGATATTTACTGCATTAGTGAAATCTGAATTTGAATAGCATCTATTAATTGTTTTACCAATATTTTCATTAGAAGTTTGAAGTCCTAAGTTTACACATACATAGTATTTTTTAGAATATGATGATAAAAGCTTTACAATATCTTCATTTATACAATCAGGTCTTGTTGCAATTTCAAGGCCTACAATCCTATCATCAATTAATGCAGAATCATATTTTACTTTTAAATTTTCTATAGTATCATAAGTATTTGTAAAATTTTGAAAATATACAATAAATTTATTTGCTCTTTTTCCTCTATAACTATTTAAAAATTCTGTTACTTGCAGTTTAATATCTTTATATTTAATAAGTTCACCAGAACCTTTTTGGCTACAAAAAATACAACCCAAAGTAGATAATTTTCCATCTCTATTAGGACAAGTAAAATTACCATCAACGCAGATTTTTAAAGTTCTTTCACCAAATCTTTCTTTATAATATTCATTTAACCTATTATACTTTTCCATATTATTTCCTAAATTAAAATTCTATGCTAATTATAATATAATTAATAATAAATTTCAAAAAGTTTAAAAATTAAATCTAAATGCCTTAAATTTAAATTAATATATGATATAATAATTTTGAGAAAAATGAAAGGAAATTTAAAATATGTTATTCGAAAAAAATAAAATTAAAGCAGTTTTATTTGATCTAGATGACACAATTTTAAACACGAAAGATGCACAAACAAATGCAATACGCGAATTTAAAAAATTCTACAGTGATTTTAAGGATGTAGATGATGAAAGCTTTAGAAAGTATTGGGATAAAATAACAGAAGAATGTTATGATAAATACTTAGCTAGAGAGTATTCATTTGAGCAAATGAGAGCTGAGAGAATGAAAAGACTATTTGAAAATTATGGGACAAGCATTTCTTATGAAGAAGGAACAGAAAGGTTTAAAACATATTTGAAAATATATGAGAATAATTGGATGCTATTTAATGATTCAGAAGAAATGATAAAACAATTAAAAGATAAGTATAAAATTGCAATTGTTTCAAATGGTGATAGTAGACAACAAAGACAAAAGATAGAAAAAGTTGGATTAAATAAGTGGTTTTTAAATATAATTATTTCAGAAGAAGTTGGATATGAAAAACCTAAAAAAGAAATATTTGAAATAGCATGTAAAGTAGTAAATGAATTGCCTCAAAACTGCGTTATGATAGGCGATAAATTTAAAGTAGATGTAGAAGGAAGCATAAATGCAGGATTAAATGCAATTTGGGTAAATAGAAAAAATCAGAATTTTGATTATAAATATCAAATAAAAGAAATAAAAGAGCTTGAAAATTATTTGTAATCATAGAAAGGAAAATAATGAAAGCGTTAGTTGTATATTATTCAATGTCTGGAAATACAGAATATGTTGCTAAAAGTATATCAAATAAAATAGAATCAGATATTATTAAATTAACACCTAAAAAAGAATATCCAAGTAAAGGATTTATAAAATTTTTGTGGGGTGGAAAAAGTGCAATAATGGGAGAAATGCCAAAACTTGAAAGTTATGAATTTGAAAGTGATAAATATGATTTAATTATTTTTGGAACACCAGTATGGGCAAGTTCATTTACACCTCCAATAAGAACATTTATTAATGATAATAAAGAAAAATTATTGAATAAAAAATTTGCAGTGTTCACATGTTTTATGGGTGGAGGAGCTGATAAAGCAATTGAAAAATTAAAAAAATATTTAGGAATAGAAAAGTTTGAATCAGAATTAATACTAATTGATCCAAAAGATAACAAAGAAGACGAAAAAGAAAATAAAATAGATGAATTTTGTAATAAGATATCTAAAGGGGAATAAATAAAGAAGTGAAACTTATAAAAGTTATATATATAACATTTGCAATTTTAATTTCAACAGCATTAATTTGTTTTTCATATTATTACATACATAATATTTTAATATCTTCAAGCACAGAATTTTATACTGCAGAAGATTTTGAAATTACGACAATTTATAGTAAAAAGGATAAAGATGAAGATGGAATAGATGATTATACAGATATTTTGCTAGGTGCAAGAATAGAAGCTGAAAAAAAGCCTACATATAAAAGTGAATATTATCAAGGGGGCTATCCGCCAGATGGTGAAGGAGTATGCACAGATGTAATATGGAGAGCTTTTAAAAATGCGGGATATTCATTAAAAGATATGGTAGATGAAGATATTAAAAACAATATAAGTAAATATCCAAGAGTTAATGGAAAACCAGATCCCAATATTGATTTTAGGAGAGTGCCAAATTTAAAAGTATATTTTGAAAGAAACCAAATAAGTTTAACTACAGATTTGAGCAAAATTGAAGAATGGCAACCAGGTGATATTGTAGTGTTTGGAAGTACACATATAGGTATTATTTCAGATAAAAGAAATGAAAAAGGTATTCCATTTTTAATACATAATGGAGGACAACCAAATAAAGAAGAAGATTTTCTTGAAAAGTATAATGCATATGAGAAAATATCAGGACATTATAGAATGAAAGATTAATGATGTTGACAAATTGTACAAAACATGATAACATATTATGCAAGAATAAATAAAACGATGACTGAGAGAGTAATAATATTGTTAAGCTATAGCGAGTCAGGGTATGGTGTAAGCCTGATAGTGAAAAGATATTTATGAAAAGAACTCATGAGTGATTATTGGAAATTAATTTAAAGTATAATAATCCGTGTTCCTACGTTACAGGGAAAGAGTGGTTTATATGAAAATATAAGCAACTAGAGTGGTACCGTGTGTATAATACACCTCTGGATTATTCCAGAGGTGTTTTTGTTAAATAAAATATTTACATAGTAAATATTTTTAAGTACCATATATTTGCATATTTATATAAACAACTGGAGTGGTACCGTGTTATAAAGCACCTCTAGATTTTCTAGAGGTGCTTATTTTTTAAATAGCAGAAAGGAGTGAAACTATGAAAGAAAACAGTAATTACAAAAAATTTTTCTATAGTGGGTGGCCTAAACGAAGACAGGTGAAAAACATATAATTTAATTAAATTAAATAGCTATAGAAAGGAAGTTTTTAAAATGAAAAATAAAATAATAATAATAATAGGAATAATAACAATAGTAATTGCAATAATTGCAGCAGTTATAATTAATAATACTAAAGAGGAAAAAGATGAATTAATAATGGTAACAGAAGCGGGGTTTGCACCATATGAATTTTACGAAGGAAATGAAGTTGTTGGAGTAGATGTTGAAATAGGAAAAAAGATAGCTGAAAAGCTTGGAAAAACGTTAAAAGTTAAAGATACTGATTTTGATTCTATAATAAATGAAGTAAAATCTGGAAAAGGAGATTTTGGAGCTGCAGGATTATCTATAACGGAAGAAAGGTTAAAAGAAGTTGATTTTTCAATAGAATATGCAACATCTAAACAAGTAATTATTGTAAAAAAAGATAGTAGTATAAATGGACCAGATGATTTAAATGGAAAAAAAGTAGCAGTACAACTTGGAACAGTTGCTGACTTAACATTAAGTGAAGAAGAATATTCTGATGTGACGTTAGTTCAGCACAAAAAATATTTATTAGCAGTAGAAGATTTATTAGCAGGAAAGGTAGATGCAATAGTTATGGATTCTCTTCCAGCAAATGAAATAATAAAGAAAAATTCAGAGCTCAAATTAGCAAAAGAAGATTTATTAACAGATAAATATGGTATAGCAGTAAAAAAAGGAAATAAAGATTTACTAGATACAATAAATAGTGTACTTAAAGAATTAATGGAACAAGGAAAGATAGAAGAGTACACAATGAAATACTTAGGAGAATAATTAATGCAATCAATATATCAAGATATTGTTGAAAATGTTAATAAATCATTCATACAAGATAATAGGTATATGCATGTTTTAACTGGACTTAAAAATACAATGCTAATTAGTATTTTTTCGGTATTAATAGGAATTGTTTTAGGCATATTAGTCGCAATAATAATTGCATATAATTTTGAGACTGGAAAAATGAAAATAATATCAAAAATTTCAAAAATCTATGTTACAGTTGTTAGAGGAACTCCTTTACTCTTACAATTGATGATAATGTATTACGTGATATTTAGAAATGCTAAAGACATTAATTTAATATTTGTTGGTTCATTGACATTTGGAATAAATTCAGGTGCATATGTTTCAGAAATAATAAAAGCTGGAATTGGTTCAATAGATAAAGGACAATTTGAAGCTGGGAGATCTTTAGGTTTAAACTATATTCAAACAATGAAATTAATTATTCTGCCACAAGCAATTAAAAATATATTACCAGCAATAGGAAATGAATTTGTTACATTAATAAAAGAAACTTCAGTGGCAGGATATATTGGAATAAAAGATTTAACAAAGGCTTCAGATATTATATCATCAAGAACTTATGACTATTTTTTCCCTTTAATTGTTACAGCATTAATATATTTAATATTGGTATTGGGAATGACAAGCTTAATAAAAAGATCAGAAAGGAAGTTATATGCATATGATAGAAGCTAAAGAAATTTATAAAAGTTTTAATGGAAAAGAAGTATTAAATAATGTAAATTTAAAAGTTAAAAAAGGGGAAAAAGTAGCAATTATTGGACCATCTGGAGCTGGAAAATCCACGCTATTGAGAACGCTTAATTTTTTAGAGATACCCGATAGTGGTAATATATTTTTTGAAAATAAAGAAATAAAATTAAATTTGGATATAGATAAATATAGAGAACAAATAGGAATGGTATTTCAACATTTTAATTTGTTCCCTAATCTAACAGTTAAAGAAAATATTATACTAGCGCCTATAACTTTAGGGAAGAATACTAAAGAGGAGGCTGAAGATATTGCAAAAAAATTGTTAAGGAAGATTAAATTAATAGATAAGTTAGATGAATATCCTAAAAATTTAAGTGGAGGAGAAAAACAAAGGGTAGCTATAATCAGAGCATTAGCAATGAAACCAAAGGTTATGCTTTTTGATGAGCCAACAAGTGCATTAGATCCCGAAATGATCGGAGAAGTCCTAAGTTTAATAGAAGAAGTGGCAAAAGAAAAGATTACTATGGTAATAGTAACTCATGAAATGAGCTTTGCTAAAAGAATAGCAAGTAAAGTTATTTTTATGGATAATGGAAAAATTTTAGAAGAAGGAACTCCAAAAGAAATTTTTGAAAAGCCTAAAACTAAGAGGTTAAAAGTGTTCTTAGACAAGGTGCTAAAAGTTTAGAAAGCATTATTTCCCTAAGAGTTGACAAAATCTACCAAATTGTGATTTAATAATAAGTGGAATAAAAATTAAAGGGGGGAATATATATTGAGTTCAAAAAAGAAAATCATTATAATCTGTATAGCAGTTGTAGTAGTATTAGCTATTGTGGCAGGAATATTTTTCTTTTTAAATCGTTCAAAAGAATTTATTATTACATATAATACAGATGGAGGAAGCAAAATTGAATCAGCAAAAGTTAAAGAAAATGAATTAGTTCAATTACCTAAAGATCCAGCAAAAGAAGGATTCATTTTCCTATACTGGGTTAATGAAGAAGGAAAAGCCGTATTAGAAAACTTTAAAGCAACAAAGAATACAACTTTACTTGCGATGTGGGCAGAAGAAGATGCTGAATTCGTAACAGTAACATTTGATACAGACGGCGGAAGTCAAATTAAAGACTTAGAGGTTGTAAAAGGAGAAAAAATAGTATTACCATCTAATCCAACCAAAGATGGATATACATTTAAAAAATGGATGTATGATGGTAAAGAATTTGACAAAGATATGGCAATAGAAGAAGATATTACAATAAAAGCTGAATGGGAGAAAAAGGAAGAAGAAAAGAAAGAAGAAGAAAAAAAGGACGAGAAAAAAAACGAGGCAGTTCAAGCAACAGGGATTACATTAAATAAAAGTTCGGTAGATTTAATCATAGGAAATTCTGGATCTTTAACAGCAACAGTAACTCCAGATAATGCAAAAGATAAAAGTGTAACTTGGTCAAGTAGCAATTCGGAAGTAATATCTGTTGATGGTTCAGGAAACTTAAAAGCAAATAAAATAGGTGAAGCAACAATTACAGCTAAAACAGCAAATGGAAAAACAGCAACAGCTAAAGTGTATAGCGATGTAGAAAGTATAACATTAACAGTATCAGCAACACATATTACATCATATGGTACTGGAACATCACAGAGTGCTAAATTAACTGTAAAAACAGTTCCAGAAGTAAGTTCTGCGAGCATTTGTTGGAATGCACCAACTACAGGAACAGCACATATAGCACCAATGGGAGCGACTGCATATATGTATGCAGATCCAGCTGATAGTATGACAGAAAATGTTGTATCTGCTTATGTAGGAAGAAAAACAAGTAATAAAGTAAAAGTATATGTAGAGCCAGAATTAAAATTATCTTTTGATTATGGGTTAACAAGTGTAGCAGGTAGTGGAAATCGTAAAATATATCTTGTAAATGATGGCGTAAGTGCTAGAGTAAAATCAAATACCGCAATGGCAAGTTGGAGTTACAAAGGAGGAGAAAGTTTACTAAAAAACCCATCTAAACAAGACACAGGATTTGCATTTATTGCAAATAATCCAGGAGAAGCAGCATCGTTTACTTTAAGTGGTTTATCAAAAGCTGGACAAAGAGCTGAAATGGTAATTAAAATTGGTACAAGTAATTTTAGGTAATAATTTGAGAATATATAAAGAATCACTTAGCATTAGCTAAGTGATTTTTGTATTTTAAAATCCATTTAAACAGTATATGGCTGAATAGATAATAATAAAAACTATTGAATTTTTTATTAATCTATTATAATATATAAAAAAGGAAGTATAGAAAATGAATTATGTAATACATTTAACACAACGTTGTAATTTAATATGTAAATATTGTTATGAAAATAAAGGCAATCAAGAAATTGAGTTTGACAATATAAAATCAATAATAGATAATGAAATAAAAGCACATAGTGAACATGCTGTATTAACTTTTTTTGGTGGAGAGCCATTATTAAAAAAAGATTTGATTTATGATACAATTAATTATATTAAATCAAAGAAAAGTAAAACAAAATTCTATTATGGAATAACAACTAATGGTACTTTATTAGATGATGAATTCATAGATTTAATAAAGCAAAACGATTTTTTAAATGTAGGATATAGCTTTGATGGAATAAAGGAAACACAAGATTTAAATCGTGTTAAGGTTAATGGAGATAGTACTTTTGAAATAGTAGAAAAAAATGCAAAAAAGTTATTAAATAATCATAAAAGTGTTGTAGCAATGGTTGTGGTAACTAAAAACAATATAAATATGCTAAGTGAAAATATAGAATATTTAATAAATATAGGATTTAAAAGTATTAATTTGCAATTTGATTATTTATATAATTGGCAAGATGAAGACTTAAAAATAATAAAAGAACAATATAGAAATGCAGCTAAAGTTTATGAGAAAAAAATTTTAAATGAAGAAGATATGGACATTATAGTCTTTGATGAAAAAATTAGAACATATATAAATGAAGAATATAATTGCAACGAAGACTGTAATTTAGGAATAATAAGTGTTAATGTGGGTACAGATGGAAATTTTTATCCATGTATGCAATTTGTTGGTGATAAAAAATATATTATAGGAAATTGTAAAAGTGGAATAGATATTGAAAAAAGAAAGAAATTAATAGAACAAAGTGGAATTGAAAATGAAATATGCAAAAAATGTGCTATTAATAAAAGATGTAAACATACTTGTGCTTGTAAAAATTATTTAACAACCAAAGACATAAATGGATTATCACCTATAGTTTGCGAATTAGAAAAAATTATTATTGAAATATCAGATGAGATAGCTGAAGATTTATATAAACAAAATTCTAAATTATTTATTCAAAAATTCTATAATAAAAGATATAATATTTTTAAGCAATTTTTAAATACTAAAAATAAGAAAGGAAGAAACATATATGGAAATTAAAAGCATTGAAAAAACAGAAAAGAAAGAATATCCTAAAATAAATGAAATAAGCAATAAAAGATTAAAAAGTTCTATTCCTAAAAAATGGAGTAGATTAGGAATATCTATATTTGTTTTTAATATGATACTTAGAAATAAAGCTTTTGCCGTAATAGATATTGACACGATAAGTGATAAAGATGTTTTAGGAGGAGAAGCAGAAGTGATGGAGCCTGTATCTTCTGTTTTACTCGGTCCATGTTACTGTGTGCTTGGAATATCTTTTCTTTCAGTTGTTATAACTTCAATAATGATGATTCTTGAAAAAATAAAAATTAAAAAACAGGAAGAAGAAAGAAAAGTAAGTAAAAAACTTAAAGTATGCTTTTGGATTTCAACAATATTACTTATTATAAGCGCGATATTTACATATGTCATAGAAGCTGGTATAAAATTGTCTGGTTATTAGTAAAAAAAATAAAAAGGAAAAGTTTTAAATATTAAACATAAAAAAGGAAGCAAGTTATATGGAAATTAAAAGCATTGAAAAAATAGAAAATAAAGAATATCCTAAAATAAATGAGATAAGTAATAAAAGATTAAAAAGTTCTATTCCTCAAAAATGGAGTAGATTAGGTATATCTATATTTATTTTTAATCTAATAATTAAAAATAAAGTTTTTGCTTCAATAAATGTTAACAGTTTAAGCGATATGGATGTTACTGACGGAATAGCTGAAGTGTATAATCCAACTCCTACTATAGTACGTTTTACAAGCAATATGTCATTTATAATATCTGTTATATCTTTAATGGTGATGATTATTCAAAAAATAAAAATTAAAAAACAAAAAGAAGAAAGAAAAGTAAGTAAAATACTTAAAGTATGTTTTTGGATTTCAACAATAATATTTATTATAAGCAGGATATATATGATAGTATATGAAAGTTTTTAATTAATAACTTAAAATTTTTAGCTAGTTAAAAAAAGAGCATATAAATAAAGAATCACTTAGCATTAGCTAAGTGATTTTTTATATTTATTAGAATTTAATTTAAACAGAACAGTAAATATTAGATATATAAATCCAAAAACTATACACATATCAGCTATATTAAAAGTAGGAAAGTTATAGAAATTTATAGCTATAAAATCTACTACATAACCTCTGAAAATTCTATCAATTAAATTTCCAAGACTTCCTGCTAAAATTAAAACAAAAGGAATTGAATTTGTAGATTGCCTGTATTGTATAATCAAAAATATAAAAAGAACAACA
>JAEEGL010042372.1_pt1 | contig 11712 bp, 9 predicted proteins | sample 9134231 | NCBI WGS metagenome assembly JAEEGL01 (sample SAMN16246548, study PRJNA631951) | gut metagenome | biome: gut microbiome; feature: rumen; material: fiber-attached | host: Bos | place: Iran: Karaj | collected 2018-10
GATATTTTAACATAAAACTTACTTAAAGTACTACCCTTCAACGGGCGTTAAACGGCATATCAACGGTATTTCGACGGTTTTAACCGTCGAAATACCGTTGATATGCCGTTGAAGTGTCGCCGAAAGGTCAGAGTTACCTTACCACCACACGGCGAGCTATCAGGCCAATGGCGTTGGAAGGGTCAGAACTGGAAATAGATGAAAGGCTGGAGGTCGGCCGTGATGAACTGGTAGACGGCGAAGACCACCGCGACGGCGGCGAGACCCATGAGCCACAGCGGCAGGGAGGCGAACCACAGGCGGTAGCGGCGCTTGAAGCGGGCCGGCAGCCAGTGGATGACCATGCCGAGGGCGAAGAGGAGGAAGGGGGCCCAGTAGTGGCCCACGATGGCGGGCACCTGGGCGAGGTTCCAGTGCGACCCTATCTGCGCCACCATCTGGCTGGCGGTGTTCCAGGCCACCTCGTTGGCGGTGGCGGGGTCGAGGTTGGAACCGCTGCGGAAGAAGAGTCGCGTGAAGCTGATGAATACGAAGGTGAGTCCGGTGTACCAGACGGTGCGGTAGGCGGCGGTGCCGCGCCGCTGCTGGGGCAGCAGGTGGAGCAGGGTGTAGCCCGCAAGACACACGAGGGCTATGAAGTGCAGCATGTTGACCAGCGGCGACTGCAGGACGGGCTTGAGGAGCGACAGGCCCACGGCGAGGAGCACGAGGACGGCGATGTGGGTGGTCCATCCCTGGCGGCGCCACCATTTGTGCACCAGTATGCCGAGGCCGTTGAGGCCGCCCCAGGTGATGAAGTTGAACGAAGCGCCGTGCCAAAGGCCGCCCAGGAGCATGGTGTCCATGTTGTTGACGTTGGTGCCGAGGTCGTGGCGGTGTTTGCGGTCGAGGAGCCAGCGCAGGGCGATGCCGAGGGCCACGGCGACGACGGCGACGGTGAAGAGGGTGCTGCGCAGGCGGAAGGCGGCGATGGCCATCATGGCGGCCAGCAGGAAGAAGCTGGTGAAGCCCGCACGGCGGTTGCCGCCCAGGGGTATGTAGAGGTAGTCGCGCAGCCAGTGCGAGAGGCTGATATGCCAGCGGCGCCAGAAGTCGGTGGGGTTCTGCGCCTTGTAGGGCGAGTTGAAGTTGAGCGGCAGGTAGAAGCCCATGAGCATGGCCACGCCGATGGCGATGTCGGTGTAGCCCGAGAAGTCGGCATAGACCTGCAGCGAGTAGAGCATCAGGGCCGAGCAGTTCTCGAAGGGGGTGTAGAGCACGGGGTTGTCGAAGACGCGGTCGACGAAGTTGACGGCCAGGTAGTCGCTCAGCACCAGCTTCTTGATCAAGCCGTTGAGTATCCAGAAGACGGCGATGCCGAACTGGCGGCGTGAGAGGAAGAAAGGCTTGTAGAGCTGGGGCACGAACTGGTCGGCACGCAGGATGGGGCCGGCCACAAGCTGGGGGAAGAAAGAGGTGTAGAAGCCGAAGTCGAGGATGTTGCGCACGTGGGTTATCTTGCCCTTGTAGACGTCGACGATGTAGCTGATGTTCTGGAAGGTGAAGAAGCTGATGCCCACGGGCAGCAGTATCTTGATGGCGATGCTGTACTCGGTGCCGAAGGTGGCGTTGAAAAGGTCGGTGAAGAAGTAGGCGTATTTGAAGAAGCCCAGGACGAGCAGGTTGACGACCACGCCGACAATCATCAAGGCTTTCCGTTTGAGGTCGGAGGCCGTAGGCCGGGGGGTGGAAGTGGCTGCTACGTCTTTTGCTTCCGACTTCCGATTTCCGACATCCTCCCTCGTCCGGTCCATGCCGATGCCCAGGAGCCATCCGAGGAGGGTGGAGAAGACCAGCAGCAGGACGAAGAGGCCCGAGGTCTTATAATAAAAGAAGAGGCTCACGACGAAGAGGTAGGCGTTGCGGGCCGTGAGACGCCAGCGGCGCGTGGCGAGGTAGGAGAAGCCGAGGTAGACCAAGAGGAAGAAGACCCAGAAGTGGATTTGGGTGAAGAGGAGGGGGTGCGAGCTGTCGAAGCTCAGCAGTTGGCGCAGGTAGAGGAGGAGGTCGTGCATTCTCGGGAAGTCGTGCTATTCGGTCTTTGCTACGGTGTTGTCGTCGATGGCCTTGATGAGGGCGTCGGCCAGGAGGTTGCCCACGAGGCGGTAGCCTGCGGCGGTGAAGTGTACACGGTCGGTCTGTGCCAGCTTGGCCTGGCGCCAGCGGTCCATCGACTTGAGGCCGCCCATAATCTCGTACTGGTCCCACACGGCGCCGCCGGTCTCCCGGGCCAGGCGGTAGAACACCTCGCGGGCCAGGGCGCCGTTGGTGTTGACGCTGTAGCGGCGGCGTCCGGTCTTGCGGTAGGAGTCGTTATTGGTGACAAAGACGAAGGCGCAGTCGGGGTTGACGGTGCGGATGGAGTCGATGAGCTGGAGGTAGTTGCGGCGGAAGACGGCGGTGTCGAAGTTGGGGCCCGAGGCGTCGTTGATGCCGATGCCGAAGACCATGAGGTCGGGGCGCAGCATGCGCAGGTCGCGCACAAAGTGGCGGCAGCGCAGGTAGTCGGGCACGGCGGCGCCGTTGACGCCGATGGAGCTGTAGGTGACACCGGCCTGGCGGTTGCCGAGGTAGATGCCTGTAAGGGTGAACTGCTGCCCCTCGAGGCAGGGGAGCAGGACGGCGAAGGAGTCGATGCCTTTATGAGGTTGCTCCCTGTCGGTCGCGACCACGGCATCGAGGTTGAATACGAAGCGGTCGGTGCGCTCGTCGATATAGGATGGGTGGATGTCGCGGTCGCCGACGTGTAGCATAGGCACCACCTGCTGGTCGGAGTACCCGAGGACAACGATGCGCGAGGTGGCGTAGTCGATGCCGGTGTCGGCCAGGATAATCTGCACCTCGGCCAGGCTGTCGGACGCGGTGACGGCGATGCCGCAGAGGCCCAGGTCGCGTTCGTGCTCTTTGGCCACGCAGCGGTTGAGGAGCATCTTCTCGCGGCAGTGGATGCGGTAGTCGGCCGGGTTGTTGCACTTGGCGGCGGCCGAGTAGGGGAATACCATGCCGCGGGAACCGATGAGGTCGGGGTAGGCGCCGGTGATGCGGCGGCGTATGGTGTTGGGAAAGGTGCCCGCCTGCACGTGCGAACCGCCGATGTGGACGATGTTGATGTTGCCGGTGCCGGTGGTCCTCATGCGCTGCCAGCGCTCGAAGAAGGTCTGCATGACGGGCGAGGCGCTGTCGTAGTGCAGCGTGTTGGCTTCGTAGCGTATGAATTCGTAGCGTTCGTCGGTCTGCGCACGCAGAAGCGGTGCGGCGGCGAGGAGCAGCAGGAGGAGGGCTGTGTGTTTCATCGGGTGGCGGTTTTATGGCGTTTGAGGCGGCGTTCCATGCGGAAGAGGGTGTAGCTGTTGTTGAGGGCTTCGCTCAGGCGGTCACCCATGAGGTCGGCGCCGCGCTGCGAGAAGTGTATGTAGTCCTGTCCGGCGAGGCCCTGGCGCGTCCATTCGGGCATGGAGTTGTGGCCGCCCATGGCGTGGTAGATGCTCCAGAAGGCGGCACCGTGCCTGACGGCGGTGGCGGCCAGGCTGTCGATGAGCTCGGGGATGACGGGGTAGGTCTGCAGCTGGCCGCGCAGGCGCGTGCTCATATCGGATGGACCGATGAAGAGCAGCTTGGCTTCGGGGCAGCAGAGGTGCAGGTGGTCGAGTTGGCGTCCGAGGCTCTGGCAGTAGGTGCTGATTTGTTTGGAGGTCTTGAGGTAGGGCACCGAGTTGCCGCCGAACTGCAGGATGATGAGGCCCACGTCCATCTGGTCGTAGGCGGCGGAGAGTTTTTCGTGAGGGATGAGGGTGAACTGCTGGCCGGAGCATCCGCGCATGGGGATATTGTCGACCGCCAGGCCGGCGCCGTCGTCGAGGAGGACGCAGTAGAGGTCGGCGGTGCCGTGCACGTTGAGGCGCACGGCGTTGGTGGCGGAGTCGAGCTGCCAGACGAAGCTGCCGACGCCGCCGTCGGCGGTGCCTTGGGGGTAGTCGGCCTTGTGCTGGCGGTCGGAGAGGGTGGCGTCGACGCGGTTGCCGCGGTTGTTGAAGACGAAGGTGATGCGGGAGAAGCGCTTGGTGCGGTCGTCGACGCTGGCGCTGCGCGAGGCGCGCAGGGTGGTGCCGGCGCCGCCGCCGAGGCGGAAGCACTGCATCATGGGACCGTAGTTGCCGCTGCTGCGCACCACGGTGCTGTCGCCGAAGGAGGAGAGGTGTACCACTTCGCCGGTGTTGCTCTGGCTGACGGTGAGCGAGGGGGTGATGGTATGGAATGGCACCATGCCGGGTCCGCCGCCGCCGAAGCGCCGCTGCATATTGGCTCGCAGCCGCGAGGTGATATGGTCCATCTCGATTTGTGAGTCGCCGTAATGGAGAATGCGGAGGGTGCGTCCGTCGCGCCGGGCGCGCTCGGCGGCGCGCCAGAAGGCGTCGAGGTAGTGGGCGTCGGGCAGCCAGAAGCGCAGGTCGCCGCGGGCGACGAGAGAGCGGTAGTAGTCGACAGAGTCGCGCAGCTGCAGCATCTCGGGCGGCTCGGCTGGTGTGGTCTCGACAGGTGTGGCGGCTTCGCGCTGCGCCACCAGGGTGTGCAACGAGGCGAAACCCAGATGGCGGCCGGCCACCTCGACGCCGTCGTCGGGCATCAATTCACCCACGGCGGCCAAAGCCGCTATGACACAGGCAATGAAAAGCAGTATGCGTGGCGGCTTCATCGACCCTTTTCCAGTTTTTCGATGCGGGCCGCCAGTTTTTCGATATTGCGCACGAGCACTTCCACCTTGCGGCGTTTGGAGGCCTCCATGGCGGGGCTGCCGAAGATGCTCTGGTTGGACTCGACGGAGTGGGTCACGCCGCTCTGGGCGCCAATGGTGACGTGGTCGCCCACGGTGATATGGCCTACAAGGCCGGCCTGGCCTGCGATGATGCACTGCTCGCCGACATGGCAGCTGCCGGCGATGCCTACCTGCGAGGCCATGGCGGTGTTGCGTCCGACGACGACATTATGGGCTATTTGGCAGAGGTTGTCGACTTTGACGCCGCGGTGCAGGATGGTGCTGCCGATGGAGGCGCGGTCGACGGTGGTGTTGGCACCCACCTCGACGTCGTCCTCGAGGATGACATTGCCTATCTGGTCAATCTTGTTCCATGTGCCGTCGTCGGCGGGAGCGAAGCCGAAGCCGTCGCTGCCGATGACAGCGCCGGCGTGGAGGGTGCAGCGGCAGCCTATCTCGACGCCCTCATAGACCTTTACACCGGCGTAGAGCACTGTGCCGTCGCCGATGGTGACGTTGTCGCCGATGGTGACATTGGGGTATATCTTCACGTCGTTGCCGATGCGGCAGTGGCGTCCCACGACGGCATAGGGGCCCATATAGAGCCTTTTGCCGACCTTGGTGCCGCGACCGATGTGGCTGCGGCAGGAGCGCCCTTTGGGAGGTTTGTTGCGTTCGTTGAAGGCATGCAGGAGCGCCGCCACGGCCAGGTAGGGGTTGTCGACGCGTATGAGGGTGGAACCCACGGGATGTTCGGGGACGAAGTCGCGCCGCACGATGACGATGGAGGCGCGCTGCTCGTAGATGTAATGGGTGTATTTGGGATTGCCCAGGAAGGTGATTCCGCCTTCGCAGCCCTCTTCAATCTTGCAGGGCTTCCACACGCGGGTGTTCTCGTCGCCTTCCACGGTGCCCCGCACCAGGCGGGCCAGTTCTTTGGCTGTATATTGCATAGGTTGTTTTATTCTTGGAATTCAATCACACCGCGCTGGCGGGTGATGCGCAGGTTGGTCATCTGCTCGTCGCTGACGAAGCCGTCGCCGATGGTGATGCGGCGGCCGTTGACGGCGCGTACAGGGTGGTTGGAGAAGATGACGTCCTCGTCGTCGCGCCACACGAGGTCGGTCAGGTAGACGGTGTCGCCGCTGCCATAGTCAATCACCACTACACTGTCGCTGGCTTTCATAATGTTGCGGTCGTCGTAGGAAATGGCGTAGTTGGCGTGGATGGCGGTCTTGATGCGGCGTTGTTCGTCGTAGAAGCGCAGGTCGACCCCGCGGGGGTAGACGGTGCGGTTGGAGGGCTGGCTGTAGCGTGCGATGTAGGGGGCGTCGATTTCGGCCTGCAGGCGACCCTGTTCGCTGCGGCGGATACGAGCCTCGCGGATTTCCTGGTCGGGCGGGTTCTGGCGTTCGAAGCGCTCGATGTCCTTCATATCGCCCGAACAGGAAAGGAAAAGAGGGAGAAGGAAAAAGCAGAAAGAGGCTGGCGCAGTTATTTTGCGCCAGCCATTATTCATTTTTCCTCTTTGCTCTCTCATCTGGTTTATCGGGTTCTGACGGTGGTGCTCACTCCAATCCAGCCGGGCACAGTGAAGCGGGCGCCGGGCTGCAGGCCGGCCATAAAGGCGTCGGTCTGCTTGGGATAGTGGGCAGCGTAGGTGCTGATGAGTTTGTTGCACTGCTCGATGTTCTCCTCGGTGGGTTCGACGCTCTTGGCTTTGTTGAGGGCGTCGACGGCGGCCCAGTAGGCGCTGCGGCCGTTGACGTTGTCCTCGCTGGCGCTGGACGTGCTCGAACCGTAGAGGATGGCGATGCGGAGGTAGGGCTCGCCCTTGGTGGCGTCGGCGGCAGCGGCGTTGTTGTAGGCCGTGCGTGCGGCGCTGTAGCTCTTCTGACCGGCGTAGGCGTGGCCGAGGTAGAGGTAGGCGGTGTACTTGTCCTTGTCCTCAACACCCTTGACTGCGTCGTTGAGGTACTCGATGGCCTTGGCGAACTGCTCCTTGGAGAGGCACATCATACCCATGCGCATGGCGGTGGTGGGGGTGGGCTCGAGGCGGTAGAGGTTCTCGGTGGCCTGGAAGAAGAGGGGCTGGTCGGTGCAGCGCTTACGCGTCATGATGCCGGTGATTTTCTTCAGCAGGTCGACGTTCTCGGGGTCGGACTCGAACTTCTTGCCGTAGATTTCGACCAGCTGGTCGCAGCTGGCGTAGGGCGAGAAGGCGGCTTCGACACCGGCGATGTAGCCGCGGATTTCGGCGGCCTTGACACTGTCCTCTGCATTTTTCAGCAGTTCGGCGTCCAGCATATCGCTGGCGATGTCGTAGTTGTCGACCACCAGGGTGGGCTCGGCAAAGCCGGCGCGCACATAGTTGATGGTGGCTTCCATGTATTTCACCAGGTAGCCGGCCTCCAGACCGCCTTCGGCCTGGACGGCGTCGCTGTAGAGGCGGTAGTAGCGCTCCAGACCGTCAGCACCAAGCAGTTGTTCAAGTTCCATGGCTTTCATGGCCGTGACCTTGCCCACCTCGCCGAAGTTGGCCATGCGGGTGTCATAGAGGGCCATCAGTTCTTCGATGAGCTCGGCGCGCTCCTCGGCGGTGGTGGCAGCCTTGATTTTGGCTTCCATAATGTTTACACCGCGGGTGTAGATGTTCTTGCCGTTTTTGGGGCACTTGGCCACGAAGGTCTTCCAGTAGGGGTAGGCTTCGACCAGGTAGCGTTCGTCGTTGGAGGCGGTGTACTGTTTCCAGTAGTCTTGGTAGAGGGCCACAGGTTCGCGCATGGCTTCCTGCAGCTCCTCGGGGCATCCTTTGATGTGCTGTGCCGAGGCAGGCACCATGGCTGCCGTCAGCAGCATTCCGATTGTCAGTTTCTTGATGGTTTTCATTGTTATTGTTGTTTTATTGTTTGACTCTTTTAGTGTTTAGTACCGTGAAAGGGGATTTTCTTGCTCTAGTTGTATTTGCGTTTCACGAACCAGCGTTCGCAGCTGCTCACAGCGATGCCCAGGGTGAGGGTGTTGTGCTGCAGCACGTCGCGGTTGCCAAGGCTGTTGTAGCCTATGCTGATGGTCAGCAGGGAGCGTCCTTTGCGCATCGGGAGTGTGAAGCCGCCGCCCACGCCCCATGCGTCGAGCCGCTGCTCAACGCCGCCGAGCTCCAGCCGCAAGGCACCCTGTGTGAGGTGGGCGCCCAGGCTCCAACTGATGCGGCCCCAGTAGGAGGTGGCATCCATATTGCCCATGCGCTCCAAGGCCATGGCGTAGTTGCTGTAGGGGCCGTAGCGCAAGGCGCTGTTGCCGAAGATGGAGGGGGTCATGCCCTCGGTGTATTTCAAGCCCTGCCACGAGGCGAAGGTGGCGTCGACGCCCAGCATCCAGTGCTTGTCAATCTCCAGGCTCACTCCGGCACCGAAAGTATGGGCTTGCTCCAGTCGGCTGTCAAACTCGGTCTCTTGTCCGGGGGCGGGGAAGATGGTGTCCACCAGCGACTCGTCGCCTGTGTGGAAGGTGTAGATGAGCGCCATGTCGTTGGCTTTGAGGTCGAGATAGGGCTTGTATACCAGACCCAGGCCCAGCACCAGATGCTCACTCAGAGGCTGGCGCAGCTGCAGACCGAGGTCCACGGTCACGTTGTGAAGCGTGGTTTTCTTATAGCGGCGCGAGTTGAGGAAGTGGGTGCTGTCGTTGCCCTCGAAGACATAGGAGATGGCGCGCTGGAGGTTGCCCGTGAGGTAGTTCACGTTGAAGCCCACCTGCAGGTTGGGACGCCGCGCGTTGCCACGCAGCAAGTTGAAGGACGAGCCCAGGAAGACCTCGTTCACGCCGCCGGTGCCCTCATAGACGGTCTTCACGGTGCCGGGGTAGGTGGGGTCGGTTTGTGGGGCCACCGACTGGTAATCGACCGAGCTGTAGGGCATGAGGCCGCCGGCCAGCTTCCACCACCGCGTGACGGGCATGGCCACAAGCAGGTAGCCCAGGTTGCCGTCGGCGTCGTGCAGGCTGTTGGTGTTGTCGCGCAGGGTGCTGCTCTGCAGGCTCACCCCCATGTCGAACACGAAGCTTTCCTTCTCGATGGCGCCGTAGGAGGCGGGGTTGAAGGGGTTCACGTAGTTGTTGCCCGCGCGGGTGTAGGTCAGTCCGCCCAGGCGCGTCACCATCGGCAGGTTGTAGGGCAGGTCGCTGCTGCCCACGCCGAACTGCGAGAACGGAGTGTTGAATCCGTTTTGAGCTTCGGCCTTACCGACGATTCCGATAAGTCCGATAAGTCCGATAATCAGAATTTTATTTCTCATTGTATGTCAGTATCTCGTTAAGTCCAATCAAAGTCAGGTGGGGTTGTAGTTCCCAACCGGCGGTACCTGCCGCCGCCAGACGGTCGGCGTCGCCGCCGGTGAGTAGCACGTGCAGCGTGGGGCTCTTCTGGCGGTAGAGGGCCACATAGCCGGCCAGCGCCAGCAGGGTGGCACCCAGGGTGCCCGCCAGGATGCTCTCCTCGGTGGTGCGCCACAGCACAGGGGCCTTCTCGACCCCCTCGAGGCTTATCAAAGGCAGCTTGGCGGTAAAGGTGTGCAGGGCTTGCAAGTTCATGCCGAGGCCCGGCATGATGGCGCCGCCGTGGTAGGTACCGGCGGCATCGACAAAGTCGACGGTGATGCAGGTGCCCGCGTCGATGACGAGGCAGGCGTCGGCGGGGTGCAGCGCGCGGGCTCCGCAGGCAGCGGCCACCCGGTCGGCCCCCAGCGTGGCGGGCGTGCGGTAGCCGATGGCCACGGGCAGTCCTTCGTAGGGGGGGCGCAGCAGCGACACCGGTGTCTGCTGTGCGGCCAGGCAGTGCTTCAGGACCTCCAGTTTATCGTCGCCTCCGCTGGCACACACCAGCGCCTGCTCCACGGCTTCCTCGCCCCACGGACGGCCTTCGACGTCCCACAGGCCGCTGCCCGTCAGGGTGCGGCCTTCGAACGAGGCCCATTTCACAGCCGTGTTGCCTATGTCGAACGTCAGCTTCATTTCTCTTCTTGCGTCTCGCCTCCGTGGGCGTTGCCTTTCTTGTTGTACAGGTTCATGGTGCGGTCGATGCCCTGAGTGACGAAGCACCGCACCGCCTCGCAGGCAGTCTTCACGGTAGCCTCCATGGCGATCTCTTCGTCGGGGTCGAAACGCCCCAGCACATAGTCGACCTGGCGTCCGCGGCTGAAATGGGAGCCCACGCCCAGACGCATCCGGTTGTAAGCCTGCGTCCCCAAGGCCTGCTCGATGTCGGTAAGCCCGTTGTGGCCTCCGGCGGCGCCTTGCTTCTTGATGCGCAGCACCCCAGGGTCGAGGGCCAGGTCGTCGACCGCCACCAGCAGGTTGGGCAGCTCCACGTGCTCGGCTTGCAGCCAGTACTTCACAGCCTTGCCGCTGAGATTCATGTAGGTGGTGGGTTTGATGAGCACAAGCGTGCGTCCTTTGTGGCGCACCTCTGTGCGGTAGGCGTGTCGTTCCAGGCTCCAACGGGCCTCGCCCTCGCGGGCCAACGCGTCGACCACCATGAAACCGGCATTGTGGCGCGTACCTTCGTATTCGGCACCCACATTGCCCAGTCCCACTATGAGATATTTGCTCATCGTATCAATATCATTATTCTTGCAACTCTCTTTTTGGCAGAGGGTTGCAAGCCATTTTGGCCATTTCATTGCGGTCGGTTTTGGCTGCAAAGATACGTAGATTTTATAAATAGGCAAAAATATTTATTTTCTCCCGATTCGCCTTTGTTTCACTCTGACATTTCTTCTTCATTTCGATTTGAACCCAAATCGAAATGAAGAAGAAATGAAGATAAACGAATGAAGAACAGTGCTTTTTGTATCCGTGAGTGTCGGGAGGTAGTAGGAGGTGAAGGCATTTTTTTGCAAGATATAAAAAATTTTTGTATATTTGCAGTGTTGATATGAGGGCCTAAAAATACTTAAATTGTGAAAAAGTTGTTGATTTTAAGTGTGTTATTTGTGTCGTTGACGTTGTCGGCGCAGGTGCGTGAATTTGCAATCAGCGCTTTTGACAACAGTATTGTCCGAGAAGTGAACGACACGACAGTGTTGATCTATGCAGAGGAGTCGCCGACCAATGCCAGTTTCCTGTTGTACAAGGAAGGGACTCCTATGGCAAAAGCTTTTACGCTGCCTAATAATCTGCATGTGCGTGATGTACGTATATGGAAAGGGGAATTGGCCTATTTCTGCGGTACTTGCGATGTGGTCACACCCATAAGTACAAAAAAAGTGCTTGTGGGGTGGTTCGACATTTCCGGGGTTTTCTCCGGTACGGACTGGGTCCGTTGGTCGTGGTTCGACACAGTTGTTTTGCCAGAGATAATTCCGTTAGGGATGCGGCGATTGGATTTGTTTGAGGTAGGCGGAACGGTGTGCATGGCTATGGTGGGCGACGCCGTATATATTGACGACACCATAGCCACGGTGATGTCGGCCTTTAATGTCGGTGCCAACTGGCAGGCCTATACGATGGTCCACAAGGGAAACAAAAAGTACACCGACATAGTCTGTCTGGACAATATGGTGGCGGCGGTGGGCACTTACCGGGCCGATACAGGCTGTGTGGTGAACACCTTCTGGCCGACGTTCGACTTTCCCGCGCAGTCATGCTATCCATACACGGAGTTCCATTTCGTCTATGGTTCGTCGGTGGGACGTGTGCTTGTGGCCAAGGAGCAGGGCGACGTGGCGGTGCTAGCGCACTACGACAACGCATCTGGGGTACGTACGGTGCTGCAACGCACAGTGTTCGATGCGACGGGCAAGCCTGCGTTGGCTCAGGCACAGGTAACCACACCACCGTCGGCGCTGCCGTATGATAATATGTGGCGGATGCAAGAGTTGTCGGTATACAACGATACAACCTATCTTTTGCAGTGTGCTGAA
>JAEEGL010352120.1_pt1 | contig 11712 bp, 11 predicted proteins | sample 9134231 | NCBI WGS metagenome assembly JAEEGL01 (sample SAMN16246548, study PRJNA631951) | gut metagenome | biome: gut microbiome; feature: rumen; material: fiber-attached | host: Bos | place: Iran: Karaj | collected 2018-10
AATGTAAAAACTATCCTGCCTACTTGATGATTAGATATCGAATCAATAAGTGGTTTGAAAAGATGATAATAGTTGCTTGTCTTTGAAGCATATCCCAATTCCGAAATACTGGCCCTGCTGAATATCCATGCTAAAATATTCGTATTATCATATTCACTTGTAATAGAATCCAAATGTAAAGGCATTCCTGAACTCTCCTTTGAAAAACAATTTATTATTCGACCTCAGTATCATCCGATAAATTCTTATCTCCCCATACGTATTCCTCACAATACTTATTTCTCATGAACGCGCATAGTTCTGATAAATAATCCAGGTTAGACTGATAACTCTACCACCTTATTTTCCGGTAAACCCTGTACTATAAAAAGACCTCTAGAATGAACGTTTGTTTGTTTATTCCGGAAAACTCTGGTAAAACACTAACGTTGATTTTAGAGGTTTGAAAGTATTTTAGATATGTATTTACTGAGGTCGTGTAAAAATATAGGAATAACAATATTCCAATAATGAACCACAAACCCCGTCCCTGGGGTTCATTGGGGACGGGGTTAGGGGGTCAGAAAGGTCAGGATAGATCTGCTACCAGGCTTTGAGTAGCAGCGATAAGATCTTCAGGTCTTAGTTCAATCTGGTGGCCCACTTTGCCGGCACTGACAAACACTTCATCATATGCGGTTGCGCTCTCATGAATGAATGTTTTAAACTGCTTTTTCATCCCTATTGGCGAACAGCCGCCATGTACATATCCGGTCAATGGCAAAAGATCTTTTTGCTTAATCATGGCTATTGATTTTTCGCCTGATGCCTTCGCTGCTTTCTTAAGATCCAGCTCGGCTTCCACGGGAATAACGAATACATAAAAAGCTCCGCTTTTTCCCTGAGTAACTAGTGTCTTAAATACCTTCTTGGGATCTTCGTTTAGTATCCCTGCTATCTCTGTACCGGTAAGCGTAGCATCCGGTTCATATGTGTAGCCCTCATAGCTGATCTTTTTGCTGTCAAGGACTCTCATTACATTGGTTTTTTCTTCTTTTTTCAAGTTATATTCCCATTTCCTTTAGTTTTTCCAGCGTTTTTGCCGCATTTTCATTCAGCACTCCTGTGCCGCCCATTTCTTCCCATTCGCGGATGTTCTTTGTATAGTCATCGATAAGGACACAGCCTATTCCCTTGCAGTAGTTCGGTTTCTCCTCCCGGAACACAGTATTGACCTTAATGTCCTTTGAAAGAAGCCTTCTGACCCAATTGATCTTATCTTCTCCTGCAGTGTCAATACCTCTTCTTGGTTTGGGTATGCCGCTTAAGATCTCGCATCTGTCGCCGTATCTGTTATATACGTAATCAAACAGTTCCCTGGCTCCGGGTAGCAGTTCCAGGTAATCATAGAAGTGCCCGGCTTGTTTTACGCGCTTCCACATTTCATCGTCGTATTCGGGGTTCTTATGTTTTGAGTTCTGATCCGGAGCTTCCATTCCACATATTTCCTTCACTCCGAGATCAAAGTTCGCCAGGACTCCGTCCATGTCAAAAAATATCTTGTCTACCTGAAAGTCACTCATAAAAATGTCTCCTTAGCGATAAATGAATCCCTAACCCCGTCCCCAAGGGTCCACCCGCCTGGGGTCCACCCGGTCTCCAGGGTTTCGGACTTCTATTCCAGATGTTTTCGTATTTCAGCTCGATCCGGTTCAGGTATTTGCAAAGTATCCATGGCTTCTGGTAAGGATAGTTTCAGGCTATCCATGAGGTTTTTTATACTTTCTATACGAGCTAACAGAATTCCTTCTTCTCTTCCTTCTTCTCTTCCTTCTTCTCTGGCGTCCATTATGATGGTCATCTCTTTCATATACTGCGACCTCCAAATCTCATTCTTTCTGCCTTTCTCTACGGCAGTTTCTATCTTTCGCGTCAAGTCGGTTTCGACTATTCCGGTCTCCACATATTCATACAGGCTTTTAAGATTATCCGGAAGATCGGTTGAATCCTAGTTCTTCAAACTCTTTTTGTTTTCTTTGTTCTTTCACTATGTTTCTCCTTTCGATTTTTCCGGCAGAAACAAAGAAATACAAAGAATCGTTTGTATCATTCCTGGTTCCTGCCTATTATTTGTTGGATTTATAAGCAGGAATTTCAGATAACGCTCAGATGAGTTATAGAAGGCTAATGCCATAGATCAGAAAACTGCTTATGTGAGAAGTATAACACATTTTTATGGGATATTATAACGAATTGATGATTAATATAGATGAAAAAATCCTGCTTTCTTCCGGCGGAATTTTGTACTATACTCATGTCCTGAGTTTTCTTTCTTTTATTTACTGATTTGTAACAGCATATATGCTACGGAGGTACAGACATAGTGAAGACATTGTTTAATGACGGATGGGAGTTTTCAAAGCAGCCTGCAGGACACGAAAATGATGATCCATCAATGATGAGTTTTTCTCGGGTCAATCTGCCCCACGATTGGCTCATAGGTCAGGCTGATGATCTGTACGAGGATTCCGTGGGATTTTACCGCAGGAGGTTTTCTCTTAAAAAGGAAAAGGGCAAGCGGTATGAGCTGTATTTCGAGGGAGCCTACATGGATACGACCCTGTTTGTGAATGGTAAGGAGGCAGGTGAGTGGAAATACGGGTATTCCAGCTTTTACTTTGATGTAACGGATCTCCTTAAGGACGGAGAAAACGAGCTGGTGGTAAGGCTTGTTTTTAAGTCGCCAAACAGCAGGTGGTACAGCGGAGCCGGGCTTTACAGGGATGTATTTTTTATCACTGAAAATGAAACACATATTGTGACAGACAGTGTTTACGTGTCCGCAAAACCGGTAAATGAAACGGAGCTTGCCGGCGACTGGGAGCTTTTTATAAGTGCCGAGGTTGCCTGTGGCGTGGCTGACTGCCTGTGGGACAAAGGCTATAAGGGATCATCCGATGTTGACAGGGATCTTAAGGTTACATATAAGGTGCCGGAAGCGGGCATTTTTGAAAATGCAAGGATAAGTGACGTATGCCGTGAGATATACCCTGACGGGACTTTAAGGGTTGAGATAAAAAGGACAGTATCATCGCCGGAGCTTTGGTCACTTTCAGCCTGTCATCTTTATACTGCATCCGTATCATTGGATGGGGATGATGAGGTCACCGTGAGATTCGGTTTCAGATATTTCAGATTTGATAATGATCACGGACTTTTTGTTAACGGTGAGCATGTAAAGATCCGGGGTGTCTGCGAACATCACGATCTTGGCGCCATAGGTGCGGTTTTTAACAGGAGCGCTATGCGCCGGAAATTTGAGATCCTGAGGGGCATGGGTGTAAACGCGGTCCGTACCGCTCACAATATGCCGGCAGTGGGGCTTTTGGATCTGGCGGATGAGATGGGATTTCTGGTGCTTGACGAGGCCTTTGATATGTGGGAAGGCAGCAAGACAGATTTTGATTACGCAAGATTTTTCAGGGAGTGGAATGAGCGCGATGTAAGGAGCTGGGTGCGCAGGGACCGCAATCATCCCAGCGTTTTCATGTGGAGTATAGGAAATGAGATATATGACACCCACAAGGATGAGCATGGCCTTGAGATCACAAAGATGCTGATGGATGAGACCCGCCGGAACGATCCGCGTTCAAATGCCGTCATCAGCATGGGGTCAAATTATATGCCCTGGGAGAATACTCAAAAATGCGCGGATATACTCAAATATATAGGTTATAACTACGCCGAGAGGCTGTATGACGAGCATCATGCAGCCCATCCCGACTGGTATATTTTCGGAAGTGAAACCTCATCCATCGTTCAGAGCAGGGGGATCTACCACTTTCCCTTTGATAAACAGCTGCTGGCCGATGACGACTGGCAGTGCTCTTCTCTAGGTAACTCCACCACCAGCTGGGGAGCGCCGAACCCGGAGTACTGCATAACGCAGGAGCGCGATCATGAGTTCTCCATGGGACAGTTCCTGTGGACGGGCTTTGATTATATCGGAGAGCCTACGCCCTATCACACGAGAAACTCATATTTCGGTCAGACAGATACGGCCGGTTTTCCGAAGGACAGTTATTATATTTACAAGGCGGGCTGGACTGACTATAGGGAAGATCCGTTTGTTCATCTTTTCCCGTATTGGGATTTCAATCCGGGGCAGATCATAGATGTGAGGGCTGTCACCAATGCCCCTTCGGTGGAGCTTTTCCTAAATGGAAAAAGTCTCGGACGTAAAAACATAGATCATGAACATGGCATGAGCGTAAGTGGCGATTACCGGATCCCATATGAGGAGGGTGAGATCACGGCTGTGGCCTATGACGATGAGGGCAAAGAGATCGCTCGGGAAAGCAGGTACTCGTTCGGCGAAGCGGTTAAGCTGGTGGCAAAGGTTTATGATGAAGACCGCACGCTTATGTCGGGCTGCGCTGATATGTGCTTTGTGGAGGTGTCGGCTCTTGATGAAAACGGCCATCCTGTTGAAAATGCTGGCAATATAGTAAGTGTTGATGTCAGCGGCGCGGGATATCTAACTGGACTTGATAACGGTGATTCCACCGATACGGATGAGTACAAAGGCAGGGAAAAGCGTCTTTTTTCAGGAAAGATGCTAGTGTGTATCGCAGTAGGTGAAAATCCGGGTGCGATAAATGTGTCGATCGACAGTGAAGGTCTTAAAGGTGTTAAACTCACCATACCTGTATCAGCGGGAGAAAAAATACCCGGAATATCCTTAATGCCGGAGGTTTTGTCGACAAAGGCAAAGGTAAGGCCTTATGTTAGAAAGATCGAGCTTTCCTGTGACGGAGATAGAAAGCTTACCAAAGATCACAGTGAGGTTCTGGTAAGAGCAAATCTCTGCCCTGCCGGAGAAAGCGTATCACCCGATGACCTTATATGGAAGGCGGTCAATGACACCGGAATAGACAGCACCATCGCAAAGGTTGTTGAGGTACATGGTACGGTTGCAAAAGTTCAGGCTTTCGGAGACGGAAACTTCCGTCTGCGTTGCATGTGCCGGTGCGGTTGCAAAAACGTGCGGGTCATATCAGAACTTGATTTCAGCGTCGAGGGTATCGGAGAAGCGACTATAGATCCCTATGGCTTTGTATCAGGCGGATTGTGGAGTTACCATGAAGGTGACATCGGTGTCGGAAATGAGCACGGCGTATCCACACAGCGCGGAGCAAGAAGTGTTGTTGGTTTTGAACACATTGATTTCGGATCCTACGGATCTGATGAGATCACCATATCCATCTTTCACCTTTCAAGTGATCCTTTTGATTTTGAGCTGTGGGACGGCATCCCGGAAAAAGAAGGAAGCGATCTCGTATTGAACGGCCATTATCACAAGGAGATGATATGGAATGAATATCAGCCCGAAACCTACACTCTTAAAAAGCGCCTGAAGGGGCTTTGCAATCTGTACCTTGTTGCTCGTGACAAGGCCCATATAGGCGGTTTTTCATTTAAGAAGCTTGTTAAAGCATATTCTGTTTTGAATGCGGGAGAATGTGATGCTGTCTATGGCGATAAGTTCACTAAGCTTGATGATCGCATAGAAGGTATCGGAAATAACGTGACCGTGGAGTTTAAGGATATGGACTTTGGAGAAAAAGCCGCAACGTCTCTGACCGTAACTGGACGCACGGATATTCCGGTCAACACAATACATGTAGTGTTTGACAACGGGTCAAAAGAGATCCGGGATATCCTGGAATTTAACCGGGATGGAGGCAAAGAACAGACCTTCAGCGTAAGCGGATACAAAGGCACCGGAACCGTGAGATTCGTGTTCCTGCCCGGTAGCAGCTTCGACTTTGAGCGGCTAAGGTTTTTCTGACTGTTATCCTTTACGGGCGGCACTTTTATAATGAATGCTTTATCTCATTCATTGGTCAGTTCTATCGTGACGTCCCCGTTTGCCAGGATCTTTTCCATGATATTCTTATTCGCCTGGATGTGCCCCAGCCTCGTATATGACCATGAATTCGATCCGTAAAATATAACGATCTGATCGCCGGAATAAAGCACGATGTCGCCATAGTCCGTTGTGGTCTGCTCATCATTCCTCGGCAGGCTCTGTCCCAGTGATCCAACCTGTTCAAATCCGCCATACATGGACATTTTTACTGTCAGAGGGCACAGTTCCTTTAAAGCCCGAACCGACTCGTTATCTTCCCATTCAGTTTTATAATTTACGCCGTTTATCTTAATGTGCAATTCTTCCGACACCTCTTCGTTTATATCCTTTACAGACAGTTGCTCTATCTGAACATTTAGCTCATCATCCACCGTTGCTTTGTACTTGTGATCAAGATTATCCGCTATCGGAGACCTTTCCTCTATGAGCACCGTCGTCTCACCCGGTTTTATCCCCGTAAAAGTAATGATCACATCATAGCCGGAACCATGCATCTGCTCATGATCGTCATTGTAGTATTTGGTTCTTCTTTCGTAAGATACTATGCTCTCATCAGCGATCACAACACTAAATTCCGGTCCGCCGCCATCAAAGGATTCAAAACTAAGAGACGCGGTTTTTCCGGTGGTGTGAGCTGCGTTGTCGGTTGCTGCATCGCTCGTCACTGCGTCGCTGGTTATGGTGTCTTTGTCCATAACCTGTCCATTTTTGCCGCATCCAAGCAAAGATAACATCAGGATCACCACCATAGATATCATCAGAAATGAATAAACTTTTGTCGGAAATCCGCCATAGTAGTCGTTGTTGGTCATATGCTCTCCGGCAGCATCACTTGTCAGCCAGTATTGCTTCAAGTTCTTTGATCCTGGCCTCGGCTTTATCGGCACGTTCACGCTCTCGCTCGGTGTTTTTCCGTTCTTCTTCGCGGCCTTCTGCACGGCCTTCTTCGCGGCCTTCTTCTCTTGCGTCCATCAGACGTGCGATGTCTTTCATATAAGCCGACCTCCATTCTTTATTCTTTCGTCCCTTTATGACCGCACTATGGATCCGTTCTGTAAGCTCATCGTCCGGTTTGCCGGTCCTTATGTACTCGTAAAAATCCCTCAAAGCTTTGGGGATATCATCTCCCGTATACGTACAATTATAAAAATGCCACTCAGTACCGTTTTCCAAAACCAGATCTGTATATTCATCGCATCTTGGTCTGAACGTGTACTGAGCCAGTCCTTGCCCGAACGGGTCAAATGTACATACAAAGAGTATATTGCTGTCTGGCAGATCCTTATAACGTCCCGCTTTATCAAGATAATCAATATCTATCGATGACTGATAAAATCTAGTGCGTCTCGGCAGTTGCAGTTCCTTGATCTTTTTGTGATTGAGGTTCTGCATTTCGGTATCATATACCGTACCAGTGCTGTCCTCGTTGTAAACATCAAGTCTTATCGGCTTTCCGTCTACTGTAAATTTGTATTCTTTTTGTGTCTGCGTTGGAGACAGTTCCCCCACCGGTCTTTGCAGCAGACATTCAATAACATCCCTGCAAAGGTTTGGATCCTCCATGGTCTTTCCGAACATGAAATCATCATTGAAATTCAGTTCTTCATAGTCTTTGGCAAATGCATTCGTTCGATCGTTCATTTTGTTCTCCTTTCACGAAAGTATGCGCAGGAGATAAAGAACGATCCACAAAATTCATTCAATATTTCCTGCTTAATAAATTTGGTGTTCATAAGCAGGAAATTTTAGAAAAATAGAAAAAGCATATGCTTTACAGAAATTCTGAAAAAAAAACTCTGCTTATATGCTGATTTTAGCATTGAGTCAAAATGATTACAAGAAATAAAGACTTTTTGAAAAGTAAAAACCACCTATGGTTTGTAGGATTTATAGGAGTCTATATTCAAAGTGTACCTGCAATCGGGATAGCTCATGCAGCCCCAGAAGGGACCGAACTTTCCGTTTCTTTTTATTAATGCATTCCCGCATTTGGGGCATTTTTGCACTTCCAGAGCTGATTGGGATGGATTCTCTATCTCATCCTTAAGGTGTTCAAAAACTTTTTGATTCATCATACAGTCGCATAAAGCGCGATGCGCACCCAAAGAGTTGATCCCATAATGCTCTGCCAGATCGACCAGTGTATGATGTTTCATTTCAGGCAGATATAATCTTGCCAGATGATATGTATCTATATAATCGTTAGCAAGGACCTTGCCATAGTATTTTTCAGCGTCACGCTGAATGAATTTCATGTCAAAAGTATGTATGTTATGACCGACCAGGATGGCATCCCCGACAAACTCGATGAAATCTTTCAGCACCACATCAAACGAAGGACTATCTTCCACCATATCATCGGTTATTCCGTTCACCCGGCTTGCCTGATACGGTATGGCGATCCCGGGATTTACCAGAGAAGAGAATTCTTCTACTATCTCTCCACCCTGCACTTTGACCGCAGATATTTCAACAACCTCATCAGTTTTGCAGGATATTCCTGTTGTCTCAAGATCAAATATCACATAATCAGGCACATAAGTATTCAGTTTTTTGCCCGGTTTATTTGCTAACATCATTCACCTTAGAGTTCTTTATACCAGAGGATACCTGTATGGACCACTAACCCCGTCCCGGGGGACCATGGACCACTAACCCCGTCCCCAAGGGACCACTCTGAAAGGGACCACTGCCGAGAGTTCATTTTACTCTTAAATACTGTGTTATGGTTTCCCCATCATTTATGATGAGCCTTCCGTTTATACAGGTATAGCGAAAACCGTTGGCCCTTTCCGTGTCCTCACTCAAATAAAAATATCTGCCATCAAAAACATATTCTGTTTTTTCTCCGTTAAGTTCAAAGGATGCGGTACCATCATCATTAACAACAAGATATCCCTGATTTTCCTTATCGCGTAAATCAAGCATTTCTTCATAGGTACCATCGATCTTTGCTATGCCGGTACGCTTATAGTATCCGACAACTTCTTTTTCCTGTCCGATATATACACCATTCTCGTCTGTAATGGAATCGATCCAGTCGACCACGACATCTCCCGTCCAGTCCTCGATCCCGCCAAACTCATATACATTCACGTATCCCATGTCTGCCAGCTTCCCTGCTGCCTCTTTGCTCCTTCTCCCGGTCCGGCAGTAAACCAGTATGACCTGGGTTTTGTCAGGCAGTTCTGCAGGAGGCTCTGTTCCGATCTCCTCGTTAGGTATGAGGATCGCCCCGGGAATATGTCCCTTCGCATATTCATCAGCCCTTCGCACATCAACGATAACGTGTCCGTCATCATCCTGCATCATAAGCTTGGCTTCATCCTGCGATATCTGTGCATAAGTCGGTTTGTACTCCATACCGTCCCCATCCATAACCTGTATAAATCTGCCGCATCCGGACAACAAGATCATTAAGATCACCGCCAGTGGTATCATCAGTTTCATAAATTAATCCCTTTTATTGCCTGCTTACTGACCATTCCTGTTTTCTTTATACCAGAGAATTCCGAATACTATGGCCGCTATGAGGCTTAATGATACCAGGCCGCCTGATCGTGTGGTAAATGTAGACAAAGCGCAGATCCCACATACGATCGTCAGTATCTTGTATAGTGATTTTCTGGATTTCTCCGTACCTGAACTCATATCTGAACTCATATCCGATCCGTCAAGGGGTAATCCGTTTGCATCAGTAAAGCTCCCGGTCAGGATCCTGAAGATATCAAATATGACACCAAAGGTGAAAAATCCCAGCGTGCACAAATAAAGAACGCCCATCCCGTATTTTCTGACATAGAAATAATGCCCGCCATATACTCCTGTAAATATGCAAAGGAGTAACGCGATCAGCTTCTGGCGGTCGCTTACGGCAGGAGGATCATAATGGGGAACCGATCTGTAAAACGGTTCCGGATTTTCGTAGCTGAATGAAGGTTCGGGCTTCCAGTTTGGATTTTCACTGTCACAGTATTCACAGTATCTTCCGCGAACTTCTGCTCCGCAAAATGGACATTTCATAAATCTTATCTCTATCCTCTTTAACTCTGCTATGTCACCATGATATCACTAGTCACCTGATTAACCAACCCCGGAGCCCGCATCATTGTCAGTCGGACATTTCGATCCTTTTAAGCAGCTTTGATCTTTTCTTTTCATCAACTTCAACCCCCAGGGTTCTGATAAACATTATACCTGTATCAAGTATCATTTTGCAGGCTTCCTCCTTCGGAAGCCTGTAGTTATCAAACATCATCATTACAGCCAGACCATGTGTGTATATGACAGTATCTCTTACCATTCTGCCGATCTTTTCAGGGGCTATGTCGTATTCGGATTCAAACTTCCTGGCGGCTTCATCATCAAACTGCATTGAGAAAATGCTGGCATCTCCGCCTATCCTCTCTCCTATCGTAGCCATGTGATCATCCACGTTTACGAACTTGAAAACATTCGGATGGTCACATGCACCGGAGATATATCTGATACCTGATAAAAAGAATGCGTCTATTGCATCTTTGCCTTTCATTTCATCTTCCAGCGATCCGTACAGCATGTTTACCGAATACATATAAAGCTCTTTTTTAAGCTCGATCATGCTTCCAAACTGCCATGAAACAGGCTGTGTCGAACAGCCCAGGCGCGCTGCGATGGATTTTATTGCAACGGCTCCTATCCCTGATTCATCAAGCAGTTCATACGCCGCTTGTAATATCATTTCCCGTGTGATCTGTGTTTTTCGTCCCATTTTGATTCCTTTAATGCATCCTCAGTCGGTTGCGTGCAGTTTATTGATAAGGTCTGTAATCGATCTCCCTGGTACATCCCCAGTTTTCGGCGATCTTTTTAAACATCTTTTTGGCAAGGGTCTTTTGAAGTAATCCGACTATGAAGCGTATATGCGCGGGCAAGATCTCCGGCCCCGTAAATTTCTTACAGGCTTCTGACCTGAAATCTCCGTTTTTTGAAAACTCACGTCCCATTTCGGTGTAAGGTTCCGTGACTTTATTTCTCTGTTCTCCTTCAAAGAACCTGATTGAAAAATTATCGCCCTTAACGAGTGTGCCCAGATATTCACAGCCAAGCTTTCCCGCAAGGATCTCAAGATATGACTCACCGCAGCGAAGCTGGATTCCTTCCGCGAATCCGCTCTGCAGGATGAAAGCCATTCCGGTACCGTCATTCTTGGGCTTAAGAGTTTCCAGAAATTCAAGAAGAAGTCCGGGTATGCATTCAACATAAAGAGGAAGGGCGATGAGTATCTTACTGTTATTATAATATGCTTCCCTCATTTTATCCCACTGCTTTAGATCAGACACTTCATACTGCTCAAATGTCGTGCCGTTTTCACTCATTCCTTTTGTAAACTTCTCCAATATCTTGTCCGTATTACTGTATTCTTTGACACGCGGACTTCCGTTTATTATAAGCACATGCATGATACTGCCTCCTTTACTTCATCCTTGCCGAAAACTCCAAGTGATCTGCTTTCAAAATTAAGGGCCGCTCTCTGGGTCCATCTTTCCAGGAATTCCTTCTCGGCTTCTCCCGAATAGATGATCCCGATATCAGTCCTTTGATCATAACGAGGCACATGTCTCATCTGATCTCCCACAAACTGAAGATACATCGTCGCTATGGGAAGTATCCTGTCAAAAATATTCTTCCCTTTATGATCCAGAAAGCCGAGGGCCGTATCAGATATCACCCACAGTTGATCCGCATGGATCATCTTCTTCAGGATGATCTCGTAATCATCTTTGATCGCGCATTCACCCGGGGTCTTCAGCCAGCAGTAA
>JAEEGL010816370.1_pt1 | contig 11712 bp, 5 predicted proteins | sample 9134231 | NCBI WGS metagenome assembly JAEEGL01 (sample SAMN16246548, study PRJNA631951) | gut metagenome | biome: gut microbiome; feature: rumen; material: fiber-attached | host: Bos | place: Iran: Karaj | collected 2018-10
CGATCGTCTTACTGTAGAGGAGGTAGAGAGCGTTACAGTGCTGAAAGACGCTGCTGCTGTGGCTCTCTATGGTCATGAGGGAATCAACGGTGTACTTCTGGTAAAGACAAAGCATGGAACAAAGGACGGCAAGTACCACTTTAAGGTAGGTGCTTCACATAAGTTCCAGTTCAACCCGCAGATGGCTGACATGGTGAGTGCATACGACTATGCCAAAGCTCTTAACACTGCACGTGCGAACGATGGTCTGGCAGCTGCGTATTCTGCTTCAGAACTTCAGAAGTTCCAGGATAACAGTGATCCGTATGTGTATCCAAATGTTAACTGGAAGGACGAGGTGTTTAAGAAAACTGCCCATGAGTCGAATGCCTATTTGTCATTCTATGGTGGTACAGAAAAAGTACAGTACTATACACAACTTGACTACACTGATGCCCGCGGACTGTATAAGAATCCAGACCAGGGTGATTTCAACTCACAGTTGAAGTATTCGAAAGCAAACATCCGTGCAAACGTAGACTTCGAGGTAAGCAAGACTACGAGGGTAAGTGCTAATATCCTAGGTATCCTAATGGAGACAAATGGTGTGCCCAACGTGAACTCAAATGATGCTTGGTGGCATCTCTATAAGGTGCCTGAACTGGCATTCCCAATCAAGACTACAGGCGGTGTTTGGGGTGGTAGTCAGACCTATGGTAATTTCAACCTCCTCGCAAAGACTCAGGGTGCAGGCTTCATGAAAACCCATCAGCGCCAGATATGGGCAAACATGACTCTGGAACAGGATCTTGATGTAATCACAAAGGGATTGAAAGTTTATGTTGGAGCATCTTATGACAACTCATCAAACACTATAGAGACTCGTTCGAAGGGTTATCAGTATGGTTGGAACTGGTATGATGCAGCAGGCGTGAGGCAGGAGACTGTGATGGGTACTGTGGAGGACAAGCTGGTGTTCAATCACTGGGTGGACACGCAGTGGCGTAGCGCAACATTCACAGCAGGAGTAAAATATGGTATACAACTGAACAATGGCGACAATCTGGCGGCTAATGCCAACTACAACATGAAGAGCGAGATGCGCGATGGGCAGGACAATACATGGTATCGTACAAATTGGCAACTTGCCTTGCATTATGACCATGCAAACAGGTTCATAGCTGACGTGGTGCTCGCAGCTAATGGTTCAAACCGCAGCTATCCTGCAAAGTGGGCATTTTCACCGACAATAGGATTAGGCTATATTTATATCAACAAGCCTGAGAGTAGCTTTATCAACTACGGAAAAGTTCGTGCTTCAGGTGGTATCCAGCATACCGACTATGTACCTGAAGCTGGACTCTGGCTCGCAAGATGGAATAATTCTCACGGACAGTTCTGGTACGGCTCTAATTTCTCCAACTCATGGGGCGCTTTCCTGACTCAGTTCCCAACAGATGACTTTGCACAGGAGGTTGCTTACAAGGCAAATATCGGTACTGATTTGAGAATCGCCAACTGCCTTGATCTTACATTCGATGCTTTCTATCAGCAGCGTCGTAATATTTTGGTAAGTGCCGGTTCGCTCAACTCTGCTGTTGTTGGTATCCAGTCATCGTATGATGACAAGGGTCGCGTGGCAAGCTGGGGTGCTGAAGTTGGCCTGCGTTATGCAAAGACCTTCAGCAATGGACTTAATGTTAACTTAGGAATGAATGTTTCTATGGTAAGGAGTAAGATTCTTGAGTGGATTGAAACTCCTGCTTATGAGAACCTGTCGGTATTAGGTGGATATGCTGATGCTGCACGTGGACTCATCGCTGATGGATTCTTCAAGGACCAGGAAGATATTGACAAGAGTCCTGTTCAGCAGTTCGGTCAGGTAAAGGTTGGTGATATTAAATATAAGGATGTCAATGAAGATGGTGTTATCAATGAGAATGACTATGTTACATTCGACTATGGCACGACTTACCCAAGCTTTAACTATGCATTCAATCTAGGTGCAGAGTATAAGGGATTCGGTATCAATGCCACATTCCAGGGCGCTGATAACCAGACAAAGAACTTGATGTATGTTGACGGAGTCTGGGGTGCTCTTTCTAGCAACCGCAACCTCTCTCAGGAGTACTATAACAACTGTTTCGATGTAGCAGGAGCAGATGCTCTCTATCCACGTCTTTCGACTGAGAGCGTAGCCAACAATGCTCAGAACTCTACCATCTGGTATCGCACTGCAAGATGGCTCAAACTGCGCGACTGTGAGGTTTACTATAAGTTGCCAGCTTCGCTCATCCAGCCTCTCAAGGTTACTGGCGTAAGAGTATTCGTACAGGGACAGAACCTTCTGTCGTTCGACAATATCGATGCTATGGATGCCGAGAATCTTAATACAGGCTATCCGGTAATGAAGAGTGTGAATATTGGTCTCAACGTAACATTCTAAAAGGTAAATATAATAAGTAAAAGTTATGAGAACAAATATATTATCTAAAAGCAAAGGGCTGGTAAAGGTTTTGCCATTTTACCTTGTTACCTTTTTACTCTTCGTGAGCTGTGCTGATCTTGAATATACGGAACAGACAACTCGCGATGAGAAATGGACCTATGAATATTTCGGAGAAGGAATAAAGAATCTGGTATTCGACATCTATGCACAGGTATATAATAATGAGTTTGACTCTAACAGCGCATATTTCCTTGCCGGTGCAACCGATGAGGCTCAGTATGCACTCGAGACTGGAGCTGTCAACAACTATATAAATGGTGGATGGAGTCCAGCTAATCCATACGACAGAACGTATACAAAGGCATATACTGCAATTGCTGATGCCAATATGTTTCTGGAGAAACTGAATGAGGCAGACATCACAGACTGGCAGTACAACCCTGATTATAGCAAATGGGTGGCTCAGTTAGAGCTGTTCCCATACGAGGTGCGATTCCTCAGGGCTTACTTCTATTTTGAACTGTTCAGAACCTACGGTGACGTGCCTCTGGTGACTACTACGCTTACGAATGCTCAGGCTAATAGCGTTGAACGTACATCTGCTGATAAGATTGTACAGTTTATCGTTGACGAATGCGATGCTATCGCACCTTATCTGCCTGTTTCATATGTTACTGAAGTCAATTCTGAGATAGGACGTGCCACTCGTGTTGCCGCTGCTGCTCTAAAGGCTCGCACACTTCTCTATGCTGCTTCACCGCTTTATAATAAGTCTGGTGACAAGGCAAAGTGGGCCAAGGCTGCCGAGGCTTGTAAGTATATCCTCGACAATGCCAGCAATTGGGGCCTGAAACTCAGTGCATATGGCTCTCTTTGGGGACACGATGCTTTCTTTAATCCAGAACTGATCTTCGGTCTTGGACGTGGTGAAAGCAATGCTTTTGAGATGGCTAACTATCCAATTGGAGTGGAGAATGGTTCTTCTGGCAACTGTCCTACACAAAGCCTGGTAGACCAGTATGAGTATCAGGATAACGGCGAGACCTTCGGTCAGCGCTATCCTGGGAGCATCGACCTCACTCTTGTTGATCCATACGAAGGTCTTGACCCACGCTTCGCTCTCACAGTTGTGAAGAATGGTGACGAGTGGCCAAGCAATGGTGCTCAGAAGAAGGCGATAGAGACATTCGCAGGTGGCTTCAATGCAACTCCGAAGTATGGAGCTACACCTACTGGCTACTACCTCAGGAAGTATGTAGACGGTTCTTGTGTTACCACAGCTGACAACCAGACCTCACGTCGTCATACTTGGATTATTTTCCGCCTGGGTGAGTTCTATCTTGACTATGCTGAGGCTGTGTATAATGCCACCGGTAGTGCCAATGATGCTACATACGGCATGACAGCCAACGAAGCAATCAACGTATTGCGCAATCGTTCTGACATCCAGATGCCTGAGTTTACTGAGGATGGCAGTGATTGGGTTACCCGCTATGAGCGCGAGCGCCTTGTAGAGCTTGCCTTCGAAAACCATCGTTTCTGGGATGTACGTCGCTGGAATAAGGGTGAACAGTACTTTGGTTCTATCCAAGTTGCCAACATCAGTAGCGACTTGATACTTACTCGCTCTAAGGTGAACCGTACATGGGATAAAAAGATGTATTTCTATCCAATTCCGCAGTCTGAGTTGCAAAAGAATCCAAATCTTACTCAGAATACTGGATGGTAATAAGAAATGTAGAAATGAAACAATGAAAAAATGAAGATTATGAAGCATATAATCAATTATTTAAGCGCGCTGCTTGCGGTGGTTCTCATCGGTACGGCTTTTACGGCTTGTGCTGACGATGACGCTGAATCAGCCAATGTTGGGCTTGGCGTAAAGGTGTTCTTCCCGACGAAGGTTGTCACCAATCAGCCAATGACAATTAATGGCTCTGGTTTCAATAACGTCACTGAAATAGAATTTCCTGGTGGTGTAAAAGTCAGCAACTTTGAGATTGTTGGCAATGACATGATCAGAGTGAATGCACCATCTGGTATCTCTGCTGAAGGCGGAAAGGTTATTGTACGTAATGGCAGTGAAGAGGCAGAGTCTCCTCAGACCTTGACTATTGGTAGTACCAATGTGACAGGATTCTCAAAACAGCCTGGCGAAGAGGCTAATGGAGGTGAGCTGATTACGGTATATGGTAAAGACCTTGAGTTCATCAACAGTGTTGAACTGCTTGATGCAGAAGGTGCTACTCAGATTATTGACCATAAGGACTTCTATCGTAAAGGTACAGACAATCTCATTTTCCGAGTTCCTCTGAAGAATATTCCAGAAGAGACTTTCGTAGGACATCTCCATACCTATGATGGCAAGACGTTCGATTTGCCGGAATTGGCTTATGTTCCTGCTAAGGACGAAGGTCACTGGGAGACTGTGAAGACAACTATCTGGAAGAACGATGGCACTCATGGCAATATCAGTTGGGGTGGCGATTATCGTTTCGCTCCTGAAAGCAACTCTACAGGTGAGGAGATCTACACCGTTCCTCAGGATATGTGGGATAAGATGAAGTCTGGCTCGTTCTACATGCTGGCATCAATCAATGCTGACTGGTATAATATGCGAATCACCACAGGCTGGTGGAAGGCAACATGGACTGGTGCTGATATAGGCAAGGGTGATGAGCGTATCATCGACAATGGAGACGGTACATTCTATATCGAGCTCAACTTCGACGGTGATCCTATCAAGGATGTACTTGATGAGCAGCATCTGTTGTTCACTGGTGAGGGCTATACTCCTCTCGAACTCTATTTCCAGGAAGATGTATGGGTTGCCGGTCCTGGCTTGCAGGAGGTAGAAACCCTCGTATGGAAGAACGATGGTTCACTCGCTGAAGCAAACTGGAATGGTACCTATCGTTTCGCTCCGGAGAGCAATTCTACTGGTGAGGAGTGCTACACTGTTCCTCAGGATGCTTGGGAGAGAATGAAGGCAGAGACATTCTATGTTATCGTAAAGGGTGCTAATCCTCAGATTCGCGTTACCACAGGTTGGTGGAAGGCAACATGGACAGATGCCGATATCCAGCCAGGTAATGAACTGCTTGAGGATAATGGTGACGGCACATGGAAACTCACCATCAACTTCGCCGGTGATCCTATCTTAGACTTGCTGGATGAACAACATCTGCTCTTCACTGGTAGCGGATTCTCTGTAGAGAAGATCTACTTCATCGACTATGTTGAAGGTGGAGCACCATCAGATTATGATATCGCACCATTTACTATGTATCAAGACAGGAGTGCAAACCTGGAGTGGCCTTACTATCCGTCTTGGAGTGACGATAAGGGCAAGCTTCGCATTATGCGCGGAATGGGAGATACTCCTATCGAGACAATGGGTTTGACCACAAATTCTAAGTTTGTTGTTTACAAGGAAGTTGGTACCACAGGTCAGATCCAGTGGAACGATCCTAACTGGGGAAGCTTTGGTGGAGTTGAATGTAACGACTGGGACGGAAGTGCCGAGGCCATTGAAGTGCCTATCACTGAGGATATGCTGAAGTGTATCAATGGCGAGGTAACTGACGGATGGAGTGATACTGCGATTATCCTGCAGGGTGACGGTCTGACAGTCAAGAAGATTGTGATTGTGCCTTGAGGTGTGATTAATTCGCAATAAATAAGAGCGCTCGTTATTGTAACGAGCGCTCTTTTATACAAAAACATTTGGAACTTTGACAAGTCGGAGATTATGTCAATACGACGGACAGGTTATATTGGTTGGTATCAACTACTGTTCCAAGTCAAAGAAATGTAATTGTAAGATTGAGACTATATGAAAAAAGTATTTGTTTTATTTGTGCTAATGGCAATGCCATCACTATTCTGCTATGCTAGCGGAAATGATATAAAAGCGACACCGCTCACTAACAATGCGGATGCCGTGAAGTTGTATAGCTACCTCTATCAGCAATATGGCAAGAAGACCATATCAAGTGTGATGGCCGAGTGGAACTGGAATCACAAGATTGCTGATAATATCTACAAGGCTACAGGTAAATATCCCGCTATGAACTGCTACGATTTTATCCATATCTTTGTGCCATCGGGCAATGGGTGGATAAACTACAACGACATCACTCCTGTCACAGAATGGGCTGGTGCTGGTGGAATCGTGTCATTGATGTGGCATTTTAATGTGCCGAAATCGGAAAAGACGACTGTGACGACTTCTGGTGGCGGAGTGACATTTTCACCCTCGGAGACAACTTTCAAGGCTTCAAATGCTCTGACCGCAGGCACTTGGGAGAACAAATGGTTCTATCAGGAGATGGAGAAGGTGGCCAATGTCATCCTCAAACTGCAGGAGAAGGGCATTGCAGCCGTCTGGCGTCCTTTCCATGAGGCTGCCGGTAATGCTACGGCCAAACAGCAGGCCAACTGGACTAAGTCTTGGTTCTGGTGGGGATATGATGGAGCTGAGACTTACAAGAGACTCTGGATAGCAATGTACGACTATTTCTTGCAGAAGGGCGTGACAAATCTTATATGGGTATGGACTACACAGAACTTCAACGGTAATAGTGATGGCTATAACCAAGACACTGATTGGTATCCAGGCGATAACTATGTAGACATTGTGGCTCGTGACCTCTATGGAAATACGACAGCACAAAATCTGCAGGAGTTTACTGAGATACAGGCTGCATATCCTACTAAGATGGTTGTACTTGGTGAGTGTGGCAGAAACGGAAATACTGCCTATGCCAATATCTCTGAGGTATGGAATGCTGGTGCCAAGTGGGGGTGGTTTATGGCTTGGTGTGGCGATAACCTGCCAAGTAACGATTGGTGGAAGGATGCTCTCGATAATGCAAATGTGATCACCCGCGATGACGTAAAATCATATATTGCTGGCATTTCTGATGTTAAGATATCAGACGATGCAAATAAAGTTCGCTACAATCTCTCTGGTATGAGAGTGGATGATTCTTATAAAGGTGTGGTTGTTGAGAATGGTAAGAAGATTGTCTTGAAGTGAATAATATCGAGTTATGGGATATTCCCCATAACTCGATTCTTTCTAATGTCTATTTCTGAACGAATTTCTTGCCGTTTCTGATGTAGATGCCTTTCTCTGGTATTTGGCTTAATCTACGACCTAGAAGATCATAGATCCTTCCGTCTGAAGGTCTATCCTGTTCTACTTCATTAATGCCTGTAATGACATTGATATCGCTCATTGAGCAGTTCCATGCAACACTTGGAGTACACAGTTTCTCATCACCATTTCTATTTATAAGTTTTACACTCTTTATCTTTACCTGACCGCTGTTTTGCTTGCACTGCAAGGTTATGCGAGTGATAGTACCCATCTGAGCCGTGAAAGCCAAGGTGTTTTGCGCTTCCGTAATATCCCTTGTATAACCATTATTGTATTTTGAGCAATAGATTTTCCATTGGAATGTCCCGGAAGCGGGAGCATTTTCAAGTTCAAGTATTACTTTGTTATATTCGGCTGAAGTAAAGCTGCTGCCATTATAGAGATATAGTTCTCCCCATTGCTTAGTGAAATCTACCGTACAGCTGATGCTGTATCTGCTGGCATCGGGTAGTGTGGGATTAAAATTGTTGCCATGATAGGCCTGAAGTATGGTCTTTGCCAGGTCTGGTTGTGAAAAAGCTGGGTAGTATCGTGCCATGCCGTCGGTTAGTCCCATCCAGTAGAAGGTACCTATGTTATTAGCCTTGCACTGTTGGACCATATACTCACAGAACTGAAACATCAGTTCACGGCGTGCATCGTAGTCGGTTACATTAGCATCGACATTGCTCGTGCCCCATTCGCCTAGGATAACTGGAGCCCCCTTACTGGCAAGATGGATGTTCCATGCATTGATCATATCGTCTATCTCCTCTTTAATGCTGGCGAGAGAGCGATTGCTAGTAATGTTTCCCTTACTGTCAGTGTTGACAAGAGAAGGATACGAATGAACTTGGAATATGATACGGCCTTCGCCGGCAGGATCGTTGGGATATTTCATTTCTTTAAGCGGGTCCTTAAGGTGCTGATTCCAAGTTCCTCCGCCGCTGCAGCATCCGTAAGTGTTGACAATCAGGTTACGCTGGGCATTATTGCCACCTGTTGTGCGAACTACATTAACAAAGCTTTGGGCATAGCTGTTGATGGCATTGTAGGCTGATGTGGCAGCAGAGGTGTTATAGCCTCCTGGTGCACTCATAGAGGCAAAGCACCAAGAGTTGTACTGGTCGAGCATCTCGTTATAGCTCTCGAAGAGAAGATGCTGGTCATAGTCCTTGAATTCCTCAGCTATCTGCTTCCAGAGGTATTCGAAACGCTCCTTGTTTGCATTATAGTTGGCTTCGTCTGCCTTAATCCAATGATAGTGATTCAATTTCCCACTGTTATCATAGCTGTCAGCACCTGTATCGTGATGCACATTGAGAATGCAGTAGAGTCCCTGATTAAGGACATACCCTACCACCTCTTTCACTCGAGCCATCCACTCTGCATTCACTTTGCCATCCTTATCCATGTGGTTATACCAAGTGACCGGCACGCGGATAGCACCGAAGCCTGCCTCTTTCATCATCTTCAACAACTCTGGCTTAGCCTTTGACTGACCCCAGCAGGTTTCTGAAGAAAGATCTTGCTGACCCCAAAAACCATCGTTGGTAATGTCTGAAATTGTCTGATTATTTGCTTCGAGGGTATTTCCCATATTCCAGCCAAGTCCCATGTTTTTTACTGCAGTTGTTGCATCCTCAAAGTCTTGTGCTTTCATCTGCATTCCGCAGATGAATAATGTAAATACTAACAAAAGGTACTTCTTTCTCATAATCTTTATGTTTTAGCTGCGCAAAGATACAATATTTTTTTCTTTTCTCACTAATATTCTCCATTATTTAACACTTTTCGTCGTGCCTTTTTGGGCAAAACATTTGGAACTTTCATTATTAATTTGTATTTTTGCAGAAAAATAACAAGTCATGGGAGTATATATAAACACAGGAAATGTCGGATTTCAAAGAGCCCGCAACAGCGAGTATGTAGACAAGTCCGGGATTATCTCAGTTATCAACCAAACCTTGTTTACTGAGTTCCAGTTCAGTTGCGTGTCGCGTTGCCGTCGCTTTGGCAAGTCGATGGCCGCAAATATGCTCTGTGCTTACTATGACCAGTCGTGCGACTCTCGGCATCTGTTTGCCGACCTGAAGATTGCCTCAGACCCTTCATTTGAGAAACACTTGAACAAGTATCCTGTCATATACCTCGACATGACCAACTTCGTAAGCGAGAAGGAGAGCGAAGTAGCCGTCAGGATGGATGCCGCACTGCTGAAAGATATCTGCCATGCTTATCCCGACATTCCTGTGGAGCCAAAAGACAAACTGTCAAACTACCTGCTTCGGGTAAGCGAGGCCAAGAAACAGCAGTTTATCTTTATTATCGATGAATGGGATGCCGTCTGCAGAGAATATGAGCCAGGAACAAAGGAAATGGATGACTATGTGGACTGGCTTCGAAGGATGTTTAAGAGTGCAGATGCCATCAGAATATTTGCAGGAGTTTATCTGACTGGAATTCTGCCTATAAAGAAGTATAAGACACAGTCGGCACTCAATAACTTTACAGAGTATTCGATGGTAATACCTGGTGATCTGGCTGGATTTTTTGGTTTTACAAAACCCGAAGTAAAGGCTCTTTGCCAGAAGCATAACATGGATTATGAAGAGTTTGAAAAATGGTATGACGGCTACCAGTTGGGCAGTGTGCCTTCCGTTTTCAACCCTAATTCGGTAATGAAAGCCATTCGTAATGACTGGTGTACCAGCTATTGGGCAAGCACCAGTGCTTATGATACTGTGGGGCACTATATTCAGATGAATTATGACGGTCTTAAGGATGATGTCATCAAGATGCTAGGTGGCGGCCGATGCAAGGTTGACCCTACTGGCTTCCAGAATGATATGGCTGTTATCAGAAGCAAGAGTGACGTATTCACGGTGCTTATACACTTGGGATATTTGGCTTTCGACCGCGTGAAGAGCGAGTGCTATATTCCTAACTATGAGGTGGCTGGCGAGATGGTGAATGCCGTGAAGAGTATACATTGGGATGTAGTGGCGGATGCTCTCGATAAGTCTGACCAGTTGCTTAAGGCTGTGCTCGATGGTGATGCCGATGTGGTGGCAAAGGGTGTGGATGCAGCACACGACGAGAACACAAGCATCCTGTCGTATAATGACGAGAACTCGCTGGCCTGTGTGCTCAGCATTGCATTCTATAGTGCTAGGAACGACTATGTCTTTCACCGCGAACTGCCCACAGGCAAAGGATTTGCCGATCTGGTATTGATGCCGAGAAAACTTTCTGACAAACCTGCTATACTGTTGGAACTGAAAAAAGACGCCTCAGTGGATACGGCCATAGAGCAGATTCATCGCAAACAGTACTCAGGAAAGGTTGCTCAATACGACGGACAGGTGATTTTGGTAGGCATCAACTACGATTCCAAGTCGAAGAAGCACAATTGTTGGATTGAGCATCGTTGAGCATCTAATGGGCGACAAGATAAAAAATATGATTATGAGATCTAAGTTAAAACAACTATTATTATTGGCGACCTTTGTGCTCAATCCTTCATTTGCTGTTTGTCAGCAGAGTAGTATAACAGTAAAAACCAGGGATATTGCGAAGCAGATGTATCCGGGGTGGAACCTCGGAAATACAATGGAGGGTGGCGATAATGCCTTTTTGTATAAGAATGCAGGAGTAGGTACAGAGACCAGCTGGCAGGGGACAAGAACAACTAAGGCCGTTATCGACGGTGTAAAATCACAGGGCTTTAAGTCGGTTCGTATTCCTACAGCATGGGTTATGGGTCATATTACTGATGAGAGCGATTTGAAGATTGATCCTGCGTGGATGGCGCGAGTAAAGGAGATAGTAGACTATTGTATCAATGATGGGCTATATGTGATACTCAATGATCACTGGGATGGCGGGTGGTTGGAGAACTCCTTCGGTGACATCAGCGATGCTACTGTTGCCAAGAAATCTGAGCAATTGCATAAGATATGGACTCAGATAGCTACGACATTCTGTGATTATGACGCACATCTGCTTTTTGCAGGACTGAATGAGCCGGGAATGAATGGTGGAGAGTTTAATGCCGAGATGACATCGGCTCTCCTGAAATATGAGCAGGTGTTTATAGATGCAGTACGCGCAACGGGTGGCAATAACTCAAATCGTATCC
>JAEEGL010851054.1_pt1 | contig 11712 bp, 3 predicted proteins | sample 9134231 | NCBI WGS metagenome assembly JAEEGL01 (sample SAMN16246548, study PRJNA631951) | gut metagenome | biome: gut microbiome; feature: rumen; material: fiber-attached | host: Bos | place: Iran: Karaj | collected 2018-10
GTTGTCGTGTTGTACAATACAATTAAGAACTTCAAGTTGCCTACAGCTCAACAAATGCTCCAGCTCTCGCCGATAGCCATCTAAGTTCTGACGGACAAGTTCATATTTATGATATTCCTTGTCTTCTTCCTGGGTCCAGAATTTCCATATCCGGTCAGCATTTGCGGGCGTGAGCATTGTTGGATTTGCAACGCCAAACTCGTCTTGAAGCTTTCTTCTCGCCGTTTCCAGTGCAGCTTCAATAATTGCCTTTAACCCTTTATTTCCGGGCTCACAATCAGATTGACGGTATATGGGAACGCCTTCAAAACTAATCCCTTTAAACTCGTCCAATGGGAATACCACACAATATCCAACGATCCCCCAATGGCAACACCCGAATAAGGCATGCTGAAGATATCTAATATAATATTTCTGGGCTTTCGCAGCTTGCCCAAGCAAATCCTTCGGTTCCGCCTGGTGCGTATCTTTGTTATAGAATTTAAATTTATAAGTTCCGCCTATGACAGAGTATCCGCGTCCCTTGCATTCAACATTCACGACCCCGCGTCCTGGCACTAGCACAAGAAAATCATACTCATGGGCGCCAAGATTTACTCCCCAGATAAAGGCCCAATCTGCGGGCAACTGCTCACGAAGCTTATTGTATAATGTCGCCTCGGCAAACTTGCCATCTGCACTCTCCAACGTTGCACCGGTTTCTTCAATTGCATCATTGTAGAATTGAAAAGCTTTATTCGTCATGGTTAGTCCTCAATCGCGATTACAGTTTCCACATCAAGTCCGTCATCATAACTCTCTCGATACTTTGGCTTGTTATCTCCACGAACATAATACCATTTTTCAACAAGGACGTTTTCGTTCGCCCGTCGCTCATGGAATCCTTCGGGCACAGCGAAAGCGTTTGCATCCGCACCCGCTGGCATTTCCATCGGAGTAAGTATCGCATTTAACACCAATGCGGCGTCAATGCAATCGAACACTTCGTTCTGTTTCCGACTGTAGCGAGGAGCTATGCATCTACTGCAGGATTTCGCCACTCGATACACATCCCCGGGAGGTGTAGGTGCCGGTTGAGCAGCAAGGTAATCACTCAGTTTCTTATACTCCGACATTGGAATTGGGATTCGTCTGCATACATAATCCGAATCAAACCCATGTTGCAAAATGTCATCACGCGTACAAGCACACCCCGAAACAAGATTCAACGCCCCGCGCAATATCGCTGTTATGGTTTCATCGGCGTGCTGGTCGTTTTCCCGTTTCTTCGACAAGGCCAGCACGTTTCCGCCACCGCCTTGCGCAGCATCGTAGATCACCCACCAGAAACTTTCCCCATTTGGATAGACAAACGCCCCGATCTCTCGATCTGGAATCTGGAGATGCCGTGACGCAGCTATCCGTACCGCCTCAAGGGCCGATGCCATGGCATTGCGGAAACGAGCTCTCGCATATGCAAGCCCCATCAAATCACGGTTACTTTGTGGCAACAGTACTTTCAGAAGCCCGTCATGTTCAAACAACCTAGCGTCAAGCTTCCATATTACGACATCCGTATGTATGTCGTGGGACAAGAATGCCCGTGCAAGAATGTCGTTACCGTCTGCGTGATTATTTCTGCTTAAGTTAAAGCCGCTACCTTGATTTGCATTGTAGTATGCAATGGTTCTGTTTGCGTCAAACATCACGTCAAGAGCTGTATTACCGACACGGAACGCATCCCCCCTAGCAGACGAAGCCAACCGGACTATGCGCTGTCCCTTGGCCGTTTTGCGCACGAAACCATGACGCCGACCTTTGTCTTCGGCCTTGAATGCATCAGGTCTCACAACCGCAACTCGCATGATATTCGTACTTAGGCAATCTGGACATGAGACAATTTGCGTGTCATGGATGCTCTTGCAATTCGGGCAGAACCACGCTACAATGCCATTCCCTTCTGCGCCGTGATGAAGTTGCGTGAATGACACGTCATTGAACAGTACTCCTCGACGGTCTGGATAGACGTCAAACTCGTGTTTGTTTGCGATCACAACCTGTCCAGGGGCATACTCATACAACCCTATCGCCATGTCTCTTTTCAAATCCACATCCTTCGCCCTACGGCCATCCGTCAACAATTCGATCACGTCGATTGGGAATCCGTATTTGGGAATCACTCCACACGAGCTTAGCGCACTTATGGTATCGTCGTTTAATAGATGGCGTTGCATTGGAAGACATTCGTGACCCATATACGAATCAATACTCTCTGACAGCCAATTACCATCGTCTACGTCATTAATTTCCGCCATCCTGCGCAACATAAGCAGTTTTCTGTCTCGCAAAGGAAGCCGCATTATGTCGTCCTTGCCTGGCCAGCGGAATGAGCAGCCGCCCCCCTCGTCGCCATTATCGTGAGGCAACGGCATGTAACACCCCCCTCGTTTAATGTAATAATCCTCTCCATCCCGCAGCATGTCAACCGTCCAATGTTCACGATCACCAAAATCACTGATCAAATTGTCGCCCAGGAGTTGGAAGATTAGATCCAGTGACAGACGGTTCTTTTTAGCAGTAAAATCAGGTTCTGGTTCTCCGGCATCCACATCAATGATGTCACTGATGTATTCATCACACTTCGTCGCGCCAAACGGCGCATCCGCGCCCGCCGACAACCAAGAATTGACACACTGCTCAACGACAGAATGCTCGACTCGCGACTGGTCATCTCTGACATACACTCGATGCCCGCCCTCTTTCCGCCAAGTATACCTGAACCCAATGAGAAATGAACCAAAATGATTCCATTTAAGCTTGACTATTTTTCCTCCTGGAGCTGGCCGAGTAGGCGCTTGCACTTCTACATGTCCCAATAAGAAGCGCAATGCCTCCGCCCTAAGATGGCGATACTTGTAGACAGGACTCTCCAGGTAGATTCTTGGAGGAGACACCTCTCCGTCAAGCATCTTGGCCAGGACGTCCTCGCCCCAATTACCGTCGCGCACAAAAGTAACAACCTGCGCGAGCGCGCCAGGCCGACGACCAGCGCGTCCTGCACGCTGCCGGTAGTTTGCTGTACCATGCGGCAGATTGGCTAGGAATACATTGTTGAGCCCGCCGACATCGATACCCATCTCAAACGTCGTAGAACAAGATAGTATGTTTATCTTCCCCTCGGCAAAACGGCGCTGGTAGAACGCACCGCACGATCCACTGATCTGCGCTGTGTGCTCCTGAATCGTAAATGGATAACGGGCAGTAACAGGGGCTACCGCGAGACCATCAAGTTCAAGGACTATGTCGCTGCACAACTGCTCATAGTCCAACTTGTAGCAATCTCCATGCCCTATGGACGTAAGCAGCCCTCTATCACATAATATCCTCCAGAAGTATCTGGCAAGATTTATACGATGATTTTCCGGAAGATTGCCAAAGAACTTTGCAATGGCCTCTTTAACATACTCGCGGCCATCCGTAAATTTATCTTTCCGTTCATAATCATCACTTGGAGTCCCCTGCCCATTAAACACTTTATTACCATCCCGCAATTCATAATCATTACCTGAATTCTCTATAACGCAGTGTTTTACCAACTGTCTAAAGATTCGCTGCAGGCATCTCTTGAGCTTCTCCCCATCGTAATTTTCATAGGCAAGATTCATCCCCGCAATCGTCTTAGAATAGAACGTCACACCTGTACGACTACGGGAAGACGGATCTGCCAATGTGGAAACAACCACAAACCTCTGAGCTTCCGCCGGCTCCATCCATCTACGTCGTCCGTTTGCTTCAAGTCGATCTATGTCAAACACCCCAGGAATAGTCTCCTCTGTTTCCATCAATCCCCAATCTACCAGATTTCTGACTGTCAACAGTGCCGCAACAGTATCCGCTTGCAACCCTTTTATTTCTGCCATCAATTCATTCGTCCTTTCAGGACTGTTGCCGCCAATACTCTTGAGCAACTCGTTTTGAGCCTCATTCAATCTCACCGCGTTTCGCGGCACAAGGACTTTCTTTCTGAGTTCTGAATTCGCATCCTCAAGAGCATCATTGTATTTTCCGATAGCTGCCCGTATTGCGGTTTCAGCAAAAGCCCGCTCGGATGCAATCTCAAAATTGAGCGCCAGCGAACTTGCGCCTTGACGCGAATCCGAGAACGCCAGGACCTTTGCATCTGGCGCATTACCATCCTCCACCGTTGAATGGGCGAAGGATTCAAGCGATGCGACAACGAACTGATCGGAAGTAGCCTCATAGGGTGTTATGACACCGTATTTCGCGTTGCCTATTCGGTCCTGCGTTGTACAGCAGCATGGACACCGCGGGATGAACGCCTGCTCACCACCATTGTCAAATGGCCTCGTACGATTATTCTCATTCCTTTCGTTTGGCAAAACTGCATTTAGGCACCAATATACAGATTGCATAGTAGGTATCACCCGAGAAACGATTAAGCCTTTTGACAAATCTATACTGTGGCATGCAATGTTTGCTACCCCGCGCTCCCGCCATTTTGCCCATGGCCCGCGTCCTTGCGCGCCCTGATGATTCGCAAGCTGACACATGGGACGATCCCTGTCATCTGTATCAACAACCTTGTTATTGTCATATGGTAGTTCCGCATCTTGCCCAAACGGCATTGCAATTGCATGTAACCATCTTACATTCCCAACAGGTTTGCGCCAAAGTATGTCTCCACTCTGATTAATTGCTTGCTGATCGGTATATCCAAGTAGATACAACTGGCCACATTCGCGACAAATTCCAAGAGAAAATATCTTCCGTCGGGTCTGTTCGTCGCCAGCTGTATATTCCTCCTCCGAGCGGGTAAAATGATAACCGTCGTCATCGAACCAGACACCGACATTTGAAATGCCGCGAAATGCCTGATGGCATTTCACATCCATCAAAGGTTTGCGATGTCCTGCCAATCTCGCAAGTCCTGCCAGTTGAAGTAATCTGGTCAACTCCTGCTCCGTTGCCGGCCCGTGTTCCATGCCAATAAGCTCGCAAACTTTGCGAACATGTCTTTGCGACATGCAAGAAAGCAATGCGCCTATATCACGCCTCGAAAGCAAATATCGTGCAACTTTATCTTTGTATGAAAACTTACCTTCTACAGAGAACTCGTTTTCAGCGATATCAATGCCGAGAAGATTGCGCCATCCCACTATAATTGGCTGTACTTGATTCTGCAACTGTTGCCCTTCATCTGCAATATTGTATTCAAACTGTACGCCAACCCGTATCCGCGAGAAATTGACATCTCCAAGATTCTGTCCTGCCTGTCTAATGCTCTCCTGAACAACCTGCACGGCCAACATTAGGTAAGAGAATTCTTCTCCTGGAATCTGACTGTGATCATTCTCTTCGACACGCGTCCGCCAGTTAGCAAGATACCCCAACTTGTTCCCCAGGAATTTCCCGTCAGGAGAAAACTCCTTGCTTTCATAATCATGGAGAGTGTATCGCCAAGAATTCCACTCTGCCTTCTGGTCGCCATAGGCCATTTGGGAATATCTAGTCACCAGTTTCACAAAATAGTCAACCCATCCACCTTCCTCGCAGTTGATCTTGACATTTCCCAAAATAGGATTGGATGAAAGCCAGAGCGCATCAGACACGCTTACCTTGCCGTCATTGTTCCTTATCGACTCAAGATACCGTTCAAATTTAATCAAGCGGTCATTGTCAGTCAACCGGTCTTCAAGTTCAGCAGAGTCTTCCACCAATCTTTCAACCGCTTCCGTGAGTTGCACCCCGTCTATAAGACCATTGACCGGAAGGGGCGACATCGACAGATGATCAACACCGACAAAAACAGCGCGATTCCCTATTGGGAAGAGCCCCCGCATAAATTCCGTTGCTGCAGCTTCCTGCGCCTGAGCATCGCCATTTACCAGTGTTGCCGATGTCGCAATGCACTGCGGCAACCGATAATCATTCTCGGCGACATATGACCGAAGCCGCCTCTCCAACCGACGCATCTGCCACGCGATTTCCGTTCCAGTAGAACCAGTATAGCTATGGGCCTCGTCCAACACGAGGAAATCCCAGTTCCCCCCCTTGAATATCCGCGCACGATTCGGACGAATCAGCATCTGTTCCATCATGGAATTGTTGGTGACAAGGATATCAGCTGGTCCCTCGGAAATCCACTGGTCCCGTGTGACATATTCAGAAGGAATCGGATGGGACACATCTACGCCACCTCGGTTTTGGATGTAACCATTATCCTGAACAATCTCCTGATTCGGTCTAGGCAGAGCCACACAGGCGTTTATCGCTTCTGTCGTTTCATCCTCTACCGCGTCTTGCCGTTTTAAATCGCTCGTATACAATCCGAAAGTTATTGGCTTCCCCGCAAGATCTCCGGTGAAGTCGATATAAGAAATAATTTGTCGCAGGCGCTTCACCTGATCATTGACCAACGCGTTCATCGGATACATGATCATGGCGTGAACATGACGGCGTTCAATGTCTGAATAGTCTGCGATGGATTGCCGCTTTCGTTCTCGCAGCAACTTATCAATAATCGGGATTAGAAAGCATTCCGTCTTGCCTGAACCAGTCCCCGTACAAACAAGGATGTTCTCTCCCCTGCGATAGGCCTCCACCGCTTCGCTCTGATGGCGATGTAGAAAGATTCCTCTCAGGGCCTCGCCGTTGTTCCTGGCGACATCCTCCCCGTCCTTAAAATATCGGCCAAAGGCCACTGCCGTCTCCCGAAGGACGATACGGTCGTCGTCAGAGCAGTCATCCCCATAGCGGCTAAGGTCCCACAATGACTGGCCCTGTTCATATTCAGGGCAATACTCAATGTACATGTCATCAAGGATGCCCGCACCATTAACAGGATCCGAAGACCGCAAGAATGCATTCAATCTATCGCACACGGAATCCGGCATCGTTTCAGATACTGGGAGCGTCCTGTTGATATAGCCAGTAAGTCCATCAAGGAACTTTTTACGGTTAAACGTTTTCATTTTGTTTCTCCTTTCATTAAGCTAATTGACTGACGATTCGGTCTGCGAGAGCAACGCCACGCGAGACAATTCGCTTTGCCTCTTCCTCATTTACCCCATCCAAAACTGCATGTACGATACCAATACACACAAAATACGAACAATAATGTCTAGAGGGCAGATCGGGATTGGGCGTGAAATCTGTCAAGGTTCTTTTGAATCTCATATATCTGTTAAAGTCATTATCTTGAACCCCAACGCGATCATAATAAATTGTCAGTAAGATTAATGCCCATGCAAAATATTCATTTAGATTCGCCAGCCGGCCATTGTTTGGAATGCCCCCTAGAAAAGCTTCCAATTCGCCGGGGATTTGCCGAAAGACTTCTCTAAAGTTTCCAAATGAAGCATTGTGCGGCATTCCATTTACAAGCCTAGTTGTCAACATGCTACCAATATCTCGTATGAATGAGACCTTCCGATCAATATCAGCAATCTGAACATCTTCAAGTAATGTCAAAAGAGAGTGTAAACAAAATCCTTCAATCGCCAGATCGTCTCCCACACCATCTCGCAAGACTCTGGTTATCTCTGGACGCCAGCCTCTTGCTAATAAGGCTCCTGTAATGATTAAATCGCGCTCTTCAAGCTTAGGCAGAAAATACCCCTTCCATGACACATGATAATCTTCTCCATCTGAGTCTACAACAACAAATTGCATTCTGCTATTGTCATCGGCCAATATGCCTATCGCATATGGAATGTCACAAACATCCATTTCTTCTGTAAGCCATAAATCGCTTCCCTCATCAAAATCAAAATCCAATCTGTGACCCGCCAAAGGCTCTATCTCACAAGAACTTATGTCCATTTCTGAGACACCGTATAAACTTGGCGGGTTACCCTGTGGACAATAAATCGCAATCCTTCGCTCTTCAGGCAGATAGAACACTGTCATGCGCGGTGGCGCAACAAACCGACGGCCATACAATCTACGCACTTCCACCCTTTCAGAAATGAAATATTCCCTTGCATCCTTTTCTTCATGCGGAACCCCGAAATTAAACAACACACCCCCATTCACAACAAGATCACCGCTCAAGTCCCCACATAATCTGTAGACATGATAAGTAGTCTCATTGACAAGAACATTCCCGATGTCTTCAATATGTTCCATGCCCTCGCACTGCACATCTTTCTCACGCATCTCAACTGGGGAAAAGAACGCGTATTGAGTATCGCTGCGCCTGCCATCTCCACTCCACAATTCAATACCTTGGCTTCCAGCCATTAATCTCCAGATGGGATTACCGCCAGAAGGAGAAATATAACTTTGAAGTAATATTATTGCATGGCCATCAAAACACATGTTAAATGGTGCAATAGCATCCAAGACAACGCCTTCATGACTAAAAGAAATTTTATTTTCCGACTTTAATGTAGTCCACCCTGGCATGCCTGTCAGAGGATCTCCACTTTCCAACCATTGCCAACAAGAAACACCAGCAAATACCTCTGAAGGAATTGAAATGGCATCATGTCCATTACCGTTACAGGCAACGATATTATTTGCTAAACCATATACTTTATCTAAACAGATTCCAATTCTAAACTGGTTGTAACTATCTGGTATCAACGCCCAATAAGCTTTACAACTGTTATTAGGCCGCCCCCCTGGAATTGTTTTATCGACTACATCGCTATGATGTGCGATATAATTTCTGTAATTCTTCTTTACGGCGGTTCCATCCCACCCTCGATAAAGTTGCTCCACGGCAAATAGAAGTGTTTGCCCATCATTGCAACGATTCCTTAGACTATCATAATACTCATTGGCAATTCTCAGAAACAATACTTCGTCATATTCACAATAAGGTTCTAATCCCCAATCCGAAAAGGCCGTGTATATGTTTGCAATATCCCCATAGCGAAAGATCGAATGCGAAATAGTGATTCCATCTGCACGGCTTGGTCCATATTTAAAGTCTGGTGGAGGCATGAACACCTGCTCTTTGTATTCCTTAGCTAATAAATCAAATAGCCGTTCAATACCTCCTGAGAAATTCTGTGTCCCTCGGTCATATTCAAGATTTACATTCTCCATTCCCTCACTACCCCATCGCAACGCCTCAGCAAACCGATGTTGCCTATAATCAGAATCATTATACGGATCATTTTCGTCCCTGAAATCAATAGACCAGACAGCCGCAAAGAAAAAGCAAAGCGGAAGAATGCGCCAATCTCTTTCTCTGGCCTCAAAAATGTGCGCTATTTCCGAGATGCGAAATGGCCTTCCTTTCTTTATATCTGGGTTGAACATAGGATTCTGAAATACTTCTTTTATAACTTCTCTGAAGAAGTCTTGAGCAGCTCTTTCCTTGTCATATACAGAATCGCCCTCTTGCCGATTCCTCTCGTATATCTCAAATAATACTTGCCCGTCTGCACAATACAAGCGCACATTCGAAACACCGTTATTAAACAGTCGAGACTTCAAACCGTTAGCCCATTTATACAATAGCATGATCGATTCCTTTTGTTAATTGGTTTCTAATTTTCAAGTCCCATTTCTGTTCACCAATTCAACCACAAACAGCTCTTGGTGTAGCTCTCGAATGGAGCAGTAGCTTTTTGAGGTTTCACGGGTGGTGGTGACGATGAGATGGTCGAGGAGGCGGATTTGCGCGATTTCAGAGAGGTCGAAGAGGCGGCGGGTGAAATCAAGGTCGCCTTTGCTTGGTTCGAGGTCGCCGGAGGGATGGTTGTGCGCGACCATGACGGCGTGTGCGCCCCACTTGAGCGCTTCTTTGAACACGTCGCGCGCGAAGGCGGGCGCGGAGTCGGATGTGCCGCGCGAGATGCGAATGGGCGTGCGGAGCGGATGCAGCTGTACGTCAAGGAGCAGCACATACAGCTCTTCTTTGTCGTCGCCTGGCGCGAAGACTCCTTTGAAGACTTCATACGCCGCCTCGGGCGTGTCGATCAGGCGCGAGCGCACTTCCTCCGGCGACATGCGCGACCAGCGGCGTCCGAGTTCAAAGGCGGCGGCGAGTTCGAGGCATTTGACGTGTCCGATGCCTTTGATGGGCTTCTCGGGATATGCCGCGTTGTATTCGGCGATGCGGCGCTCCAGCGTCCGGCAGTCGCAGCCCATGAGCTGCTTCACGCTCCCGAAGGCGTCGATGAGCCGCCGCGCAAGCGTATAGACATCCATGCCCTCGGTGCCCGTCTTGAGGATGATCGCAAGGAGCGCCGCGTCCGGCACATACGACGGATCCGCCGCGCGGTCCAGCAGCTCGCGCGGCTTTAGATCGTCGGAGAGTCCGGAAAAGCGCTTGTCGGGTTCCGTCATGCCCCCGCCCCCTTCAACTTCTCACACGCCGCCAGCAACGCCTCGACCTTCGCCACGATCCGCTTCTGCTCCGCAAGGGGAGGAAGCGCCAATGGAAACTTGGAAAACTTGTCGATCCATTGACGAGAATGTGTGCTCGGCGTATATCGAACATTTTTAATTGCAAAGAACAAATACTTCATGTCCACAAGGTCGCGACAACACGGTTCAAGAATCTTCATGGCAGAAGACTTGACTTTAAACTCAAAATCAACCCATTGTGTGGAAGTTGTAAAATCGTCAAAAATGACAACAGGATTTTCTTTTGATGCCATGAAATGCCCATCTGTCTCATTTGTATATCCAAGAATAAATGAGAGTCCCGCAGTCAATACCGGGGTTTCATAACGATTACAATACTCTTCGCATTTTACGATATAACCATCAGGGCGAATATAATTCAAAACATCGGCAAACCTACACCACACCCAGCCCTTTGGCAGAGCAAAGGGTTGTTCTTCGGATGGGATGGGAGGAGGCAGGGCGGCGGGCAGAGGGCTGCCCGCCCTACCGTGCGGACGCCTCGTCGAGGCGTCCCTACCAATGCGGTCACGCGGGACGCGTGACCCTACCATAGCGGTCGCGCAGGAGCGCGACCCTCCCGCTTTTGCGACAAAGATGCGTTTAAGCAGTTCATCCGCCGGTTCGTCGGCGGGGTTCTGCGCGACAAGCTTGCCGCGAATGGCGAGGTCGAGGATTTTGGCGCGCGCCTTGTCGCCCAGTTTGTCGAACTTCTCGGCGCATGTCCCCAGCGTGTCCACCGCCTTGAGGAGCGTTTCCAATTTCTCCACGATCCGCTTCTGCTCCGCAAGGGGCGGGAGGGGGATTGGGAATTGAACGAATTTAGAAGCACTTATGTTTGATTGATTTACAGCATCACTTTTGACCGCTTGACAGAAATCCCATTGGTAATATGAGTTCATCACATAATTGACATAGTCTGAATCACAAATAACAGGATGAAAGCGCACAAGGTACCCTGCAAAGATACATTCTCTTCCACCTCTAAATATCGAGACCTTACCAACCTTTTCCGAACTGTTCGTTCTGTTAAAAAGCAAGTCACCTGACACAAGTGAATACTGCTTGATATCTTCTGCATCAGAAGTAAAAACCAAGTCAGAATAATCTATCTCTCCATTACGTAAGTTACCCATGCGCAATACAGGAACTTTGCCGTCCTTTGCTGATTTTCTCGCACTTCCATTTTGAAACCCCGTGCATATATCCCCTATCCTACACACACCCCGGCCCTTGGGCAGGGCGAAGGGTTGTTCTTCGGGCGGGATTGGGGGAGGGATGGCGGCGGGCAGGGGGCTGCCCGCCCTACCGTGCGGACGCCTCGGCGAGGCGTCCCTACCAATGCGGTCA
>JAEEGL011582604.1_pt1 | contig 11712 bp, 7 predicted proteins | sample 9134231 | NCBI WGS metagenome assembly JAEEGL01 (sample SAMN16246548, study PRJNA631951) | gut metagenome | biome: gut microbiome; feature: rumen; material: fiber-attached | host: Bos | place: Iran: Karaj | collected 2018-10
GGCTAATTGATATTTGACACGGTTTGGCATAACCTTAATCAATTCTTCATCGTTTAAGTCAGTATTGAGTAAGAATGTGCCGCCTTCTTTTAAGTTCTTAATCATATCGAACTTGAAGAGGTAGGAATCTAAGGAACATGACACGAAGTCAGCGTTTTGCACATAATATGTACTTCTGATTGGGGATTTACCAAATCTTAAGTGTGAACGTGTAACACCACCAGCTTTACGAGAGTCATAAGCGAAATATGCTTGTGCGTATTGATGTGTGGCATCACCGATGATTTTAATTGATGATTTGTTCGCGGAGACGGTACCATCACTACCTAAACCATAGAATAAGCAGGATGTGTAATCACCTTTAACATGAGAGTTTTCATCGACAGGAATACTTAAGTGTGTGACATCATCATTGATGCTGACTGTGAAGTTATTCCAATGTTTGGCGCTCTTTAAGAAGTCATAAACGGCTTTCATGTCTTTTGGTTGGGTATCCTTTGAGGATAAACCATAACGGCCACCTAAGACTTCGACGTTTAAACCAGCTTGGTTGATGACGGCGACGACATCTTCATATAATGGCTCACCACCAGCGCCTAATTCTTTGGTTCTATCTAAAACAGCGATTTGTTTGACTGATTTTGGTAAAACTTCTAATAAGTATTTTGCGGAGAATGGACGGTATAAGTGAACTTTCACTAAACCAATCTTTTCACCTTTTGCTCTTAAATCATCGATAACTTCACCAATTGTTTCGGTGACAGAGCCCATGGCGATAATCACTCTATCAGCGTTTGGATCGCCATAATATGTAAATGGAGCGTAGTTTCTACCAGTTAAGCGACTTGCTTCTTTGAAGTATTTAACTGCAACTTCAAGAACTTCATCCGCTTTCTTGTTTTGGGCTTCTCTACCTTGGAAGTAAATATCATCGTTTTCCGCACCACCACGTGTGACTGGGTGAGTGTGAGGATTCAAGGCTCTGCTTCTGAAGAGCTCGACCTTATCCATTGGTAATAATTTCTTCCATTCATTATCATCGACAAATTCGACATTTTGAATTTCGTGAGATGTTCTGAAACCATCAAAGAAATGGCAGACTGGATATTGAGCATCAATCGCCACTAAGTGAGCGACATTGGTCAAATCAGCGATTTCTTGAACACTGTGGGAGCAAATCATCGCGATACCAGTTTGTCTAATTGCGTAAATGTCTTGATGATCGCCAAAGATTGATAAGCTACGTGTGGCTAAGCTTCTGGCAGAAACATGTAGAACTGCTGGTAAGCATTCACCAACCCACTTATAAATATTTGGAATCATTAATAATAAGCCTTGGGAAGCAGTATATGTGGCTGCTAAACCACCAGCTTGTAATACACCGTGAACTGTACCAGAAGCACCAGCTTCAGATTGCATTTCACTAACCTTAACTACAGAACCAAAGAAGTTCTTTCTACCTTGGGAAGCATAGACATCGATATTTTCCGCCATTGGTGAGGATGGAGTAATTGGATAAATACCGGCTACTTCGATGTAGTTGTAGGAGCCTAATGCTGCTGCAGTATTACCGTCAACTGAGAGCATTGTTTTTTTAATTTCATCCATAAATTAAAATTTTCCTTTCGTATATAACCGCATATATTATACGCGTACGAGCATAGTGTTCGCAAGAATGAAAGAATACTGTTAATTAATTTTGAAAAATAATTTTCGTTTTAAAAAAGAAAAACGAACCGTTTTCTCGGCTCGTTTTCATTTATTTCTTTGCTTTTCTATTCGCAAGTTCATCTGCGATTAATTTCTTTAATATCCTCAAATCTTTATCGGATAATTCCACACTTCTGTCAATCATACCACCGTAGGTGAGTTTCTTATATATGAAGTCAAAATAGTTATCATAAGCATCAACTTCATCTCTTTTTACCATCACTGGTTTTGGTGTGGGTGCTCTTTTAGTTTCTTTATCTTCAATGAACTTCTTAACAGATGGTACAAGCTCTAAAAGATTATATTCATAATCCATTTTGGTCATTGGATCGAAATAGGAAAAGTTCTCACTAATAACTTCAGGATAAATACCAACGATACGAGATAGTCTTTCTGCGGTAATGTATTTAGCCTTGGGAAGTTTAGCCATTCCTTGTAAATATTTCTTTAATTCTTTGACATTGGGTTCTTTCATATCTAGCACCTCTATTAATTAAAACAAACGAAATAACGTTTGATAATAATGATTATTTAAAAGCGATATTGAATGTTGTTTCAGTACCAACATAGGCAACATTATTATGTGTGCCCACTCTTGATGTTTGATTCTTTCCAATAAGGGCTTCGCCAAATGTGCCTAATGTAGCGATATTTGCACCGCCATTAGCATTAGAGAATTTGCTTGCTTCATCAATTGATGAGAAATATAAGGCAAATAATAGATCAGCATCGTCTCCTTGACCTTTTTTAGCAAGTAAAGCGCCAGTTAAATCATAGTCAGCAAGAGTAAATGCGGTATATTGGCTCTTAGCTTGATCCTTCGTGTAAACTTCAACTGTATAATCTTTCTTTTGTAATTTAGCTTTGGTTTTATCTGCTGTATAAATCGTAGCTTGGCAAGCAGTTAAAGCAATTGAGCCAGCAAATAATAATGAGAATAATAATTTCTTCATCATAAAATCTCCTTAATATAAATATTTTACTATAAAAAAGAAAAAACGCACCACTGAAGATGCGTTAGTCGCGTTTTGGTGATCCCTAAGGGATTCGAACCTTTGACCCACTGATTAAGAGTCAGTTGCTCTACCAGCTGAGCTAAGGGACCATTTTGGCGCTAGAAAATAATATAACAAAGGTTCGAATAATTCAACCGGAAAAACACTAGCAATTGAACCAATTGACCAAAAACATCAAATAATAATCAAAATGAAGGTTATAACAAATTGTTTTCGCCTTCATATGAATTTATTCAGTTATTTGCCTAAAAAGCCTGAAAATGCCTGAAAATGTAGATTAAAAGTATTTATAGAATTCACTCTCGAAGAATTTAATGTTCTTCTCAGCATCAACATTTGCGATGTCAGTAGAGTCTTTCTTCAAATAATTCTTGGTTCTACCTGCTCCCGCGATAGTCATATCGTTCACACCATCAGTGGTGAAAACTAAATCACCATTAATGCCATTCCAATAGAAATTCTCGGTTTTTTGTTTAATTCTTCTCACTGTGGATTTATTAGGATGGTTAAGTTGACCTTCCGCACTGCCTAAAGACACTTCATTAGGCGCGCATATAGTATCCACCATCGCGGATGAAGTATAAATGATTTCTGGATTCGCCCAGTCTAAGAAGTTATATCCCATGGAAGAGGAACTACAGTGATGTGTTCCTTTTAATAAAACTCTCTTTTTAGAATCTTTAAATAGGTCTTTATGGTTTTCCACGATTGATTTTTCTGTATAAGAGCTATCGGCGTCACCGCACATGATGATGTTCCAATATTTGTATTCAAGAACAAATGATACAGATGTGGTATTTGGATTATCTGTAGGACAACTACTATTTGGGAAGACTTCGTTAGTTCCATAATAGTATTCATTCTTCAACCATCTCAAAGATAAATCATTTTCTTTATCTATCTCTAAAACACCACCATTATTCACTTCCGCTTTTGCACAGCTATATGCTGCACCAGCAGTCACATAGGCATTTCTCTTATTAACATAGTTTTGTACATAAACGGAATTATCAATCTTGTCATTGCCGTTTGTGTCATATGTATAACCATAGTCCACTATTTTCTTTACTTTGAATCCTTCTAAAGCACCATTAAGGATACCACCTATATGATCTCCATGTGGGTGAGTTACTACCAATAAATCAATTTCTTTATCAGTAACTTTGCTATTTAGAACTGAATTAACATGTGAGGCATCTTTTTCACTACCAGAATCCACTAAAATATCAAAACCTTTAAATTGGATTAATGTGGAATCGCCATATTCATCGCACATTTCAATAGATGTTAATGTCAAAGGGTCTCCAGGTTGATAACTCTTGCTCTTGTTATTACAAGAACACAAAGAAACGATAGATAGTAAACTAATCAATAATAAACTTTTTTTATACATAAAAATCACCTAAGTAAATGATAACAAACTTAAAAACATAAAAAAAGAGCGACCCCGAAGGATCGCTCAATTAAAGTTTATTAATCTCTATGCGAAGAATTCCATTTCTGTAATACAAACAGATGTAGAATTAGTAGAAATTGCGATAGAGGTTGAAGCGGAAGCGAACACGAATTCACTTGTTCCAACGTTACCAGCTTCAACATTAGTCTTGTTAGCAAGGTTGCCTTTTAATGTGTCTGAAGTAACGGTGTTCATTGTAACAACAAGTTCAGCTTTCCAGGCATAACCTTTAATAACAACTTTCTTCACAGCAGAACTGACTGTTAAGGTTAATGTACCACCTGCTTTGGAAGTACCAATCTTCAACATGTTGCCAGTTTCCCAAGCAGTATCACCAGAACCACCATTAGCACCAGGATAAACCTTGGATGCGTTAGAAGCGGCTGTGACGCTTAATGAACCGGATTGTCTTGTGAACCATCCACAAATTGTGGCGCTGTCAGTTTGTTCACTACCTTTAGCACAGGTAAATGTGAATCTACCAACGCTGGCTAATGGAGCAACAACTGTGAACGATAAATTCTTGGAAACTTCTGTTCCTTGGACGGAAGCTGTTAATGTGTAGTCACCAGCTAAAGCACCGGCTGTAGCTTTGACTTCACCATTTTCATATGTGACGCCTTGGTCGGCAGGAGAAACTGCCCAGTTAACTGTGCCACTAGAACCATATGGGAGAAGTGTTGCGGAAACAGCTTTGCTACCACCTTGTTCGAGTTCGAATGCGGCGGTGTTGAATGCTAAGTCTGTAACAGCACGTGTACCATCTTCAATCTTCTTCACGGTACAACGATCATAAGTATCGTTAGGATCTTTGTTTGTGAATTCGTATGTACCACTGTAATTTAAGGCCCAACCTGTAACGGTGACTTGTTTACCGACTAAACCGTCAGCAGCGATTTCACCAATTGTGGAGTCAGAGATGAGTTGGAAGCATTCAAATGCTCTTTGTTCAGAACCATCATCATTGGTGAACCAAACTTCAGCATTTGTGGTTGTGCTTAATGCATTGTGGCTGGCAGAGACATAACCCTTAACAAAGAGTTTTTGTTCGGCTTTTGTGCCAGCTGGGAATTTGTCGATAAGAGCTTTTGCTTCAGCAATATTTAATGGAGCTTCAAGAGTACCATAATTGAGAGCTTCTTTAACTGTAATGACACAAGTATCGCCTGGGAGTTCTCCCCATGTGGCTTTAATTGTGGCAGTTGAATTAAGGACAGCGTCTTGATCAACAGAAACTAAACCGTGATTATCAACGTGAACTTTTTCATTGTCTAAGACAGACCATGTTAATTTTGCATTCATAGCACCTTCAGGTTCACATTCAGAATGTAATTGTAAAGAAGTGCCTGCATAAATGTTAGCTGTCGCTTCAACGATACTAACAGATGTTGGATTACATGGTTCATGTTTGGTTAAGAATTGGAAGATATAATCGGAGGCCGCCATAGTGATATCACAACCAGAGATGGTTGCGTAGTTATTATATGTGCCAGGGAAGTATGTCTTGGTGTCTGTGAGTGTTTTGCAAATTGTCTTTAAATCTGCATCCCAATTCCAAACTGTATCAGCGGATGATGTGTTTTCATAGGAACCAAATCTATGAGTGTCGGACATACCAACGTATTTTTTAGCACCACCGACGGTGTAAGCAACGTAGTATTCGCCTGCGTTTGGACCGGCTTCGAATTTGACATCAACGCCATTTTCGTAGCCTTCAGCTGTCTTACCACGTGGATAATCTTCGAATTCACCATTGAAGAAGATACGTTGTGATAAACCAACTTGGTATGTACCGAACTTATAAGTCTTTTCGGTATTTGGGGTCTTTTCAGGATAATAGACATAAGCAGGTGTAATTGTTAATGTACTTTGTCCTGACTTTGAGGTGTCTGCTTGAGAAGTAGCTTTGATGTGGACTGTACCAGCTTCATATGTGGTAACCAAACCGCTAGCATTGACTGTGGCAAGTGCCTCATTGTCTGATGACCATGTCACTTCTTTGTTACTAACAGAGAATGGTTTCACTGTAGCTTCGAGTTGGACTGTTTCGCCAGCTTCAAGTGTTTTTTCGGCTGGAGCAACATCAACTGCGGTAACAGCATTAGGATCAACACTACTTGATTGTGGAGCACTGGATTGTTTCTTGTTGTTACATCCAGCAAGGACCATCGCTAAAGCAGGTAATAAGAGTAAGATTTTCTTATTCATGATTTTCTCCTTTTGCTTTAATAGCAATATAATTATAACATTCGCCTATATTTTTGCACTTTATTTTATAAATAATTTTTGTAAATTTCGGCGCTCAAATGTCAGCGTTGTTATCAAAGAGGTTAAAAACACAAAAGAGGATTCAAACATTGAATCCCCTTTATTGTGTGATTAGGACAACTTCTGTAAATAGTTGTATGCAGCGTAGTTGTTTCCTAATTGAATTTGGAATTTTTCGAAGTATCTAACGAAATATCCTGTGACTCTCCATGTATGGCCGACTGGTGAATTTGGACCATCAATGTCGGTATTCGGAATGTCAGCACCATTAGACCAATAACTGTGAGAAACAAATGGTGATAATGATGTATCGATACGGATATTTGTGTAAATCTTCTTTCCGTCTTTACCAGTGAATTGAGCATACACTGTGTAAGAGTTGGAACCTGCTGTTGGATTGAACCAATAGCCAGTTTCTCTTAGGGCTTTTTGACCTGGATCTGTCTCTTCTTGTTGAGCAACTTTACGAACTGTAAGTTCTAATGTAACCCATTGACCAGAATATGGTAACAAGTCTAAGTATGCACATTCATCACTCTTGTGATCAGCATCGATTGAAGATTGATCAATAGCGACTGGAGTAATGCTGGTAGATAAGTCGGTATAAGCCACTTCACCTTTTGTGTTATAAACGTGTGACCAAGAGAATGAATCTTTATAATCGTTGAAGTTATCAGCGGTTAAGATTCTGAAGGCTTTCTTACCGGTTGTACCAGTTTGAATGTCGGATAATTGGATGTTTCCACCATAGGTGGTTGCACGAGCGAAGAATCTAACGACGAGACCCACACCGGTGCCGTCTCCACCATATCTTTCAGAGGCGTTCTGCAAGGTAGAACATAAGGAACTACCGAAGCCAGCATAGCCGTAAGAACCAGCTAAGACAGCGCTTTCGCCTTCTTCTTGATATTGTTCTTCGTCGATCAAGAGATCTCTTAAGTATAAGTTATCGCCTTGAATACCAACGACTAACGCGGTGACGATTAATTGAACACCAGAACTGCCTTCTTCAGAAATACCGATGTCTTCGTAGTGTTTCTTGATACCCCATAAGGAATATTCATAAGTTTTGGTTGTGTAGTCGAAACCTTCGTCTGTGGCACCGAAAACTCTGTAACCACATTTTTCACCACGAGCGTGGGCTTCTTCGAAGGATTTACGATAGTTACACATTTCACTATCGATGAATAATTGGTTTCTGGAATAGCATTGTTCAACAAGTTCGAGGTTAAGGTTTCTCCATTTAGCATCGGCTGTTGGACGATACCAAATGAACGCTAGCCATCTATTACCAGAAGAATCTCTGGTTCCTAAAGCCTTAGGATCAGTGATTAAAGCGATGTTGCAAACTAGTTTGCCTGTGCTCGCAGTCAATTGATCAGCATTTGCTTGTGCATCTTCAAGAATATGTTTGGTGAATAATGACGCTTTTTTGCCCCATGGTTCGACTTTTGCGGTACTCTCAGGTGTATTAACACCTAAGAATCTTGTCTTAATGGTAATTTGCTTGTCTGATTCATCAACATAGCCTTCTTGGACAAAGTTCGCGGTATCACCATCTGTACAGCTTCTTAATGTCACATAGCCATAATGGTCATATGTGGAATCATCTTCTGATGTGGAAGCGAATCTCTTGCCATCTAATGAACTTGCTTGCGCAAATTCAAGTTTGTCGGTGATTGGTGTGTCTAATAATTCATTACCAATATCACCTTTACATTTGCTGGATTTGTTTTTGCAGCCCACCAAAAGCATGGAGGCGGCAACAAATAGCAATAGAAGTTTATTTTTCATATAAGCTCCTTTCTTGACTATTTCTTAATATAGTCTGGAAGTTTGACTAAAACTTTATCAATAGCTTCTTGTGGTGTATTGCCATCAATGAAGAGATATTTTGGAGCATTAGCGACTTCTACACGAATAGAAGCAGAGCCTGGGAATGGTTGATCGACGAATTTGGTCCAATTCTCAGTGGTTTTAACATATGTATCAATGTTAACTTGAGCGGTTTGGGCTTTAATTCTCTCTGTGGTATTTGGAGAATCCTTCGCATCTTTTAACCATGTTGAATAATCAACATATTCTTCTTCATCATAATCCTTCCATAATTTGCCTGTTTCAGCGTATGGACAGGATGGATAGTAACCAGTCATCGCACAAAGATAACCATTGGCGTATTTAGTTAAGAATTTCAAGAGCATCCAAGAAGCTAATCTTTCTTTACGTGTACCCTTATCTAATAAAGCTAAGTTTGCACCTTGAGAAATAACGAATTTCTTATCAGCGTTGAAATATGGGACTGGAGCCGCTTTGATGTCAAAGGCGTTGCCGGTAGGAGCGTCATTGCTAACACCCGCACTACTACCTAAGGTCATAACGGTCTTTTGAGCCTTGAATGGGTTAGAACCATATTTAGCTTCTTCCCAGTCAGCTGGGATACCAAAGGTATGATTCTTATATAAAGTTTCAAGTTTAGTTAAAGCTTCAATGGTCTTGCCACCATCATTATTGAATCCCACGTACCCGTGTTTATCTTCTTTATCATAATAGGTATATGTACCACCGTTTTGACGGATGGATGTGATAAAGAGGTTGGCTTGGGAGTCATAAGAGAATGGTTTGAATTGGTTGACGTGAGAATTGTCAGCGTCATTCCATTTGTTAATACCATGTAAATTCAAGACGATTTGTTTAGCATCTGCTGGTTGGTCATTAGAAACTGTGCCATCTTTTTGTAAATACTTACCATAGACACCTTTGGCGTCTAACATATTGAGAATAGCTGTACCGACAGAATTAACTTCTTCATATGTTCTTGGAACAAAGATGTTATCTTTCAAATCGTCTTGAGTAGCACACCATTCAAAGAATGTACTGTTATAGATCAAAACTTCGGTGGATTTGTTGAATGGTACACCTAAGGTGTAACCTTTGCCATCAGCATCAAATTCAATGCTTTGGTTTTCCACCATATAGTCACCATAGAAATCTTCGACTTTGAATCTTTCGCCTTCAGGTTCAAAAGAACTTTGGACATCATTTTCGAAATAATAATCTAATCTAACGATAATGTCTTGGTTGACGTAGGAAGCAAAGTGATCAGGATAACCGATGACTAAGTTTGGGAATTTTCCGGTTGTCGCGGATAATTGAGTGGCGTTTAAAACGTTGTCATATGAACCTTTGGATTCATATCTCACTTTAACACCAGATAATTTGGTGAATTCTTCGAGTAATGGTTCCATAACATCATTGATGTTGCTACCAAAACCAGTCCAGAATTCGATTTCTGTACCTGTGACATCAGCATTGAAGTCAATGTCATAGGCGAATTTGTTTCTCCAGGATGATTTACAGGCACTTGCCGAAAGGGCAATACCTGCTAACATCGTGGTGGAAACTAGGGAAACAACAATTTTATTTGTTTTCATAAAGTCTCCTTTATCGTTAGTTATTTTCTAACGTAGTCAGTTAATGTAACGTATGAGGCATCTAAAATGGCTTGGAGATCGGTTGATTCCATTAAGACTTTCACTGGAATATTTGTAGCTTCTGCACGAATAGCGGAGGAACCTTGGAATCCAGGATCAACGAATCTGGTCCAACCTAATTCTTTGTGACCATATTGCAATGTGTTAATAATAGCTGCGTTTTGCGCTAATTTTTCACCAGCACCGAAGGAATTGTTCAAATAATCTTGGTAAGCTTGTGAATTCATGGCCATTTCACATGTTGGGAAGTAACCTGTACCAGCGGCGAATGCACCATTAACTTGTTGCGATAAGAAGACCATTAATTTCCAAGAGGCAACCTTTTCAGCTTCTGTACCTTTGTTGAATAAAGCTAAGTTTGTGCCTTGAGAAATAACGAATTTGTCTCCAGATTTTGTTTTTTGTGGGATTGGTGCGCAGTCAACAGCAAAGCTGCCGATTGAGTTAGATAAACCACCTGTGGAACCAATATTCAATAAGGATTGATACTTCTTGAATGGTCCAGAGCAGTAGGATTTTTCACCAAATGTACCAGGAATGCCAAAGACAGCGTCGCTACCTGTACCTAATTCTCTAAGCATTGTTAATGCTTCTAATGTCTTATCTTTATAAGCGGAATCATTAAATGCGACATAGCCTTTGCCATTAACGCTCTTATCGAGTTCGGTATATGTACCACCAAATTGTCTAATTAATGTAATGAATAAGTTCGCTGTGGAGTCATAAGACAATAAGCGGAATTTATCTTTGGCGGAAACGGCTTTCGCATCAAAGACGACGGAAACACCGGAGATGCCAGGATCGGAAGCGTAGACGTTACCATTGGAGTATAAACCTTTGCCCCAAACGCCTTTTGCGTCAAAGTATGCATTGACGGCTTTACCGACGGATTTCACTTCATCCCATGTTGATGGAACAAAGATTGTATCTTTAATATCATTTTGTGTCTTGGCCCAATCAAAGAATTGTTTGTTGTAAACCATGACTTCGGATGATTTGTTGAATGGTAAGCCCAAGACATAACCACTACCATCTTCTTTGAATTCTAATGATTCGTTTTCAGGTGTGAAGTCTTTGTAGAAGCTATCATAGTTCATCAATCTGATGCCATCTTTATCGACATCATAGCCTTCTTCGTCCTTGCCAGCGACTTTACGTTTGCTATCATTTTTGATAAGGCCATCTAAACGTAATTGAATGTTACTGTTAATGTAACCAGCAAAGTGATCTGGATAACCAACGGCGACGTTAGCGTATTCTTGAGAAGTAGCCGCTAAGTTAATCGCGTTTTGTAAGTTGTCATAACCACCTTTTGACTCATATTGGACAGTGATACCGGTTTTTTCGGTAAATTCTTCTAATAATGGTTGTAAAACATCATTAACACTTTGACCGAAACCAGTCCACATGGAGATGGTGACACCACGAGTTTCGACATTAACATCGAGACCATCTGTGTCAGCAGGACCTAATTTCTTAGATCTACATCCTGTTAAAGCAGTGACAGATAATAAACATACTGGTGCGATAACGGATAAAAGTTTGATTTTTCTCATAAAGTTTTCCTTTCTTTATCCCTTAATACCTGAACGGGAAACACCGCGCATAATATATTTTCTAAATATTAAGAAGAAGATGAATAATGGGATGGTCGCAAATAATGAACCAGTAACTTTGGCTGGGTCATCACTGACGAATTCGGTAGATTGGAATTTGGCCATCAAACCATTACTGACTAAGTGCATATCATGCACTTTCTCACCAAACAACC
>JAEEGL012017090.1_pt1 | contig 11712 bp, 5 predicted proteins | sample 9134231 | NCBI WGS metagenome assembly JAEEGL01 (sample SAMN16246548, study PRJNA631951) | gut metagenome | biome: gut microbiome; feature: rumen; material: fiber-attached | host: Bos | place: Iran: Karaj | collected 2018-10
AGCGATATACCTTCGGCGCGATATGTGCCTGCGGCACGTGATAAGGAATGCATATCATATCGCGCGCGAACGGAGTGAAGCGTATATCGCTTTTGCGAAGCAAATATATCGCATCGCCGTAAGGCGATATATCGCAAAGTGTGACCGCTAAAACCCCGACAAACTGAAATTATAAAACGGAGGCGGGACATCCCGCCTCCGCTTTGGGAGAAAGAGAGGAGTGTTATTTTTTAAACAGGTTCTTGAAGAAATCGATGATGGAGCGGAACCAGTTGGCAATGCGGGCGAAGACGGAACCGGAATCGTTATCCTCCGTCTGGGGCTGGGTGGGCCCGCTCTGGGCGGAAACGGAGGTATCCACAATGGCGTACACGCTGAAGTGCGTGGTCTGGAAGCAGATATAGCCGTTTTCAATATAGCAGTCCATGCGTTCGGTGGTACCGGTCTCTGTGGAGATGTAATAGATGCAAAGCGTATCGGGATTGTACCCCGCGGGGATCGGCAGGCGGACCAGTACGTAGCCGTCGGGCTGTACTCTTTCGCCATCCGCAACAGGGGTGATATTGTAGAGCGTGCTGTCCACGTGACCGAGATCGCGGTTGAGCAGCATGAAGTAAGTGCCGTCGAATTCCTCATCCACCTCAAACACGGTGTTCTCGGGGAGAACGCCCTCCTGCAGCTTCAGCTCGACGCCGGTTTCGGGGTCGCTGATCGTCTCTTCGGGCACGAGCACCGGGAGGACGTTGGTTTCCGTTTCGCCGCACCAGGCGCAGGTGCGCTGCTCCAGACCTTCTGTAAGATAGGTAGCGGGGGTGATCACGGTCCACTCGCCCCAGTTGTGGTTATCGGGATCGAGCCCGTAGGTTTCGTAAGCCGTGATCTCGCCGCAGGCAAGGCAGACCGTCATGCTGTAGCCGCGCACGATACAAGTGGAAGGCGCGGAGCTTACGTTATAGCCCTGCGTGCCGTGGCCGGGGGCGGGCTCTGCTTCCGTATAGCTTTCGGGGCAGCGGATGCAGGTCCAGGTGCGCACGCCGGGTTCGGTGCAGGTGGGAGGCGTGGTGATTTCGGACGTAAAGCTGTGGCCGAGAGCGGGCTCATAAACGTGCTCGCGGCTGATCTCGGCGCCGCAGTCGGTGCAGTAGATCACGGTATCGTATTCGCCCATCGTAAGGCAGCCCGCGGGGATCTCGTTTTCACGCACGGGGGCGCCGTGGCTGTGGCCGGTGGCATAGAGAATTTCGGGCATGGGGTCCCAAATTGCGCAGCGGGCGCACATTCTGTAGGCGGTGTGGCCGTTTTCGGTGCAGGTGGGGGCAACGGCCGGGATATCGAAGAAATCGTGCCCGAGGGCGGGAACGGTGACCTGCGTGCGGCTGAATTCGTAATCGCAGTATACGCAGGTAACCACCTCGTCGCGGCTGCCGGGCTCGGTGCAGGTGGCGGGGACTTCGTTTTCGGTCACGGGTTCGCCGGGGACGTGCTCGCCCAGCGGCAGCTCGCCGGTAAAGGTCCGACCGCACACGGGGCAGGTAACGGTCGCTTCGCCGTGGGTGACGCAGGTGGAGGGGGTGATCACTTCGCCGAGCGCGGGATCGTGCTCCACGATCTCCAGCGGGATCCCCGCGCAGCGCGGATCGGTCTCCCACGCGCTCCCGCAGCGGACACGCAGTTTCACCCAGGGTGCGGGCGTGCAGCCGGAGCCGGAGAGATCGGAAAGCATGCAGGTGTAAAGACGCGCGTCGTGAAGGGCGTTGTAAGAAACGCCGGTGATCTGCGCAAAGGCTTCGTCCGCAGCGGGCAGCAGGGTCAGATTGCCGTCCGGTCCCCTCTCGCCGAACAATTCCTCCGCCGGGAGGTTGGTGCCGAGCAGCGCGTTGATCCTTCCGACAAAATAGGCTTCCGCTTCCGCGGCGGAACCGAACTCCACGCCGCAGATCAGGCCATATCCGGTAACGTGGTACGCCACAATGAAATCATAATACCGGTTCGCTGCGGCGGGCGCCTCCGCTTCGGAAAACCCGAATTCCTCGATCAGTTCCGAAATCAGCGCATCGCGCTCGTTTGCAAAGAGGGACTCCAGCTCGGGGAAATCCTGATAATACCGGATCAGCTCGCGCAGTTCTCTGTAAAGCTTCAGATCTTCGATCGTATTTAAGGGATACGTTTCGTTTCCGGTGCCGATCAGTTTCATCCCGCCGGAAAGATCGTCAAAGGTAAGCGCGGGATTCATTACGGTGATCTCGCTCAGGTATTGCCCGCTTATGGCGCTGTATCCGACTTCGGTAACGGTGGAGGGGATCGTGATGCGCTCGATATCCGTGTATACGATCGCCCAGGGACCGATATATTCCAGCCCTTCGGGCAGATCAAGCTCAGTGAGGCTCTCGCAGGAATCGAACGCCTCCGTTTCAATGCGTTTGAGCGTGGAGGGCAGAGAGACCTCCGTCAGTTGCAGGCAGGAGTAAAACGCGTAACTGCCGACGGTGGTCACACCCTCGCCGATCTGAACGCTTCTCAGCGGATGATCATTCTCCGTGAGCACCGCGAACAGTTCTTCAAGGTCGATTTCACCGTTTAAGATCGCGGTATAGAGCTGAAGATCCGTATCGAAGCCGTAATGATGCATCCAGATCGATTCCTCGTCGCCGGTTCCTCTGAGCCACGGGGCTTCGCCCCAGCCGTAATCCGCCATGGCGCCCGTGCCGGTGATCGTAAGCGCGCCGTCGTCCGAAAGGCTCCAGATCAGGTTTTTGCCGTCGCCTTCTTTTCCGCAGTAGCCTCTGAGCAGCTCGTGTTCGCCGAACTCCCCTGCCGGGATCGCAGCCGTTTCCACGTGCGTATCATCCCTGAGGCAGCGGCGCTCCATCAGGCCTTCCTCCGCGGCGGTGGGATAATTCAGGATCGTCCAATCGCCCCAGACGTGCGGTATGATCTGCAGCGTTTCCGCTGTGCGGTCCAGTTCGGCGCCGCATTCACGGCAGTAATATACAAGATCTCTGTGGCCGGGCTCGGCGCAGGAGCTGGCCTCATAGTTTTCGGTGACGGGGTCGCCGGCGGCGCACAAATGCCCGCCGTCGATGAAATAGACCAGGGGCAGATAGGGCATATCGCAGTAGAGATTTTCACCCTTTACGATCAGATCCCATTCTTCTTCCGTGCCGCCGAAATAGATCTTATCCAGCTGCCGGGCGGAGGCGAACGCGTACCCGCCGATGGTTTCAAGGCTGCGCGGGAGATGGATCTGCGTCATCGTATTGCAGTCGCCGAAGGCCCACCGACCCACCGCGGTGACCCCTTCGGGAACCGTGAGGGACGTGAGAGAATGGCAGTTATAGAAGGTCATTTCGCCGATAAAGGTCAGCGCTGAGGGCAGGTTCAGCCCCGTAAGCGCGCAGCACCCGCTGAACGCCACGTCGCCGATATATGTAACGCCCTCCGGCAGCGAAACCGAAACAAGGCCGGCGCAATTGGCAAAGGTCCATTCCTCAATGCGCGTAACGCCCGCGGGGATATCGACCGAAACAAGGCTTTCACAGTCTGCGAACGTCAGCCTGCCGATGGACGTAAGAGTTTCGGGGAGCGAGACGTGTACGAGCGAACCGCAGTCGTCGAACACGCCTTCCAAAAACGTTGTGATGCCGGGCTCCACCACCGCGTTCACAATATCATTCCGTCCGTGAAACGCGTGCATGGCCACGGCGCCCGTGCCGGTGAGCGTCAGCGTGCCGTCGTCCGTCAGCGTCCAGCGCACGTTCGTGCCGTCGCCCTCGGCGCCGCAGTAACCCGAGGCCACGATCACGGGCGGGGAGACGGTAAGCGCGGGAAGCAGGGCGTTCAGCCGGTCCCGATAGCCTTCCGCATCCACAAAGGCGCTCACATCGATGGAAAAAGCCGCACTGCCGAATTCGCAGAACAGGAACAGCAGGGCCTCTTTCACAGCGCTTTGCACGTAATTGAGCCCACCGCTCACCTGAAAATCAACTTCCCCGTCGCTGACGGTGATCTCACCCCGCTTTTGGGTGCATCCGGCGCCGATCTGAGCGACGCGCTCCTCACAGCCGTCCGAGTAGAACGAGATCAGCGTTTCACGGGCGTCCGGATCGTTCTGTACGGCGGATACCAGCGCATACAGCGGATCGAACAGCAGCGCAGCCAGCGCATCGGCGTCGGCGTTATTATTCCAGGGGGCAAAGGTGTAACCGATGGCCGTGCCCACGCCAAGCGCCCGGTACAGCGGAAGCACGAACGCCTGATACAGGCCCAGCGACGGAAAAACAGCGCTGCCCGCGATCTCATAAAACACCACGTCTGAGAGGTCCTGATTGATGATAGTGAACCCCGTACCGTATTCCACATGGATCGCGGGGCTCACGATCTTGAAAAACTGCATTTCACCCGGGAAATGCAGGGTCAGATCCTGCGTGCCGAGCGCGAGGGCAAACATGGGTCCGGCGGCGTCGATCAGAAGCGCGATCACGTCGGTAAACGCCGCGTACTTCTCGGCGAGGCCGTCGATCCCGTCAAGGCCCCAGTCAAAATCAAACGCGGGGCCGTCGCCCGTGTCGAAATCGGCCCATTCCCCGGCTGCCGAAAGCGCGGCGGCAATATCGCCGAATTCGCTTTCCGCCAGATAGGCGCCGAGGGTCTGCGGATAGACGTTGACGCCGTAGGTCCGGAAGAACTCGGCGAACGTGACGGTATCGCTGTCGCCGTTCATTCTGACGTACAGATCGCCGGAGAACGAGAAGCCGTTCGGATCCAGCTCCACGTAAGCCGGGGAATCGGAAGGCGTGCTGTGCAGCGCGCTCTCAATGCCGGAAGCGAACCGCGGGAACACCTTCAGGAATTCGTTGACCGCGGCGTCGGAGAACAGCTCCGCCGAAAAGACGTCGGCGATCGCACGCGGCCCTTCCGCGGCAAACGCGGGCAAAAGCGTAAGCAGCAGCGCCGCCGAAAGCAGCAGGCTGAGTAATTTTTTTACCGTTTTCTTCATATGATTTCATCCTTTCAGAATATGGATTGAGGAAATCGGTTTTTTCCACGCTTTTACCATACAAAAAAACCGCCTGCGGCGCAAGCGGTTGGGAGTGAACAGCGAAAACGTGGGAGTGAATAAGGGTAAATTGGTATTTTTCGCTCGATGTGAAATTATGGTTTATGAAACAGCCGCAGGAACCAATCGATAAAGCCGCGGGCGTAATCCGCGATGGATTGCTCCAGATTCCGTACGAACTCGATGAGGGCCGCAATGGGGTTGCCGGCTTCGTCCTCCTCGTACCGCGGGATGACCCGCTCCTCGATATGGCTCGGGTCGTTCCGGCACACGCGGCGCATCAGGCCCTCCGATTCCACGGTGGCCTGCGTGATCACTTCCCATTCGCCCCAGGTGTGGTTATTGGGGTCGATATCGAGAACGGCATAGTCCATGATCTCGCCGCAGGTGAGGCAGACCGTCATGCGGTAGCCGTATACCGCGCAGGTGGCGGGAACGAGGCTCTCGTGGACACCCTGCGTGCCGTGGCCGAGGGCGGGCAACGTTGTATGAACCGCACGGTCGAGCACGTCATGGCAGACGGAGCAGCGCAGGACCAGTTCGACGGTACCGGGCTCGGTGCAGGTGGGCGGGGTCTCGTTTTCCTTTTCGGCGACGCCGGGGGTATGACCCGTAGCGTTATAATGGATATGCGCGCGCATGAGCGCGTCGTTCAGCGTTTCAATTTCTATCTGTGCCCAATCCTGCTCGCTGCCGGTATAGAATACGTTGGTCAGCGACTCGCACAGATCAAACGTGCACTCGCATATCCTATCGATCCCGGGGCCGAAGGTCACGTCCGTTAAGGCATGGCAGCCGCAGAACGCCACGGCGCCGAGAAGCACGACCGAATCCGGGATCACGACGCTTGTGAGGCTGCCGCATCTGGAAAACGCGTCGTCATTGATCCGCTCAAGCGTATCCGGCAGCGACACGTCCGTTACCCGGCCGAAGCTCAGGAAAGCGTTGCAGCCGATGGAGGTGACGCCGCTTTCAATCACGATGCTCGTTGCCGTATCTGCCAGCGCAGTCCATGCCGCGTCGTTCGACAGATTGTCAGACATCGGGCCCGTACCGCTGACCGTAAGAACGCCGTCGGGATCCAGCGTCCACGTAAGATTCATGCCTTCGCCGCCGCAGGTACCGGAAGCTGCGATCTCCTGCGCCCGGACGGCGCCGGAGGACAGCGGGAGCAGCAGCAGGACCGCCAGCAGCAGGCTGAGATATTTGCAAAACGTTTTATTCATATTTCACGCATCCTTTCGCCGATACATACGACAGGGAGAAACACTTCCCTTTCTACAGGCCATTTTAGCAAAAAGCAAATAAAAAAGCAAGCCCCGGGGAGTGAACGGGGCTTGGCGGGGAGTGAACACTGCAAATTCCAGTGAAGAGGTAAGAGTGAAGAGTGAAGAGGATCGGAAGGGCTTCGCCCTTACCCATTCTATACAATGCCGGCCGCAGGCCCCTTTCTTCTTCACTATTCACTCTTACTTTTTACCTCAAATTCCAGTGAAGAGGTAAGAGTGAAGAGTGAAGAGGATCGGAAGGGCTTCGCCCTTACCCATTCTATACAATGCCGGCCGCAGGCCCCTTTCTTCTTCACTATTCACCCTTACTTTTTACCTCAAATTTCAGTTTATCGCGCGGCGATAAACTGAAAAAAGCACCCCCGATGCAAGCGGTTGGGAGTGAATGAGGGATGGGAGGGCGTGAATGAATATTTCTGGCCGTGAGTCCGGAATACTCAAGTGAAGAAGTTATTCTTTGGACAAAAGCGTTTCGTAAATTTCGCACGGGCCGCCCTCTGCGATCTCAAGGGTGAGCGGAACGGTTTCATCCTCCGCCCGGAAACGGAGCGTATGTGCGAAGAGCCCCTCGCCCGGCAAAAGCGTATCCTCCGCAGCCGGGCGGCCGCCGGGCAGCACGCGGACCCTTGTTTGCGAAGCCGCCGTATACCGCAGCGTAAGCGAGTATTCCCCGGCTTCAAACCGGACGGGGCTGAAGGCAAAACCCGCGCCGGGGCGCAGCCCCACGCAGGGGAAAAGGCCCTCCGGCGTCTCGGTGAGGTAAGCGCCGCCGAAAAACCGGCAGGCGTTGACGGGCGAAGCGATATGCCCGGGCAGAAGCGGAGCAACGAAGCCGTTGGTGGTGGGCGCCGCCTGCCGGATCACCCGGGCGGCTTCGTCCACGAGCAGGCGCTCCGCCCGCGCGCGGCGGGAAAAGGCGCTGTTATTGGAGGAGGCGTGGTAAAACACGTACCATTGCTCCCCCGCTTTGACCACGGAGCCGTGGTTGTTCCACGAGGCGGGATCGCAGCCGGTATTGTCGATCACCGTGCCGCGCCGCTCGTAGGGGCCGTAAACGGCATCGCTGACCGCGTAATCGAGCTTTGTGGGGCGCGCGCCGCTGTTGGGCGGGACTTCGGTATACTCCGAGGCGTAAATCAGGCAGAAGCCGCCGCCCAGCCGCTTCAGCGAGGAGCCCTCGTGAAAGCCCTCCCGCCCCGGGGCGTTGGAGAGCACGTCCGTATGCACGGTTTCGGGCTTCAGCGTGCAGAGATCGGCGTTCAGCTCGCCCATATTCAGGTGAAACTGCCCCCAGGTATAGTAGACGTGCCCATCGTAGGCGAGCACGGAGGGATCGATGCCCGAAACCGGCGCGCCGTTCAGGGTGATCTGCCGGGCGTTTGCAAACGGCCCCGCGGGCGAAGCGCTTTCGGCCACGCCCTCCGTACCGTCCGAAAGGCAGAAAAACAGATAATACCTTCCGTTCAGATACAGCGCGTCCGGCGCGTAGAGGACCGCGTCCGACCAGGGCACGTCCTCGGTGCGGAAGCTGACGCCGTGGTCCGTCCAGTCCGTCAGATCGGAAAGCGGCGCGGAGACCGCGTGGTATTCCCGGCTGCAGTAGCCTTCGCCGAAACGGTCGTAGGAGCCGTAAAGATACAAGCGATCGCCGAAGACCTTCGGCTCGCCGTCCGGAATATAGGTGCCGAAGGGCAGAAACGGGTTCAGTCCCGGGATCTGAGGATGCATCGCTTCTCCCCCGCCGCGTTACCGCGCGGTAAAGGACACGCTCACGGGCTCGGAATACAGATGGTAGGCGCTTTCGGCGCGCACGGTGAGCGTATAGGTTTTGCCGGATTCCAGCGTATCCGTGCCGATGCGGAAGTGCGCGGTATCGTCGCCGTCGATAATATAATAATCGTTGATAAAGTTTTTGCCGAAGATCTTTTTGCCGTTTTCGTCTTTGATTGTCACCTTGTATTCGTGGACGATATAGCCCTCTGCGGGCGCGGCGCCGCTGAAAGAAAGCACCCATTCGCCGTTTTCGTTCTTCTCGGCGCGGGCTTCGACTTTTTCGGGGAAGACCGGCGCCGCATCGTGCGCCTTCATATTTTTATAGGTATAGGCGAAACCGGCCTTGTCGTTGACGTTATCGATATAGTAATCGCAGAAATAGGTATCGGAAAGCAGGTCGTAGCCGCGGATGCGCACGCTGCCGTCGTTATCCGCCTCCAGGACCACAAACTGCGCGGCGTCCTCCCAGCCCTCGGGGTGCTGGCCCACAACGCCGTTGTTATCCAGCTCGAAGCGCGCCATCGCGCCGCAGCCCACGGCCGTATAGGAGGCCTGATTGATGCTGCGCGGATCGTTGAGCGGGAAATGGGAATGGCCGGAGAAATCCACCACGGCGGTATGGCCGTTGAGCACGAAATTGAGCTCCGGATCGCCCCATACGGTGGAGCCGTACACGGTGCCCCAGGGGTGCGGATGGTTGAACACGAAGATCGCTTTTCCGTCCGCTTTTTTCTCCGCCTCTTGAATGGCGTTCGAGAGCCATTTCAGGGATGAGGGCGTAAAGGTCCACTCCGTAATGCCGCGCTCGCCGGAAAAGCCGATGCACGAAAAGCCGTTGATCTCGGTAACGGTGTTGGGCTCGTGCCCGAAGTATTTGACGAACAGATCGTGATATTCGTCCACGTTCTTGAATTCGTGGTTGCCGTGGATGTTCACGAGCACGGTCTCCTCGCGCACGTGCTCTTTGAGCGTGGCGGCGAAATTCGCGTAATCGGGCTCAAAGCCGACGCTGGAAAAATCGCCGAGGCCGAAAAAGCCGTCCACACCCGCGTAAACGGGATCGTCATCGAACAGGCCGTAGGCCGTATCCACCATATCCGCCACGTTATCGTTTTCATTGTGCGTATCCGTAAACACGATGAGCCGCACCGCGGGCACGAAATCCGCCGGGGTTTCGGGCAGGATGTTCGTTACGTGGCCGCGCACCTGCTGCACGCCGCCCCACACGAGGGTGATGACGCACAGAAGCGCCAGAAAACCGAAGATCCCGGCAAACAACCAGCCGATGACCTTGCCGATCGTTTTCAATACCTTTTTCATGTTTCCGTCTCCTTAAATAAAGTACGGATTTATTATAACGGAACCGTAAAAAAATGTCCATACGCCGGATAAAAAAAGTTTTCTTTCTCCCGCGCGGCGCGTACGGCGGCAAAAGGATCCCGCTTGAAAAACCGGGCCGGATGGTATATAATAAATGCGGCGCCTGACCGTTTTTATCCGATACCGACGGGAACGGCGCTTTTTGAATAAACAAGATACAAAAGAAAGGATGGAGCCCCATGCGCAGACTTTTTGCCGAACACGGCTTTTCCGCCGGGACGTGCCTCCCCGCGGGAAAAATCCGCCTGATGTGCGACGCGGCGGCCCCGGCGCCGAACCCCGAAAAAATGAAGGCCGTGATCGGGCTGGCGGAGCGCGAACTGGAGGCGGAGCTCCCGCCCTGCCCCGCCTCGCTGTATCTGAGATACGTGACCGACGGGGACCGCGCGGCCTACGAGGCCGCCTATTTTCGCCGCCGCGAAGCGGTGCTGCGCCTCTCGCTTGCGGAAACTTACGAAGGGAAAGGCCGCTTCACGATGAAGCTGGCGGACGCGATATGGGCGATCATGGAGGAATCGGGCTGGGCGCTGCCGGCGCATCTGGCCTCGTGCAGCCCCTCGCACGGCGATCTGGGGCTGCCCGCCGTTTTCGGCGAGGGACGGATGCACGCCGTGGACCTGTTCTCCGCCGCCACGGCCGCGCTGCTCTCCATGGTTTACCTGCTGAACAAAACCGCGCTGGACGCGCTCTCCCCCGTGATTCCGGAGAAACTGAAATACACGGTGACGGACCGGCTTCTGAAGCCCTTTGCCGCGTGCGATTTCTGGTGGACCGGCATGAACGGGAACAAGGTGAACAACTGGAACCCGTGGATCGTTTCCAACCTTCTGTTTGCCGCGGCCGTGACGGCGGAGGACGACCGGACGCTGCGCGAAATCGTGCAAAAGGCAGCCGCGGTGATAGATAACTACACCGCTTCCCTGCCGGAGGACGGCGGCTGCGACGAGGGCCCGAGCTACTGGACCGTGGCCGGGGCGGCGTATTTTGACGCGCTGGAGCTGATTTACGATATCACGGGCGGAAAATTCGATATTTTCGGCGATCCGTTTGTAAAGGCGATCTGCGAATACGAGCCCAAAATGCAGATCCACGGCAGTTACTTTATCAATTTCGCGGACTGCGCGCCCCGCGTGCGCCCGGACGGCGCGCTTCTGCTGCGCATGGGCAGAAAATGCGGCAGCGACGCCCTGCTCGCCCTCGGACGGACGGCCGATCGCGGCGCGGCGCTTTCGGCGGACTGCGTTTACCGCACCCTTCGGGGACTTTGTACGCCCGCTCCCGAAACGGACGGGGCCCGCGCCTGCCTCCGCGCCTGGCTGCCCGCGCTGAAGATCATGACCGCGCGCGAAAACGAAGACACGGGCAAAGGCCTGTTTGCCGCCATGAAGGGCGGGCATAACGGCGAAAGCCACAACCATAACGACCTGGGCAGCGTGATCGTGTATTGCGACGGCGCGCCCGTGCTGATCGACCCCGGCCGCGGCACCTACAGCCGGCAGACCTTTTCCGAGCGGCGGTACGAGCTCTGGTATACGCAGTCCGGTTACCACAACACCGCCGTGATCGGCGGAAAGGAACAGCCGCCGGGCGCGCAGTACCGCTCCGCGGACGAGGTTTACGACCCCGTGACCGGCGCCCTGAAGCTGGAGCTGAAAAACGCCTATCCGCCCGCGGCCGGAATATGCTCCTACACCCGCGAGACCGTGCTGACAGACGGCGGGGTACGCATTACCGACGCGTTTATACTGGACGGTGAAAAGGAGATCGAGCTGCGCTTCATGACCTGCGAAAAGCCGGAACCGCAAAACGGCTCCACGCTGCGCCTCGCCCGGGGCCTTACGATGCGCGTTGACCCGCGGCTGACCGCCGTGACGGAGGAATTCCCCGTGGAGGACGGCACGATTCAGCGCGCGTGGGGCACGCCGGTGCTGTGGCGCATCCGCCTGTGCGGAAAAACGCGGGCGGCGGCCTTCGTTACCGTGATCGGCAGAACGGACGGCGGAACGGTATCATAAGAATCGCACAAAAAACCCGCCGCGGAGCTTCCCGGCGGGCATTTTTTACGTATTTTTTGGATCTTCACGAAAACTTGGGGGATTCACAATAAAAGCTTTCGGTCCAGCCTTTCTTTTTGCGCGTCCCAAAAGTCGCCCCTGCACGGCACAGCCGTGACAGTCTCCGCTATAAATGTGCCACCGGCACATTTATTGACGC
>JAEEGL012295207.1_pt1 | contig 11712 bp, 7 predicted proteins | sample 9134231 | NCBI WGS metagenome assembly JAEEGL01 (sample SAMN16246548, study PRJNA631951) | gut metagenome | biome: gut microbiome; feature: rumen; material: fiber-attached | host: Bos | place: Iran: Karaj | collected 2018-10
AGTTGGGATACTTGATCGTAATCCTGCAGTCCGGATTCGCGGCCTTCGCCGGCGCGATAATGTCGTCCCGGCTGACTTTTTCCATCAGGCTCAGCCGGTATTCCTTCCAGCTTCCGTCGGTAATCCCGCGGTCCTGATTGAATTTATCCCGTCCCGCGCGGCAGGCGCTGCAGGTGCAGTTCGTGAAGAAAAAGTCGTCGATAATGAACTCATTGAAATGCTTCCCCAGGAAGGAACAGACCTCCCGCAGGCGCCGCAGCATCTTTTCGTCGTTGTAGCAGAACGTATCGAACAGGCGCTGCTTCGGTTCATCCCCTTCCGGCGTCGGGATGGTGGTCGTCAGTCCGCCGGCCACTTCGACGCCGTGTTCCTCAAAAACCCTCCGGCACAGCTCCACATGTTCCTCATCCGCCAGCACGCCGGAACGGAAAGGCTCCAGGTAGACTTTGTCCACCCGCATATGCTTTTCGAAGAAAGCAATATCCTTTTCCAGCTTTTCCTTCTCCGCCCGGGCGGTTCCCTGTGCCACAAAATAGTAAACAAGCTTGAAATTCCGGTAATTGCCCATACCGTCTCCTCCTCTTTTTCTTTTTTGCCGCCCAGTCCCCGGGAACACGCTGTATCTCTCCGCTCTCCCCGCCCGTCCGGGCCGTGAGCCTTTTCCGCTTTGCGTCCATTATGGCATTGAACTGTTTAAAAAACAAGGGGTTCCTGAACCTCCGGAAATCAATGCAGCAGGAAAGGATGTCCGTTTCCTCCGGACATCCTTTCCTGACGGGAAACCTGTTCAGTAAACCTGTTTTTCCCTGTAGATATTCGGCATGGCTTCCAGCACTCCGTCCGATTTGACGAACTCGCCGAAGGCGCCGAAAATGTAATTTTCCGGATGCACATGTCCGGTCTCCAGGCCGGCGTGGCCGAAGGAGCGCCCCACGTCATGCACCCGCTTCGTATCGATCACAAAAAGCATGGAATTGCCTGTTCCGCCTCTGCAGGCCATATTCTTTTCCATGCAGCCGACCAGGTACAGACCCGGTTTCAGCTTAATATAGGCCGCCGGCTCGTCGTACGGCTCCCGGTCAATGATCTCGTTCCAGTCCTCCTCGTCGATCTCCGCCCATCCCCTGTTTTCCGGCATGGTTACGCGGATATAGTCCGTCGCGTAATAGACATGGACGATCTCAAAGTCCGGGCCGTAATGCCAGTGGATGCGCTTCCCCAGCAGATCCGCCGTGTACTTATGCCGTTTGACCGGCAGCGGGAATCCCGGTACATCGATTGCTCCGAACACAAACTCGCTGTCCACCATGTACGGGAACTTGGGATGGTACCCGGTCTTTGTCGTTACCATGGTCACCAGCCGCTCCTCCAGATCGGCCGCCAGGCTGATGTTGGTCCGCGGCGTTTTTGCCGCGAACTCAAAGTTTACGAAATAAACGCCGTCGCCGGCCTTGGCGCAGTCGTAATGCTCGACCGTCTGCGCGGCGCCGATCTCACCCCAGCGCAGCGTGTGGCCGTCGACAAACGTCACCGCGTAACGCTTCCCGTCATCCATAACCAGCTGGAGATTCTGCCCGGCCAGTTCGAAGCAGAACGGTTCCCTGTACTGGCTGAGTCCCTCGAATTCAGGCTTTTCGGGGCGGATGCCCAGGTAAGGCCTTTCCTTCTTCGGCTTGCGTCTGCTCACCGCCGTGAACCTGCCGCGGATAAAGTTTCCGCGTTCTGCTTCATCCACCATGGCAATGGCATAATCGCCGTAGCTGATATAGCTTTCACCGTCCTCATTCCGGATCACCGTATCCGTACCGAGCGTATAGGAACGGGTTTTGCCGCCGCGGGGATCGAAGAAGACCGCCGGCGAGAAGAAGGTATAGCTGACGCTGCTCTTCTCCAGCAGCCTGTATGCCTCGAACATGTCCGCGGGATCCTTCCGCCGCTCCTCCGGGAACGTATCCAGCACACGGCCGGACCTCGTCTCATCCCGGTACAGGGAGGCTGCCCCGCCCACGACGAGCAGCCGCACGTCCGGCACCTTTTCAAAGACGCTGATCAGATGCGCATAAGCCTTCCGGTATGCGTCATCCGGATGATCCCCGCCGAAAGGAAGGCCGAAGGCGCTGATGACAGCGTCGAATCCGCGAACGTCCTCCACCGTCAGGTCAAACAGATCCTTCTCCAGGAGGTGATAGCGGCATCCCGGCATTTTCTCGGCGTCCCGGACAATCGCCGTTACCTCGTGTCCTCTTTTATACGCTTCATAAGCAATCAGTCTTCCGGATTTTCCGTTTGCGCCGATCACTGCAATTTTCATCCCGGCCACCTCCTTACACCGTATAGAACGGCGGTTCTGTTTCCAGCTGCTCATCCCCGTCCGGCGCCATATATTCCCCGTACGCGCCGAACAGGTAGTTTTCAGGATGGAACGTCATCGCGCCGAACTGTCCGGCGTGTCCGAAGGAACGGCCCACGTCGTGCAGACGGTCCGTATCCATCAGGAACAGCAGGCTGTTGCCGATCCTGCCCCGCTTGGAATAGTTCTGTTCTGTAAAGCTGACGACATAAAGCCCGTCGCGGATCCTGACGTAAACCGCTTTTTCATCGTACGGGTATACTGCCCAGCCGTCCGCGCTGGAGCCGGGAGCCGGCAGCTTCATCCTGGCCAGCGCCTCCGGAGAGAAAGCCGCCCGGATGTAATTGGGATGATAGTACACGTGGATGATCGAAAAATCAGGGCTGTAATGCCACTGGATCCGCTTTCCGACCAGGTCGGTGGTGTAGCCGTGGCGTTTCACGGGCAGGGTATATCCGGGGAGATCGATCGCGCCGAAATCATAGACATGATCGACGAGCATCGGAAGTCCCTCCCGGTAATTGGAGTACGTGTCGACGACCGTAACCAGCCGGGTCATCAGGTCCAGGATGAGCGTCACGTTGTTCCGCGGTTTGGAATTCGTGATTTCCAGATTGACAAAATAAGCCAGGTCCGCGCCTTTCGCGCAATCGTACTGCTCGGTGTACCGCTGGCCCTTTCTCTCCAGTTCCAGCCGGTTTCCGGTCAGGAAACGCACGGTCATTTCGCCGCCGTTGTCCATGATCAGGCGGAAAGAGCGTCCCGCCAGTTCATAGTTGGGATGCGGACGGTACTGGCTCAGCCCTTCAAATTCCGGTTTCTTCAGCTCCAGGCCGTAATAGCCGTCCTTGTCCGGATTCTTTTCTGACGCGGCGGTAAACCGTTTCCGGATGAAATTCCCTTCCTCTATCTCATCCAGCATGGCCACGGCATAATCCGCGTAACTCAGGTAGCTTTCTCCGTCGCTGTTACAGGTCAGTTCGTTCCTGCCGATCCGGTATTTGCCGGTGCGCTGCCCCTTGGGATCAAACGTCATCGCCGGGGAGAAATATGTCCAGTTCGCCCCGGATTTCTGCAGCTCGTCAAAGGCTGCCTTCATGTTCGCGGGCACAGCCTGCCACTCAGCCGGAATATTCTCCAGCACCAGGTGCTGATGCGTCCGGTCGGTATACAGGCTGGCCGCTCCGCCGACAACCAGCAGCCTCACCTTCGGAAGCTGTTCCATCAGCCGGCTGAGATGCCGCAGGGAATCCTGATGCTTTCCGGCGCTTTCCGGATCGAATGCCGTTCCGAAAGCGTCAACGACCGCGTCAAACCCCTTCAGGTCCTCCGCTGTCAGGTCAAACAAATCTTTTTCAAGAACACCGATGCCTGTTTCCGTCAGTTTCGAACGGTCGCGCACGATCGCGGTGACCTCATGCCGGCGGAGTTTTGCTTCCAGCACAATTTTGCTGCCGGCCTTGCCTGTTGCTCCGATGACTCCGATTTTCATTGGTTTTTCTCCTTTTTGTCATTTCCGGGTTTCAGGGAGAATCTGACTGGTTTCCTTAAAAGCTGATCGTTTCCGGAGCGGACGTGAACGAAGAGAAGGTCGCGGCGGCATTCCTGAAATACAGCACCTGCGTGTTGTCGTCGTCCGCGCTGTACATTGCCTTCAGGCCGGGCATCTTCTCCAGCATGGCCGCCTTCGGCTCCCTGCGGTCGTCGTTCACCAGTTCCCCGGCAATCCGGATCCACTGGCCATCCCGGAAAGCGCAGATCTCCGCTTTCGGGTTTGCGGCAAGCTGTCTGGAGACATTCTTGACCTTCCCGGTCTGGATATAGAGTTTCCCTTCGAAAATCAGCGCTGTTCCGAAGGGACGCACCCGGGGCTGATCGCCCTCAACTGTCGCAAGGTAATAGGTTTTCGCCTCATCCAGGAACTGGCATACACGTTCGATATTGCTCATAAATCAATACCCCTTTCCGGTTTATTGCAGTTTTTCTTCCTGCATAGATCATATACACAGCCGGGCATCCTGTCAATGCATGACAAAAGCCCGTCAGGCCGGAGCCTGACGGGCCGGAAAACCTTACGCGTTCAGCTTTTGCTGTTTATTGCTCAAGCAGATGCTTACTGGGCTTTCCATTCGTTGTACTGCCTCTGGTACTCGGCCAGCACATCCTGATAGCCGGCAGCATCCAGCGCAGCCTGATACTCGGCGATCTTGGCTTCGACGCCGTCTACACCGAAGGCACCCAGCTCGAGGGCCTTGGCATACTCGTCGATCACGCCGATCAGAGAGGTGTACTGCGCTTCAACAGGGGTGTGATCGGGGCGGAAGCCGGAAGCAACCGTACCGTTGGCCGCGTTGTTGAAGTCATCGTACATGGCAACCTTGTTGTCGGGCTCGTCCACGGTCAGGGTCAGGGGCTTGACGGAAGTGGAGCACCAGGCGTCATGGTGATACAGCTTGGTGATGCCGTCCGCGTTGTAGTTGACCTTGCCGTTTTCGAGGATGTAGTCTTCGCCTTCGATACCGTAGGTGTAGAGGTCGGCAACAACCTTGTCGGTGAACAGGTAGCCCAGGAATTCGACGCAGGCCTTGGCCACTTCTTCAGAGACGCTGGCGGAAACCGCGTAGCAGGAACCCAGCGTAGTGGTGGAACGGCCCCAGTTTTCGGTAACCTTGGCGAAGCTTTCAGCCTGGCCGCCGTCACGTCCTTCGGATTCTTCGTTGTTGGGAACAGCAGTCCACCAGCAGAACAGCCAGTCCTGGGTCTGGGTGGTGCCGGAAGAGGTCACGCCGCCGATTTCGTCGTCAACGTTGATATAGCCCTTCTCGCCCCACTCGGCCATCATCGTGCAGAAGGCTTTGTAGTCGTCGGTCAGGATCGTGTCAACCAGCTCGTTGGTGCTCTGATCCACGCCCATGATGCTCAGCATCGCGTTGTCGATGAAGTCATACTTGTCCAGATAGAAGCGATAGAACATAGCGGTGCCGGCAAACGCGAAGGGATACTTCACGCCGGCTTCCAGACCCTTCTCCATGTAGGGCTCGAGGGCCTTCAGGCGGGCATAGGTGTCGGCCGGGGCTTCGATATCCGCGACGAAAGCTTCGGGGGTATAGCCGGTCTTTTCCAGGTTGGACTCGAGGACCTTGATCATGTAGCCCTCAGCGCCTTCTTTGTATACCGGGACATAGTAGTCTTTGCCGTCATAGCGGGCAGCTTCCCAGTACCATGCGGGCATGGAATCCCACAGCAGCGTGCCGGGCAGCAGAGCGGACAGGTCATAAGCGCCCTTGGCAGCATACAGGTCGTTGGTGCCGATCGTGTTCTTCCAGTTGGCGGTCCAGATCAGGTCCGCTTCCTTGCCGATCAGGGCGTTGTTGACCTTGTCGCTGTACTCGCCGTCCACGAATTCGTGGATGTCAACGGCGACGTTGCTTCCCAGCTCAGCCAGGCGGGCGTTGATGGCGTCTTCCACCTTCTGGATCGCACCATCATCCAGGGAACCCATGTAGCTGTTACGATACAGACGGATCGTAACGGTTCCTTCAGCGCTCGCGAACGAGACAACAGAGAGAGCCAGGCACAGTGCCAGAACCAGAGAAACGAGTTTTTTCATAGTCATCCTCCTAACAAATATTATATTTCTAATGCCATCCGGCATTGAAATCCTGATCAGCCCTTCACGGAACCGACGGTAAGTCCCTTGATAAAGTATTTCTGGAAGAACGGGTACGCGATGATAACAGGACCGACAACGACGATCACCGTCGCCATGGTTGCGGAATACTGGGGAACCGAGTTGCCCATGGCCTGCAGGGCGGCCGCAGGGATGTTCTTGTTGTTCAGCAGGGTTTCGATCGACTTCTGAATGTTGATCAGCAGCAGCTGCAGGGGCTTCAGGTACGATTTGTCGATGAACAGGTAAGCGTTCTGCCAGTCGTTCCAGTACGCCGTTGCCATCATGAAGCCGACAGCCGCCAGGGACGGCTTCATCAGGGGCAGCGTAATCTGGAAGAACGTCCGGTACTCTCCCGCGCCGTCGATCTTGGCGGCCTCCATCAGTTCATCCGGAATGGAGCCGTGAATATACGTCCGCAGGATGATTACGTTCATCGTGGAAACACACAGGGGAATAATCATAACCCACAGCGTGTTCTTCAGTCCGTAGTAGGTCGTAAAGAAGATGTAGCTGGAAAGCTGTCCGCCGGAGAACAGCATCGGGATCAGCAGGTACACGGAAAGGAATTTCCGCAGGCTGAAATCTTTCCGGCTGATGGCATACGCGAACATGCTCATGATCAGCAGGCCGAGGAATGTGCCGATCACCGTTACCGATATGGTAATCAGGTAGGACTGCCGCAGCTGGCCGCCGTAACGGAGCACCGCGTTCATGCCGTCCATCGACCACTGCTTCGGGAAATAGGTGAAGCCGGTGGAGTTGATTTCCTTTTCGGAGGTGAAGGCTGAAATCACGACCAGCAGGATGGGCAGCAGGCAGAACATCGTGAACAGGAAAAGGCAGAACCCCAGAATCAGCTGGCTCACCCTGAATTTCTGTTTCTGATGTTTATCGTGGATATTGATTTCTGTCGTCGTCATCTTCGCTCACCTCTCAGAACAGTGCATTCTCGGGGCTGATCCTGTTCACCATAAAGTTGGCGAACAGCATCAGCAGCAGACCGACAACGGACTGGAAGAACGTCGTCGCCGCCGTGAATCCGAAGTTGGAGTTTTTCATGATGGCGTTCAGTACGTAGGAGTCGATAACCTGCGTGGTATCATACAGCATGCCTGTATTCCGCGTGACCTGATAGAACAGGCCTGTGTCGGAGTGCATGATTCCGCCGACAGACAGCAGCAGCATAACGGTCAGCATGGGAATCAGGGAAGGCAGCGTGATATGCCGGATCTCCTGCCATTTGTTGGCGCCGTCGATCCTGGCCGCTTCATACAGGGAGGTATCAATGCCGGCCAGCACGGACATGTACAGCACCGATCCGTATCCGACGCCGTTCCACATTTTCACAACGGTCAGGATGTACGGCCAGTATTTCGCGTCACGGTAGAAGGGGATGTTGCCGCCCAGCAGGTTGTTGAGGATGCCGGTGCGCGTGGTCAGATAGGCCATGACAATAAACTGAACCGCGGCGTAGGAAACGAAAACCGGCATGATCATAATCGTCTGCATGGTTTTCGCCATGCGTTTATGGGCAAACTGGTCGATCGAAATCGCCAGCACGATGTTCAGGAACTGCCCCAGCGCGGTAAAGATCACATAATACATCAGGGTATTCCTGAGCATCCGGAGAAAGGTGTCCTTTGACTGAAGAAGGAACTGGAAATTCTCCAGACCGACCAGCGGGCTTCCGAAAACGCCTTTGGTATAGTCGAATTTCTCGAAAGCAAGAACCAGGCCGCTCATGGGAATATAGTTCATGAACAGCATGACAAGAAAAACAGGGAGCGCGAGAACCACCAGCGCCCTGTGCTGCCAGGTATTCCGCAGGAATGCTTTCAAAAGACCATCTCCTCTTTTTCAACTTTTGCAGCAGTCAACCGAAAAAAACCAACAACAAAAGAATCTCTGACGGATAAAGCCTTATGTCTGAAAATGGCCAGTCAGGCGAATCGCACAGATGCTGCTGACGCGTTCCCTGAATCCGATTCAATGTTTTCCATACAGTGAGTAGTATACTGCGGAGGTCCTTAATATGCAAGCACTAGATGTTGATATTTGGCTGTTTTGGAGCCATTCAGGACATGTCCGCGCAGTTATGAAAACGTTTGCAATTTAGGTTTTTCAACGATCCTGTTTTTTGTTTTTTATCGGTTTTTCAGCATACGAAAAACCTGTTTCACGCAAAATCAGAGATTTTCCGGCTTCAGCAGAGACTTAAGACCCACAAGATATAGTGGTTGATCGAAATTCTCCGAACAACTTTCAGTCAGATCCGCAGCCGCGGAAAGAACACGGCGCGGTTCGTTTCCGAACCGCGCCGTGTTGAATTAAGAAGCTGTTATTCGCCCAGTGTAATCTTTGCGCACTGAAGATCCTTCAGCGCCTCGCTGGAACCGGTGTATACCGTGTACTCCGTTTTTTCCAGCTTCCACTCGCGGCGGACCGGATCATACCATTTCAGTTTTTCCAGCGGAACGCGGATCTCCACCGGTTTGCTTTCGCCGGGTTCCAGGCTGACGCGGGCAAAGCCCTTCAGCTGGCGGAGCGGACGGTCCACAGCCGACTTTTCGCATCCGACATACAGCTGGACGACTTCGTCGCCGGCGCGGCTGCCGGTATTTTTCACAGCCAGGCGCGCCACCAGTTCATCGCCTTCCCCGGATACCTCCGGCGCCGTGAATTCAAACGTTGTGTAGGACAGACCGAATCCGTAGGGAACCAGCGGCTCCACGCCGTTCCTGTCCAGCCTGGCGTATCCGTGGTAGTACTCGTAGTACTGGTCCGCTGCGTTCCAGTCCACATAAGGCAGATCGCTCTCCCTGTACGGTACGACATACGGCAGCTTTCCGGAGGGATTCACGTCGCCGAAAAGAATCTCCGCGATGGCGGTTCCGCCTTCCTGGCCGGGATAGTAAGCCATCAGGACAGCATTCGCCAGCGCTTCCCATTCGGTCATCATGATCGTGTTGCCGCCGATCAGCACCACCGCATGGTTCGGATTCACCGGCAGCACCGCCTGCAGCAGGCTGACATCTTCTTTGTGAAGGCCGAGGCCCTCGCGGCGGTCTCCGCCGACACCGCCCGTGTAGTTACTGCTCTGCTCCGCTGAAATGAATTCGCCTTCGTCGCAGTGATCGTAACCCACCACGAATACGACAGCGTCCGCTGCCGCCGCGGTCTTCTTTGCCTTCTCCGGATCCGCACCGTCGTCATAGACGATCTCGCAGTCCGGATGCGCGGCCTTCAGTCCCTGCAGCGGCGTCACCGTGTACGCCGCACGCACCTGGGAGGAACCGTGGTCGCCGATGTTGGCGGTGTCGCCCAGCTTGCCGATCACAGCCAGCTTTCTGATCTTCGTCCTGTCCAGCGGCAGCACGCCTTTATTTTTGATCAGCGTGATGGATTCCTCCGCCGCCTTCTTTGCGAGGGCGATATGCTCCCTGCAGCCCACGACGGACATATCGTATTCCTTGTGCCCCCGGTCGAAAGCCAGGATCGTCCGTACAATCCGCAGCGCTGCGTCGTCGATGCGGCTTTCCGGCACAAATCCGTCCCTGACCGCCCTGACCAGCTTTTCACCGAAGAAATTGGTCAGCATCATCTCAATATCCTGGCCGCCGTTGGCCGCCTCCACGGTATCCTTGACGCCCCAGATAAAATCAGACATAACAAAGCCGTCAAAGTCCCAGTCGCCTTTCAGCACCTCTGTCAGCAGATAGTGATGATGTCCGCACTGCACGCCGTTGTACCGGTTGTAGGAGCTCATGATGCTCGCGGCGCCGGCATCCAGGCAGTCCTTGAAGTGCGGGAGCATGACTTCCTTTTCCGTCCGCTGGTCGCAGGTTACAGACACCGTGAACCGGGCATTCTCCATATTGTTGAACGCGAAATGCTTCACACAGGCCATGACGTCCTCATCCTGGACGCCGCGGACCAGGGCGGCGCCCATCGCGCCGATATGGGTCGTCTCCTCGCCGTATGTCTCCTGGCTGCGGCCCCAGCCGGGATTGTACGGCATATTGATACAGACGCCGGCAAACAGGTTGCCGCCGAACGCGCGCACTTCCCTGCCGATCGCATGTCCGATTTCCTCCTCCAGCGCCGGGTCAAACGTCGCGCCGCGGGCCATGGATACAGGGAAGCAGGTGCTCTGCTGGTTGCCGCAGACCACGCCGCGGGGACCGTCCGCAAATTTCATCGGCGGAAGGCCGAACCGTTCGCAGCCGCCGGCTTCATACGGCGTTACGTTGTAATGCATTTTGTCGTTGGTCATCATCTCGCCTACGTATTCGGGGGTCAGGATGCTGACATCCAGGTTCGCGCTCATCAGATTCACTTTTTCTTCCAGCGACATTTCGGAAACGATCTTTTTCGCTTCCTCCGTCAGCTTCAGCCGGTATTCCTTGTTCGCTCTCACGGGAATTATGCTCCTTTTCTGTATTTTCCCCTTCCGGGGTTTCCCCGGCAGGACGAAGCAGGCGGAATTCCGCCGGAATTCCGCCTGCTCAGTTCATGCATTTACCAAAGGGCGCGTTTCAGCTGCTCTTCGCCCGCAAAAGGTCCGGGCAGCGCGTCCGTTCCGCGGTGATCCCCGAAGTAGTCACGGTCGAAAATAATCTCCGTCCCGTCGGGATTCTCAAAGCGCTGTTCAGGCTCGAAAGCCTTGCCCAGCAGGTCGGAGGTAACGATTCCGTCACGGAAATCCTTCAGGAACTCGTATACGTTGGTGTCCAGCGTCCACCGGCCGTCCTTCTCGGTGACGGCCGCGTGCGCCTTTTTCCTTCCGCCCTTCAGGAAGTGCTTCTCGTGTTTGCAGACCGTCGCGCCGTTAAAGTAGGCGTTGCCTTCCACCCAGACCGGCAGATGGCCGAAATGGAACTGCGCCAGGTGGCGCATGTTGGGCTCCTGGCCCATCATAAAGTTGGCAATCCATTCCTCATAGGTCGGGAAAATATCAAAGGGCGCCGTGCCGACGACTTCGTAGTCGTTGGCGGTGGGTTCCTTTTCCTTGTCGGTAACCGGATACTGCTGGATGAAGATGTTGTTGTAGATCCGGTCGTCGCCGTGCAGGATCGTCATGAAGCCCGCGACTTCCGTCCTGTGCCGGATATGATAGGGCGTGTAGCGGGGCTCACGCTGGCCGTTGACTACGCTGTCCACGCCGGAGTTCACCAGCACGAACGAACCGAGCGTCAGGTTGTGTACGAAGGCTACGCCTTCGCTGGGAATCGCGGCCGCCACCTTGGAAAGCATGACGTTGTTGTCGATCAGGGTCGGTCCGTGGCCGACTTCGATAAATACGTCATTGGAGAACATCGCGCCCAGGGCGGGTTCGATGCCTTCCGGCCGCTGGTTGTCGTGCAGCAGGTTCTGGGAAATCCTGGCTCCCTGGGCTTCCCAGTCCAGCCATACGCCCATGATACAGTTATGGATGTGATTCCTGCGGATGGTCACGTCGATCGCGGCATGCAGCTTGATGCCCGCGGTCTCGGCGCCGCCCAGCTGCTGGCTGTTGCAGACATGGTGGATATGGCAGTCTTCAATCGTGGAGAAAACCGCGCCCATGCGTCCGACGATACCTGTCTGCTCGCAGTGATGCACGTGGCAGCGGCGTACAATGTGGCTGCCGACCTTTTCCTTCAGCCCTCCGTGATACTGTCCGCGGCATACGGCGTCCAGCTCCATCAGG
>JAEEGL012579335.1_pt1 | contig 11712 bp, 11 predicted proteins | sample 9134231 | NCBI WGS metagenome assembly JAEEGL01 (sample SAMN16246548, study PRJNA631951) | gut metagenome | biome: gut microbiome; feature: rumen; material: fiber-attached | host: Bos | place: Iran: Karaj | collected 2018-10
GCGAGGCCGGGTTTGAATCCTTTTGGGCCGACCGGATTAGGTCCGGCCGGCTTGAAGAATTAACTTAGACTCTTCACAAGCTGTTTTGTACTTACCTCGCCGCTTCTGATCCGAAGCGGCGTACATGAACGATATTCCGATTTCCAAAGACCGATTTAGACGCGCAATTCTTTGTTCCCTTTCCCTACTTGGTCAAGGGCGACCCGAACTGCGATGCGGAACTGGAACAGTCCGCTGTCTTGATTCTGCCGTGACTTTAGCATGTCTCCTGAGTTTGTCAACACCCAAAATCACTTTTTTTTCTGACAGAACCTCGCTTGCCCTTCCCTCGGCTTTCGTTCGCCTTGGTTCGTTCAAGCGTGGGTCAATGTACATGAACCCCCATGCGGCGTCAACACCTTTTTTCAGATTTTTTTACGATTGTTTGCAATCTTATTTCCATCAACAAGATAAAAACACACTTCTTCTCGTTTTTCTTTTTTTCCCCCCTCCTTCCCCACCCCGCGGACGCCTTTCCGGAGCCCAAAAGGACAACGGACACTCCATAGTCCAGCGGCCCGCCAATCATGCAATGATTTCACGAAATTCCCTATGATCCATTGCCAGAATTGAGACAACCATGACACCCTTGGACAACTTTTCCGCGGACGTTTGCCGGGCAACTCCTCACGCTGCTGTTCCGATAAGATGGGAAAGACAAACAGGCCAAATCATGACAAGGAAATACTCACGGAAGTCAAATTCCTCTATGGAATTTCCAATTATTTCATCTTTGCAAATTTCCTTCCATATCCATGTTTCCGGGCCTTCCAAGCATTCCGCAAACGCTTTGCACGGCAAGATCCCTCACCTCCCGTGGCGCACTCCACGCATAACCGGACGAAATTGGAAAACAACTCAAAACAACTCGCAACACAACACAAAACAACTTTCTTTGCGTTCTCCATCGTGGTCCCTTTTCCACCCCAACATTCCCGGTGACGGGTCGTCGCTGGGCACACCTTGCGAATTCAAGAAAAGAAGATTGCCGGTCTTGTTCTGCCTGGTTTCCAACTCGTACATCGTAACCTCAAAACATTCGTATTTGTCGGGCCGCGGGTAGGGCGGGCAGTCCCCTGCCCGCCGTGTGAAATCGCCGCGGAATGAAAGCAAATATATGGCTTTCCATGCGCTTGGCTGGCACACGGCGGCGAAGGGACTCGCCGCCCTACCCCGAGTTTCCATATTCGGAGGAAAAGATGTGGAGTTTCCTAAGAATTTGCTCGAAGGTCTCCACTACATTGTCGTGCGCGGAGTGCAGGCAGAAGGGGGGAAGGGGGGGCACTGGGTCGGACTGGGAAAGGAAGTGTCAAAATGAGATGGGCAAGCAGGAGGATGGTGTTGGGGCCTTGGAACACGCGTAGGCCAGCGTACACGTCCTCCATCTGGTTCCAGTAGAAATGGACTTTGTCTTTCTTGATCCGCTTGTTGGTTCTCAGAAACATACGGGCATTGTCGCACGTCTCCGCAGTGACGCAAGAGGGTAGGTCTAGACTACACGCCGTTTTGGCGGTTTTCGGGAGGCCGGATGTGCGAATTTCCTAGGAAACTCCACTGCCGTCCCCCTGAAAAAAGTTGAAAATGGGGTCGAATATGGAAACTCGGGCTACCAAAAACATGAGAAAGAATGAACCTTACGCTGTTCCTGTTTGTTTTGGGTTGTTCCAAGTTGTTTGAAAAAACTCCCCGCGCAGGCGGAGGGGAGGCGGAGGGAGCACGGGAAGGGCTGGGCGGGAAGCCAGAGAAAAGCGAAGGGAACTACTCCCCTTCTTCGTAGTAATACGAATAGTCGATGCCCTTCATGAACGTTTCGCGGTCATCGATCTTGTCCGTCAAGGCCGAGCGGAGGAGTTCCCGGAGGACGCTTGAATCCGCCACGCTCGCCCGCATCGCTTCGAGATAGGTCCGCTTGTCGATGCGGCTCCAATCCACGCACAGGCGCAGGTTCTTCTTGAGCATCATGTCCAGCCAGATCCGCGTCGCGCGACCATTTCCTTCGCGGAACGGATGCGCCACGTTCATCTCGGCGTATTTCTCCACGATGGCGTCGAAATCGCTTTCCGGCATCGCTTCGATTTTCTCCAGCGTGCCGTCCAGGAAGCGGGCCGGGGCGAAGGCAAACCCGCCCTTGGAAATGTTCACCGTGCGGATTTGCCCGGCAAAATCGTAGAGCCCTCCGAAAAGGTAGGCATGGATTTGCTGCAAGCCCTTGACCGTCCCGGTTTCGATGCTCCCGATCAGCCCGCTCTCGAAGAGGGCATAGGCCTTTTGCTTGCTCTTTCCGTCGAGCGTGTTGTCGCTGTACAGGAACCAGTCCAGGAACGCCGCCGCCTTCGTGCCGGGAAACTTCTTTGCCAGCTCCACGATCCCGTCGCTGTCGAAGCAATCCACCATGCGGCGCTTCCCGTCTGGTGCCAGCATCTTGAAACCATTACATTTTGTAATGAGTTCGTCCCCCTCCTTCTTCAGCCGGTTTTTCAGGACACGCCAGTAATTGCCGGGATTTGCGCTCCCGCTCAACGCCGCGACGACGTCCACCGCAGCAAACCACCACTTGGCCGCCCCGTCGTCCCAGACGGCCCGTACCTCCCTGTCGTTGAAGAAACGGATGGAAACCTTGGACATCTTACTCCTCACATGGCTGGCAATGCCCCAACAACCGCACTTGGGTCCGCACTTCCCCGCTGGCGCCCATCGCGGTTTCAAGTTCCTGGTCCGTCATGGCATGGATTCCTTTTCTGTATCAAGCGAGAGTAGGGAGCCTGGACAAGTGGCATCCAAGGGGTTTTTGAACTTTGGGCTGATGGCAGGGCAGGGAAAGGCCCTATTGTGTGCAGTAAAACCACTCAGCATGTCTGCTACAACCCCTCAATTGACTGACCTATGCTTTGCAACGTTGGATAGTTTTCCAGCAATTCGGTCGGAACAAGAATTTTTTGATCAGTCCGCCTCTTGAGAAACTGCTTATATTTCACTATCGCATCATTATCATGACAAATGATCGACTCAATAATGATCTCATAAATAGAAAATCGATATTGATTCAACCCATACCCATCTCCATTATTTGTATCAAGTAAAACCCAGTTCCATACTTGTTCCCATGCATATCCCCAACTTTTTAGCAATGATAATATATTATCAACTATCCGATTTGGGCTGTCCCCTAAATCAACACCATGTTTTTGAAGAGCAAGAAGGACCGTTTGCCTGGCTTCAAATTCCTTATTTGCGATGGGCAAAATAGAGGAACGCGCTATCGATTCAACCTCTGCAATTGCAACTTCGGCATGCTCCAACATCGCCTTCACTTGATATGCAACACGGGCACTAGCCCAACCAGAAAAATCTTTGGGTTTATAAATCAAATCGTGAGTAGCAATAGCCCAAGCATGTTGCAAGAATGTCTTTACTTGACACTCAAACAGCAAATTAGCCGTTTCGTCATTGCTATCACGCTCTTTTAACGTCAAATACAACCTCAAATCATCAAAAACAAATGATTCTGGACGTTTTGCCGTGAGCTTTGGATCTTCTGGTTTTCGATATTTTACATTAAAGAATTGATTTAACAGAAATACCACATCGTTTATTTGCGTTGTATTCTCAACTACGATTGTACATGCCAAAAAATCTTCTTTCACGGCCGCCCAGCGGCGAGTCTGTGCTTTAACATAAAAACTCTCTTCTGTTTTTAGGCGATGTAGATACAACCAACGTTCTTGTTTTACATTACGTTCAATAACTTCCGAGACACGAGGCTCTAAAAGTTTATACCGATCCAATAAATTTGCATACTGCTCTTTTATTGAATGAGGTATTTTCATTTGAATCACCCCATTATTCTTTCCAGAATTTCCTGCCTTTTTCTCCGCTGAGGTTCTTCTGTAGTGGCACCCCGACTGGCATCATAGTACCCATATGCATTGGGCTCCCACATGTCTTCCTCTGTTGGGTTTTCCGAGTGCTCAATTGCAAGATAGTTTTCTATAAGTTTTTTGTATTTCTTCAAATCGAAAACAGGAATATTGCGATCATTTTCGCTTAGGACTAGATATCCCCACAATGAATACAGATGCTTCGTATCAGTTAAGAACGCCCGGACCGTTTCATCGCCTTTCAAGATATCACAAATTTTTCTTTTAATGGAGCTGACTTCTTCGCGGAAATCTTCCTCCGTCAGAGGTTTGAAACGCCATTCATTATCTGCATCAAAGTCATCAATATCGTCATATGTCGCATATAAACCATCCAGCGTTTCCTGCGAAAAGCCAGCAATTGACTTTGTTATAATGATCAATAGCAACTCAGAAATAAATTGCACATCCGCCATTCTCTTTGCGCGTGCCTTTGTGCGGACTTTGATTTGTTCCCAAAATTTGTCATACGCCTCTTCCTCTGCAAATTTAATAAACCATCCAGAGTATTTTGCATGACGCAATTCTTGCGGATTTAATATCTTAGAGTTTCGGTTTAATCGATCAAACACATCATTGACATACGCTGTGTCATTAAAAGGCAATTCAACGAATTCAACAGGAAAAACATAGTTCAGAAATGATGCTGCCACTTCATTAATTTCTTTGATGTGTCTCCATTTCTTCCCATCTAACCGGATATCCCCAAAGGTGCTTGGCAAAGATATTTTATTATCTTGAAACAAAAGAATGGTTTCTAGTCTTTGTTTACCATCGACAACAGCATAGACAGACCGTCCATCTCGAATTGTTTTATGCAAGTAAATTGGCGGGCATGGAAAGCCTCGAAAAATTGTGTCAAGAAAGAATCTTCTGTCTTTTAAATTCCAGACACTTTTTCGCTGATAAGGAGGATTTAAATCCAATTGTCCTGTTGCCGCTAAATCCAAAAACCACGACACATCTTGTGTTGACGGTCGGCGCGACACTTGCATTGACTGACTTGGCATTTCAATAGTCTCCCTTATGCTTGAGGTTTAAACTTTAGGTTGCGAATGATCTGGATAGTTAAGTGACGACAGCGTATCAAGTTGTTAATGATGGAGGTGCATTCGGCTGAAGAAAAGAAAGCGTGCACTTGTTGGCAAAGTTTCAGTTCACATTTTGAATTATTGGGTTTAATGTATATCATGTGGTTATCTAAATGAAATTCAGAATGTGACTGCACAATCGCTGATACGCACCGCAACTTGTCAGATGGACTGGACGTTCTGCGTACGACCACAAACGGTCCTTTGACTGGCGCATGGCAAGACTTAATCCTTTCCTTCACAGAGGCAATGATCGATCCTGGAGGAACATTCTTGGCTGTCAAATAAAAGCACTCTCTACCTCTGTTTTTATCTCTATAAGGCACAACTGCACCAACGTGGACTTCAAAGTAATCCGATATCAAATCTCTCTGCCGCCTTGCCTTTTTCTGAGGAATTACTTTTTTCCGTCCAGGGTCAAAGTTTATTGTAAACACATCAACGTCCGTCAGAGAATCAAACCGACCAAATATTCGCGCTTGTTCTTGTAAATCAAACTTCAACAGTTTGCGTAATTTCTCATACCGACTTCCTGCCCGTAAAACATCTGGCAAAATAGCTGCAACACACGCTGTTGGATACCGTTGCAACATTTCATATAAAAAAATGGCAGCTAAAGAGACTTTGCCGGAACACCATGGGTATTCTCCACACGAATCGACCTGTTGGAATGGTGGATTCATAAGTATAAGTGATGGATTAAGAAAAAGATGATTTTTTAGAGCATCGCAGTGAACAACACCCCTAAACCGATCATCAAAATTCGGCAAAACACATTGACTGATTTTAAGATTCTTACCGTGTTTTAATTTTGCAAGTAGCCACAAACGCAGTTTTATCATTTTTACAAAAGAACATTCTCGTTCAGCTGCAAAAACAATTGTCTCCCAATCTTCTATGGTTTTTTCGAAGGATGAATTTACATTCAATCCATCCAAATAGCGTAAAATCAAATCTCCACATCCCGCCGTTGGATCGAAAATCGTCCTTTTGGTCTTCACAATATCCTTTAAGAGAAATGACGTTATCGCATCGCCACTGAAGAAAGCCCCATTGTTTCGAAGTACCCCGTTTTCATTTTCTGCCCTCAACAATTCATATGGCAAATGGAAAATCACATATCGATTTAACAAATCATTTGGGTGATTGCGAAGATATAACAAATACGATTTGTAAATGTTCTTCATGAAATCGTTTGAACTAGCGGTACGAGTTAGTTATTTGAAAGATTTGAATACATGGTGAATTTCATCGTTGTAATCAATTCCCGTTTTCACACTACGTCATCGCCTTAATCATGGATTCGATACAGGTAGGTAGGATTTGACTTGGTACGCCCGTATTGGGCGTAGAGTTGTTTTTCGATTTCGGAATATGATTATACTCAGTCGATGGCAGACAGAGATGCAAGATTTTAAATGGGAAATAAACCCACCCACTTGTCCTGTCTTGCCGATGCTCATTCCTGCCGCTTCCTTGACACACTCCAATATCCTAGCCTTCCATCTGCCTCTTGTGAACTTCATTTTTCGTATATGGACACGATTCCTCGAGGTGATGGAGAGACTGGAGCAATCAAGTGGAGGCACAGGGCCTTATGCTGGGCGGGTGCACAACAGAAACAAATCGGGTTCAGGACTCGGGGAACCTTTCCGCATTTCCCAGCCGACGCGTCTCGGATTATCCCCGGTGTTCAGCCGCCGGCCTTTTCGGCAGCGGAACGGAAGGCGGGGCGTTCGGTGCGGTTGAAGAAGGGCAGGCCCACGAGTATCGTGTCTTTGTGTTCCGTCCAGCGCGGCCGGACGATGGCTTTGCCTTCGATGTCTTTGAGGAACGCTTCTTTCCAGGCGTCGGCCTCCAGCAGATGGGTGCCTTTCGGTTCGATGAAAATCTGGCGTGTTTCTCAGCAATCGCTTTTCTTGCGGCGGAGGAAGAGCACGAAGTCAGGCTCGAAGCGTTCGCCGCCGTCGAAGGAGTAAAGAGGCAACTGGCGCTCGTTTCGGACGAGCCGGATGTCGTCATGCTGTTTTTCGTATTCCGGCAGGATGTTGAGCGCGAAGTAGCGCACGAACGCCTTTTCCTCGGTCGTGCCGTAGTTGTCGTTGTAGGCGTACCAATCCTTGTCGGCGAGATCCAGTCGGAACTCGTCGGAAAGGGCGGGGTCGTTCTGCGAACGCCCCTCGCCCTCGTCCTTGATGTCGGCGAGCAGGCGCGTCTTGTCGGTGAACACCTCGTGGACCGGCCGGTCGGCGAATTCGCGCGAGCCCTCCCATGATTCGCGGAGTTTAGCGGCGTAGTCCGCCACGGGGCCCAAGGCCGCGCGGCAGCCCGCCAGTGTTTCCTCCGCGCCGCGTTCGGCGCGGCCGCTTTCCACGCGGACGCGGATTCCGCCGCACCAGTCCGGCCCCGTCAGGAACTCCCGCATCGACCGAAGCGCCGGCCACCGCTCGCGCAACCGGTCGAACCGCAACGCGGGGAGTTCCCGGGCCGCCTTGTGCAGGATGGCGTACCATCCTTCCCGTCCGGCATCCGAGAGGGCGAAGGTGTGCATCCACGTCCGCCCCTCCGCCGCGACCATTTCCCCTCCGCCGAGCACGGCGCCGACGGCGGCACGCCGCAGTCCGAACCGCGTCTCGACTTCCCGGTCCCGCAACGAGGGCGCCAGCCCCGCCGCGTTTTCCGGCGCCTTCGGGATGCGCCGGTTGGCGAACACGACGCCGAAGCGGTAGAAGTCGCTCCTCTTGAACGATTCCTTGAGGACGTATTTCACCTCCGTCCGGCGCTGCGCGAGAATTCCGCTTTCCCTCAAGGCCGTCTGCAACTCCGTGAAATACCGCGGATTGATCTGGCAATGGTAGAGCAGCGTTTCGCAGATGCGCAGCGGGTTTTGGGCGTCGCCGTCGAACTTGCGCCGCCCCCGTTCCTGCCCGTCCTCCGTTGCGAACGGCCAGTAGCGGGCCCCGCGTCCGATGAGCTGCGCCTCCGCCGTCGTGTCCTTGCCGACCTTGCCGCGCCCCGCGTCGCGCGTTTCATAGAGGCGCACGATGTCGAAGAGGTTCAGCACGTCCCAGCCTTCGTCGAGCTTTTTCACCTCGAAAACGGCGCGGAAGGGATTGTCCGGGCTTTCGAGGGAATTGAGGAGCATCTGCCGTTCCTCGGCCTCGCGGTCGTCGTTCGCGCTGATGCAGTGTTCCGGCCCGAACGCGTCGCGGAGCTCCCGCGCGAGGTCGTCGGGGGCGAGGCCCTTGGCTGCGAAATAGTCCGCCATCGCGCCCACGTTCCGGATTTCCCGCCGCGCCAGGAGCGGCGCGATGTCTTCGCCGCGGAGCCTCCCCACGAGCTCCCCGAACGTCGCGGAGAACGCCCGGCTTTCCGCAATGGTCTTGCTCTTGAAGAGCACGACAGGTTTCACGTCCTGCCGATGGTCCGCGAACACCTTGAGGCGCCACTGACTGAAGAGCAGCGCCAGCAAGGCCCGTTCCTCCCTCGACAAGTCCGCGCGAACCGCCTCGACCTCCTTGCTCCAGCGCTCCTCGCGGAACTTCGCGAGCGGGTAGTCGAAGACAATCTTGTCCTCGTATTTCGCCAGGATGGCGTCGTCCCGCACGTTGCAGGTCGCCGTGAACTCCAGCAGCACGTTGTCGGGGCGCGCGTGGAAGATGCGCTCGACGGTTTCCTCCCAGCTGGCCGTGGCGGGGTCGGCGCCCCGCCCCCCGCGCCGCGTATCCGCCGCCAGGTGGTGCGCCTCGTCCGCGAGCAGCACCACCGGCGTTTCCGCGAAGTCTTCGAACGTCGGCGCACCCTCCTTTTGGAACCACATGTCGTGGTGGAGCCCCTGCACCGTCTTGAAGCACAGGTTCACCGCCCCCGGGTCCGCCCCCTGGAAATTCTCCACACGCCGGATGCGCACCGTCTCCCCGTCCATCCTCACCTCCGGGCGAACAGGTACTTGGAGCTTGCCGCATCGAGGAAATTCGCTTCCGTCTTGCGGACGATGTTGTCTAGGTTCACGAAGAACAGGAAGTTCCGGTATCCCTTCCTGAACAGGTACAGGATGAGCGCCGCCATCACGAGTGTCTTGCCGCTGCCCGTCGCCATGTGGAAGAGCGTTTGCGCCGGCTTCCGCCGCAGCGCGTCGTTGCTGAAATACGTGGCAAAATTCCGCAACGCCGCAATCTGGTAATCCCGCAACGGCCGCGCGGCGCACAGGTTTTCCGCCACCTCCCGCGGCAACTCCGCCCATGTTTCCGGTGCCGCTACCCGAAGTGTGTCGATTCGCTCAAACAGGAACATTGCCTACTCCCCGTAGAACGACCGCGTGAACGCCTTGTCCGCGTCCGTCAGTCCCGACTCCGCGTCCTCCATGTCCGCCCGCGCCACGTACAGCATGTTCGCATCCAACAGCTCGAAGAGCACTTGCCGTTTCTCTTCCGTCCCCAACGCTTCGAAGTCCGCCTCGTAACTCTTCAGGTCTTTCGCCCATACCCGGTGGCTCACGTAGCCCGTATCCACAATTTGCCCCAGCAACGCCGTCAACGCAGCGTCATCCGCTGCCTCCGCAATCTTCGCTGCGAAGCGCGCATTGCATGACGCCAGCTCGCACGAGACGAACGCACCGCCGCCGGTCCAATGCAATTCATTGGCAAGGGTCCCTGGGTCAGACCCTTTGGCAACGCGAGAAAGGCGTTGCAGTTCAATCTCATATTGCCCACTTATTTGTTCGCACATCACATAGCGCCGTTTGAGCTTATGAGCCACCGCCCCCGTTGTTCCACTCCCCGCAAAGAAATCCAACACGATGTCTCCTTCGTCCGTCACAGACTGAATAATGCGGCGCAACAAAGCCTCTGGCTTTTGCGTTGAGAATTCAACTCGTTCTTTGGCTGTCGGGATTTGCTGGAATGACATAATGTCATACCAAACATCACCAACTGGTTTCCCGTTTTCTATTGCTTCGTCGAGATAACGGATTTTTCCACGCCCATCAAAATATCGTCTCCCGTTTTCGTCAACTTTGTCAAAGCGATCAAGATATTCTTTTCGATGAGGCATTTTCTGTTTGCGAAATTTGAATCCGCTTGGCTCACGGGTGTAGAACAAAATAGAGTCATGCCCTCGAATCCAATTCTCGGCAAGGGTCTTGTAACCGGAAAGCACTTGCGTATCCCATATAATTTCCCGTTGGAAACATGCCCTTCCGAACACCTCATCAAGCAATAACTTGCAGTAATGGACCTCGTTGAAATCAAGATGAACATAAATTGATCCGGCTGGGGCGAGGAGTCGTTTTGCGAGTTCCAGCCGGTTCTTCATAAAACGAGCCATGCTGAATGATTGAAAGAATCATTGTAGCGGAAATCATCGCCGCCAGTATTGAACGGTGGATCAATGTAGACGAGTTGGACCTTACCTTCATATCTGGGAAGGAGCGTGGCAAGGGCAAGGAGATTGTTGCCCTTGAGGAGAAGGTTGTCCGTGGCGGGGTCGAACGTCGTGGCGGGATGTGTCCCGTCCTTGTCGTGGCGTACGGCCCGGAAAAGCGCCTTGGGTTCGAGAAGCCGGTCCACTTCGTCCGGCGCAAGGATGCGGTTGTAAAACACCTCGCTGCGCTTCTGGTCCTCCTTCGTCTGCCCGCCTTCGAGCACGCAATCCTTGTAGGGGAAGGAGAGCACGACGTCCGGCGACGAGGCAAGAAAGCCTCCGTTCGGGTCCGCCAGGCCGATGCGGTTCTTGAAGCGCGTGAAGGAATCCGGAAGGAACGCGCGGTTTTCCACTACCCAACCGAACGCCGCCTTGTCGAAGACCTCGGTGCCGTCCACCTCGGTGAAAAAGCGTTTCTTTGCATCCGCGTCCGCGAGCAAAAGCCTCAACAGCGCCGGATCCAGCGTCGCCGCCGCTTCCGCGACCTTGTTCCGCAAAAGCCGTCCATCCTCCGCGACATAATCCCCGTTCGTTTTGAGGATCGTTTCGAGATGCTCGAAAAATGAAATCCGCCTGGCCGTCCGGCCTTGGTCGATTGCGTTGTCGTTGTCCATGCTTTCACGTTCCTTCTCCCTCGGAACGGAAAGCGAAACCCATCGGGGCCGGATGATGGAACGCCAACAAAAAGCGCGTTCCCGATCCATGCCCGCTCTGGAGGCCGTTCCACGGGCCCGTATGCTTCACATGGGGAGAACGCGCCCGATTTGGGCGCGTCTGCTTGGGAAGCATACAAAGCGCGTTGGTCTTGTCGAAAACGACGAATGGAAGTGTGGAACGTTTCCAGAGCGGCGTCGTTTAGCAGTTCGCTAAAGGGTTATGTGTGGTTGAGAGTCAGTCGCTGACGAGATTGCCTTTCATGGCGTTGCACAGCCCCATGCCGTACAACGGAACAAAAGCTACCAAAACCCCTTCTGGAAAGCAAACCGCCCAACGCGCCTGTTCCCTTCCGCCTTCCTTCCGCCGGGCGCGGCGGGAGGGGGCACGGGAGGAAACGGGACGGGAGGGGACGGGGGGGAGTTGGGGAGCGGGGCGGGAAAGGGAGGGAGGACGAGAGGGAGGAGAGGCGGGATTGGGCCGAGGATGCGGGGGGGGGGGGGGGGGGGGCAATTGGGGGGGGCGCAAAAAGGGGGCGGGCCCACCCGGAGGGGGTTCCTTGGCGGGGACTGCACGCGGCGGGGGGTGCA
>JAEEGL012633834.1_pt1 | contig 11712 bp, 10 predicted proteins | sample 9134231 | NCBI WGS metagenome assembly JAEEGL01 (sample SAMN16246548, study PRJNA631951) | gut metagenome | biome: gut microbiome; feature: rumen; material: fiber-attached | host: Bos | place: Iran: Karaj | collected 2018-10
ATCGGAGACAGCTTAGTTTATAACGATCCAAATTGTTCTGTGTTTGGCTATACCGCCATCATGTTACTAGAAGTGGGAACAATCTACTTTAACTAAAAAATATCTAGGAGTGATGGGCTTATCTCATCACTTCTATTCACTTTTTAAGGAGTTATATAAATGAAAAAACTTCTTTTACTCACTACATTATTACTTACAACATCTCTTGTTGGCTGTACGCCTCATAAAGAAGAGAAGAATGATGATGAAGAAATCGTTCTTCCTTATCACACTGAATCATGGGATAGCACAATCAAAAAGATGATTGATAAATATACAACGGGAGCATCTAACTATGTTCCTAGTATTCCTGCGTCTGAATACTATTGTGACTATGTTAAATTTGGTGGAATCGACGCCACACAAATAAGTGCATATGATGTCGACAAAAATGGCATAGAACAATATTATTTAGAAGCCTTAGAAGATAATGACTTTTATATCTATAACGGATCATATAGCGATGGCACACCACATAGATATGGCTATCGCTTAATGAATGCGACTGATGACTTAAAAGTGGAATACGCATTAGGAGCGGTTAATAACACACCCGTTTTCTCCATTGTTATTTATCAAGTTACTAATAGAATTAATTATTTCCCAAGTGGTGATTATGAATATTTATTTGATACCGTAATCCCAGAACCACAAGCGGAATCTTTTGAAGCCTATTTTGATAATACTTACGATTCCTATATGCTCTATGCCCATAACACAGGTAGTAACGGCATGAATGCTTATTATCAAAAAGTGATGGCCACAAATAAGTATGAACTCAATAGTGCTTACTCTTCTTCTGAGAGTTACTATTTCACTTCTCTTGATGGATATACAAACATTCAATTCTATGAACAATATGATGAATATAATCGCCCATCATTAGTGGTTGCCACAACCACAAATTCATTTAGAATTGCGACATTAAGATATTTAGGAGAAGCACTTCCAAACTTTACAGAAACATTAGATACCAGAACATCTTTCACTATTAGCGATGCTTATGGTACAGATATGCTTCTAATTTACTTTGGTCCAACTTCTGCGGACTTTTACGCACAATACTGCAACCTTTTAGAAACAAAAGGATGGGAAGCTAGTGCGAGTGTAGGTGGTTCTATTTCTACCTCAAAAACAATGACAAAAGGAAACGTTTCTTTCCTATGTATGTTTGGAGAAATGCAAGACACACACGAACCAACAATTATTATTGCGATATATATTACGGAGGCAAATTAATATGAACAAGAAGACTAGTTTAATTCTTCTATCCTCTTTATTAGCAACCTCACTAGTATTAGGTGGTTGTATTACTAAGGAAAACAATGAAAAAGATCCTGATGACAATGGTGGTGGTTCCTTAGTGAGACATGATTCATGGGATAACCTCATGAAGTATGACTACACAAATGTCACCATCTTAAATGAAGATAGCATGCTTGAAGAAGCAAGTTATGTTTATGTCATTGATGAAGGTAAATACATTGACTATTACCCAATCTTTGGAGAATGGTATCACCAATTCTTCGCTGACTATAATGGCAGCAATTACGTTTATTGGGATTACACAAGTGAAGGTGGCCAAGCGGGTTGGCTTAACTACAACAGCGAATACCACGTTGACTTAACTCTTGAACACCAAGAATTCTATTTACCAAACTTACTCAATAAGATTCATGAAGAAGATGTCGAATATAGTGCGATGATGAATTCTTTCTATGTTAAAGATTCCGCGCTTAATCGCATCACAAATGAAGTCTTTGGTTTTGCTTATGATCATAGACCATTCGCCACAATCGCAATCCTTGTGGAAAGCGATTCAAATGGCAAAGATAGAATTAGCAAAGTCAGAGCGTTTGACACAAACGATGAAAACTCACCATATGTCCAATTACAATTTGGTTACTATGGTTCTACAAGAAGTCAATGGGGTTTCCCTCCAGCACCTTCTGCGACCACAGTCAAAGATTATTGGACTATTACTGGTAAGACTCCAAAAGTGGAAACCTATCCATCTTCTGTATCTATCCAAGCCAACAATGTTAACGATAATCAAACAGTAGTTAGCAATGAATCATTTGATTTAATCATGGAAGTCGGTGACTACGCAGATATCAGTTATGTCGTTAATCCAGAAAACGTCAATATGTCTTATATCGTTACCTGGACACCAGATAGAAGTGATTTTATCGATAATGATGGTAACCCAACTGAAGAATATAGCGAACAAGTCGCTTTAATCGATATCAAACAAAACTTCACAACTGGACATAAATACTTAACTGCGATGAATCCAGGCGAAGTTAATGTGTACGCTACTGCTGAATTCTTTGAATATGATGAAAACGATAACGCACAAATGAGAAAGATTAACTCCAATGTCTTAAAAGTCAAAGTTAATGAACCTCAAGGTATCGATGATACTAACGCAGTATTCAAATTTAACTTTGCTTCTTATGAAGATATTTATAATGACCAAGTCCAAGGTTCCTATAGTGGCCTTTATCAAACTCGTTTTGAAGCGGTTAATGTTGTTTCTAACAATAATTTCAAACCAGTGAGCAGAATTACAGGCTATCATGCCTCATTATTAAATCCTGGTTATACAGATGCATTTGAAGAATCACCAAATTTAAATGTCTTATCTTTAACTCCTCAAAAGAATGTTAATGAAGCCTTAGAAGCATATGTTGATTTTGATTTAGATGATCAAATCGTTGATAAGATTGCTTTTAATTTCTCATTGCATAGACAAAATCAATTATCTAATGGATTTAAGACTAACTATAAGTCATTCAAAATCTATACCTCAACAGATGGTCTTAACTGGACACTTGCTAGTGACCAAACAGATTTTGTCAAAACTGAACTCAATAAAGATGAAGGTTTAGCGGGTATGACCAGCCACACCTTAAAGTATGAATTCGATAATCCAGTTAACTTTGTAAGAATCTCTTGTGAAGCCAAGAGCTTTACTGGTTCCTTCACATTAGTTATTGATGAAGTAACATTATCAAGTGAAACAATCACACATGTAGATCAACCAAGCGCTGCAGTCAGTGGTGTCTTTATTACCGCTGATAGCACATCTGTGAGAATTAATAACTCTCTTACATTATTAGGTACAGTTACCCCATCAAACGCTTTTAACAAAGTCGTTTATTGGACAAGCAGCAATACAAGCGTTGCTTCTATAGTGAGAAATGCTGACGGCACAGTCACAGTCACAGGTCATAGAGAAGGACAAACAACAATTAAAGTGTATACAAATGAAAAAGATTCCGATAACGAAGCCTATAACGACACTTTAACTATTACAGTCTTAGGCGCACCTACATTAGGAAGTAACTTAGTTAGTAATTCTTATTCAAATGAAGAAAAACAACTTTATTTCTCATTTAATGAAAACGGAACAACCCTTTCCGTTACCTATATCCAAAGTGGTATGCCATCAATGGATGTATTATCTTTGACCAATGAAGTCGATGGTGCTTATACATTCAAGAGTGAAAACTCTGAAGTTACCTTCTTTAACGTTAGTGAAGATGGTAGTTCCTTTGAAATCGCTCCAACTTCAAATGTTAGAGGTGTTGGTTTACCACACTGTACATTAACAAAGGTGAGCAACTAATTATGAAGAAACAATTATTATCACTTTTATTAGTCCCATTCTTTTTAACGGGATGTATCAAAACTAGTAAATATCCTAAATATGTCCTTAATTCTCCTTGGGGAGAAGAAAAGGCTATTAAGATGTATGACACCTTCCACGCTTTAATCCCATACATGGAAGCGGATGAATATGAATTTGTCTACACACTTGATGAATATGGTGACGACTTATTAAGCGCCTTCTTCTATTACACCCAAGATGAAATTGCTGAAGAGAAGGTTGATGAGTATTCTGAACTCTGCTATTCCAAGGGTTATGATGTCGAAGCCACAATTGATACTTACTATGATTGGGAAACATATACTATCTATGAATACCCAGTTGTGTACGCTGACAAAGTCATTAAGGATTCAATCGGCTTTGAAATGCAGTTTTTAGCCTCTAGGAGAAACGATAGAGCTTGTCTTGGTGTATTTGCTTATAACTATGTTTATTGTCCAACAGACGCCTGGCCAAGCGCGGCAGTGGAACACCTTTTAGGTGATAGAGCGGATTTAATCCCAGTTCTTAACAATAATAGTTATACATATAAGTTCATCTATGATGTTGATACTGAAACCGGTTCATTAGCCTTAGAGATTCAAATCACTGGTGGATCAGTATTGGATGAAGAAACATATTTCAACGCAGTGAAAGCTAAAGGATATGTCCAAGGACAATGCGATGAACTCGATAGTGAATATCTTGTCCGTGTTGATGATTATGAAGAATTCAATGACCAATACTATTACATGTGTATGCCAGCGGATGACATCATCCTCATCTATGATTACTCCTTAAATAGCAATGCATTCATCATTGATATCTGGTTAAAGAAATAACTATTAACACTAAATATAAACTTTAAAAGGTACTAAAAGTACCTTTTTTAGTGTATAATATAAGAGGGGTATAGTTATGCAAAGCAATAAACAAATATTAAAGATTCCATTCTATGAAGCATTATGGTTTGTTGGTGATGAAGACTTCACAGAGGAGTTTTATTCTTTAAAAGAATTAATGAACTTCTATAACGAACATAGAAATGATAAAGAGAAATATGGTTGGAAGATCACTAAACGTGGTTATGGTTTTAAAGTATTAAGAAATTATTTAAAAACTCCTCCAAGAGAAGAAGAAATTAATAAAGATAAATAATCTTTACAAATAACTGTATAGGTATAAGATATAACCCGTTATGACATGGGAAATTCTTTTACAAATATTCTTTCTAGGAATTGGTCTATCCATGGATGCTTTTTCTGTCGCTTTAACCGATGGATTAACTTATAGCGATATCGATAAAAAGAAATCATTCTTTATCGCTGGTGTCTTTGGCTTTATGCAAGCCTTAATGCCACTTATCGGTTTCTGGTTAGTTGAACTAGTGGAATTTATCGCTGGTGGAATTGCCGGAGAAAAAGCGGGCACAATTGCCGCGACAGTTGTTGTGTGGTTAGCCTTTGGCTTATTGCTCTTCATCGGTGGCAAGATGCTCATTGAATCCATTATTGAACTTAGAAAACCAAAAGAAGAAAAAGAAGCAAAGAAGTTCTCTATTAAAGAAGTTATATTCTATGGCTTTGCCACAGCAGTTGATGCTTTAGCAGCAGGTGTTACCATGCATACTGGTTTATCAAATGGTCAAACCGTTTGGTTACATGTATCAATGATCTTGTTATTAACATTTGGTATTTCACTTATCGGTTTATTCTTAGGTAAGCAAATCATGAAGTTACTTAAAGGTAAATACGAGATATCTGGAATTATCGGTGGTGTTATCTTGATACTCCTCGCTGTGTGGGTAGTATTAAGCCATTATGTTTTATAAATGAAGTGGTGGTTATCCACTTCTTTTTATTTCATTAATTCGATAAAAATTCATTTAGTGGTATACTAAATATATAGATCTTATGTTTTATTGGCTAATACCTCTTTCTATTGGTGTCTTACTATTAGGTACTTTTTTATATTTTCGTGTGAAAGAAAAAAGAGGTATCGCAGTTATCTTAAAAGGCTTTACATCTTTGATGTTTATTGCCACAGCGGTAGTCGCCTGGTTAACAAGCAAGAACCCTCACCATATGTTTGGTGTCTTTGTCCTTGTCGGACTATTCTTTGGTTTATTAGGTGATGTCTTCTTAGATTTGAAATACATGACCAAAGATAAAGAACATCTATTTACCGTTCTTGGCTTCTTAGCGTTCTTATTTGGCCACGTTTGCTACATCAGTGGATTATTTATCTTCTTCTTTGATTTCAACGCAAATGCGTTCTATTTAATCGTTCCAGCATTAGTAACCGCATTACTTGTTGTGATTACTTTATTAATGGAAAAATTCACAATGATTAGATACAAAGATATGAAGTTATATGTTGTCTTATATGGCATCTTCTTATTCTTTGCAGTTTCTATCTATATGAGTGCATGTATTCAAAGTGGATGGAATAAACCAACATTAACATTAATGTTTGCTGGTTTAGTGGCCTTTGCTTTATCAGATCTTATTCTTAACAATACATACTTCGCTTCTGGATTTAGTAGCGCACCATTTATTATTTCTAATCACGTGTTATATTACGCCGCTCAATTTACTATTGCGGTGGCATTATTCTTTTTGATTTAATTCAAATTCTTTTTGATAATAAAGGGGATAGATTATGAAAAGAATTGTATGTGAAATGTGTGGCAGTAACGACCTCATCAAAAAAGATGGGCTTTTTGTTTGTGAAAACTGCGGAACAAAATACACCCTTGAAGAAGCTAAAAAGATGATGGTGGAAGGTACTGTTCAAGTTGAGATTAATACATCTAAATCCGATGCTAATTTGTTAGAAGTAATCAAAACTGCTTGTGCAACGGGTAATTCCAAAGAAGTATTTGAACTTGCTTCCCGCTTAGTTGAAAACAATCCGTCAAATTGGGAAGGATGGTTCTATAAAGGTGTTGGCGCCTATAAGGAATCAGCCATAGATAAATGCAGATTATCCGAAGCACTCGCCCTATTTTTTAAAGCCTATTCTGTTGCTGGAGAAGATAAAAAAGAAGAAGTTGAAAAGATTATTTGCAAAGAAACATTAGATGCAATTAAGTATCTAAGACAACTTTTTTGTTTAGCTCTTCTTGCGGACTCTGGAGCGGATGTCTCGGAATCAGCCATAGATTATCTTAGTGATGCGGTTTCTGCCGTCGCAGATTTGTATGATGAATGCTCCATTGATGATGTGGCTACCCACGAATGTATTTGTGGAGTTTCACAAGAATTTTTTGACACGCTTAAAGCGGCTGTAAGAAGAGCAAATGCTGATTTTGGCACTCATTATAGTGTTATGACTGATGAAAAATGGGAAAAATGGTTAGATCAGGTTGACGGTGTTCTCGATATTTTAGAATACTTAATTCTTTATTTTCCTGCTCTTTCAAAATCAATTCCTGTCTATTTGGACTATTTCAATAAGTTAAATAATATAACCATTGACTCTTGTTCATATGTTTTTGATGGCGATAGTTATTCTGAACATATGTTTTTAACGAATGAAGCTAAAAAAATGCGCCGACAAAGATATGATAATTTAAGAAAACAAAGAGATGAAAGAATAGCGGATAACAAAGCATTGGAAGAAGAGGTTCAGCAATGCAAAAACGATTTGTATTGGAAAGAACATGAAGATGAAAAGAAATCCCTTTTAGCGCAAATTGATGATTTGAAAGAACAACAAAAGCCATATAACGAACAAATTATTCAAATCGATAATGAAATAAAGGAAGTTAAAGCCGCTAATAAGAATCCTATTAATGAAGAAAAAGTTGCATCCATTATTGAAGAAAAGATTGAAGCGGTTAAAAAAGAACTAAAATCCTACGGATTATTAGATTTCAAAGGAAGAAAACCATTGAAGTTACAATTGAAACAATTGAATTCTGAATTAAAAGAAGCAAACAAGTTGGCCCGTAATGCAAGATATGAAGCAAACATGGAAATGAACAAGAAAGTGAATGATCTTGTGAGACAAAAGAATAGAGTTTTAGATAAAATTGCTGATTTAACTAAAAAGATAAATGGTGTGAATAACGAGTTGAATAGGGATAGATAATTATGACTATTAAAGAAATGTCTACGGATGAGATTAGAGGTGAAATCTATCGCCTTAGAGATAATGAAGATTCAGAGTCAATCGAAAGAGTGGCTGCTTTAAGAGCGGAACTTAATGAAAGACTCAAAGATGTTCCTCTTCCCGAAATTGAAGAAGAGGAAGAAGAAGGTTCATATGCTCTAGGTTTTTGCTTGGCGTTTTTCCTTACAATTGCTGGTTGCATTATTGCATTATTAACTGATAAACCCGCAACAAAAAGAGGTGCCTTGCACGGAATAATAACTGAAATTATTGTCGCGGTTGTTATTGTACCTTTGGTATTTCTTATTCTTTATTTAAGATCATTTATGTAATAACAAATTTAGTGTGTTATTATTAACTCGTGGTTAGGGGAGACTGGCAATAACACAAACCAGCCTCGCCCCTTTTTTATTTACCTCTTATTTCTAAGCAAGTAAGTAAGCACCACAAGTAATATTAAAACTATGATGGTCTCCAAAATATAGATCCCTTTCTAGAAAGGGGGAAGGCCTGAATTTCAGAAATATATTCATACTTCATCCTTTCAGGGGTAAAAGACCCTCCTACTATTAAATAGGGGGATTTTTTAATATCATTTTCAGAAATGTTTATTTTTCCTAATATATGTTTTGTGCATAAATACGGAAATAAAATAAAAGACAATAGAAATATAAATACTAAAAAGAAACAAATATATTCATTAACGGCAATAAAGGATTTATAATTTGTTATGCAAATATATAGGAGAATCAAGTTATATGAAATATCTATCTATTAGTGAAGCGGCAAAAAAGTTTGAAATATCGGAAAGAAGTGTCCGTAATTACTGCGCTCAAGGAAGAATTCCTGGTGCTATGTTGCAAGGAAAGAGCTGGTTAATCCCAGAAGATGCGGTTAAACCGGAAAGAAGTAACGGCAAAAATGAGGATTTAGATCTTGAAGTAGTGGAATATGGATATGAATTAATTAACTTTATTAATAAAAGCCCAGTATCATTCTTTGCTATTGATAATGTGAGACAACTCTTATTAGACAATGGTTATAAAGAACTATTTGAAAACAAACCATCTGATATCAAATTAGGTGATAAGGTTTTCTTCATTAGAAATGGTTCATCTATTGTTGCATTAGATATTGGTGAAGAGCTCAATAAAGATAGTGCTTCTTATCACATCATTGCATCACATAGTGATTCTCCATGTTTTAAAATCAAACCAGAATGCGATAGCAAGAGCGATATTTATAATCGCGTTAATGTTGAAGTCTATGGTGGACTTATCGCTTCTACCTGGTTAGATAGACCATTATCTATCGCCGGAAGAGTGGTTATCAAAAATGAAAACGGATTAGAATCCAGATTAGTTAATTTATCTAATCACAAAGTGATGATTCCTAATTTATGTATTCACTTTAATAGAGAAATCAATTCCGGTTACAAATATGATCCATCAGTGGATTTACAAGCTTTCTTATCTCAAGAACTACAAGGTAAACCACTTAAAGATTTATTAAAGAAATCATTAAATGTGAGAGAAGAGAATATTGTTAACTTTGATTTATATCTATATAACCAAGAACAAGGGTACCTCTGGGGTAATAAGAAAGAATATGTCTCTTCATCTAGACTTGATGATTTAGAGTGTGTCTTTGCTTCTAGTAAGGCATTAGTGAAATCCCATAATAAAAATGGAATCAATGTCTTATATGTTTCTGATAACGAAGAAGTTGGTTCTTCTTCCCGTCAAGGTGCGGATAGTGACTTCTTAGAAAGAGTATTAACATTAGTCTCTAATAAACTAGGTATTGAACATAATGTCGCTGTGGCTAACTCTTTCTTAGTGAGCGCGGATAACGCACATGCAGTTCATCCAAACAAGTCAGGAATCAGTGATCCGAACAATAGACCATATATGAACAAAGGTGTGGCGATTAAATATAACGCCGCTCAATCATATACCAGTGACGCTATTTCAGGAGCGATATTCCAAACGCTTTGTGAAAAGGCTAAGGTTCCATACCAATTCTTCACTAATAGAAGTGATTTAAGAGGTGGATCTACCTTAGGTAATATTTTATTAAGCCATATCTCATTATTATCTGTGGATATGGGATTACCTCAACTCGCTATGCATTCATCTTTTGAAACAGCAGGCACAAAAGATATTAAATATGCGATTGATGTCTTTAAAGAATTCTATAATTCCTCCATCGAAATCGATGGTGACAAATATCAAGTTAAGTAATATTGAAACTTTTATTTGTTTACTAATAAAAACTAACTATATATAATTCAAAGCAATAAAATATAGGTATCTATATGGCAAGAAATACTGTTAGAGAATACTTTATATACGGCGGTGTTACTAAAGAAGAATACGATTCTATCGGCCATCTTATCGCTGAAGAAAACCATCGTGTTTGGAAATTAGTTTCCATTATTTTTGAAATCGTCTTTGTCGGTTTATTTATCTTTTCCATCATTAATGGTAATCATCGTAACTGGTCTATTGGATTTGGTATTTTAGCTGGAACAATGATTTTCTCCGTTTTAGCATTCTTAGTATTACTAAAACCATCATCAAAAGCCTTATTACCATTTATTTATATTTCATTAACAGTCGTTGTGGCGACAGATATCTATCTTGGCATCTTTATTGAGAAAGAAAGACCATCAGTTGTCTTCCCCGCTTTAATGGTGGGCATTTCCTTCTTAACTCTTGATCGACCAATTAGATTCTTATGTATGCAATTTGTCTCATTAGCGACATTCTTGACCTTAACATGTATCTTTAAGAACAACATTAATGGAAACACAATCGTGTTAGTTACAGATATTCTCGCAGGCACATTATTCGCAAGTGCTGGTGTTTTGATTTCTTTATTCTTATCCAGCATTCGTATGAGAGACCTAGTTATGAGAAAGAACGCGGAAGTCGAAAGAGATAGAGACGCGCTTACTAAAGTCGCAAATAAACTTGCGTATGACCGTAGGGTTGATGAAATCAATTCCAAACTTAAAGAAGCTGGATTCAAATTCGCTGTTGTCATCTTTGACGTTAACGGATTAAAACTCACCAATGATACATACGGACATGATCAAGGTGATAAATTACTCGTGAGATGTTGTGAACTTGTCCAAAGTTCATTCCCTAATACACCAATCTATCGTATCGGTGGTGATGAATTTGTCGCAATCGTGACAGGTGAAGATTACGCGAATAGAGAAAGACTTATTCGTGAGTTTCATGAAAGCGTTGATAAATCACACGAAGAAGCCTCTTCATTATTAGAAGATACAAGTATCGCTATTGGTGTTGCGATATTTAATCCAAAAAGAGATCATGACTTCTTATCCGTCTTCTCTCGCGCAGATGCGGAGATGTACGATAATAAGCGTGTTACGAAAGCGAGAAACGCATTCCTCGCTGGTAGAGAATAAGACCACAAATAATATGTGGTTTTTTCTTTTATAACAGCAATAGTTGTTGTTAATATAATTACATAGTTCCTTTTGAAGGTTGGAAACTAAAGGAGAAATATATGAAAACATTAATAATGTTATCCGCCGTCCCGGCTGCAGGGAAAACCACTTGGGCAAAGAAGTACCAAGAAGAACATGAAAATGTCTATATCATCAATAGCGATGATGTAAGACTTGAAATAACTGGTGGCAATTATCAAGATCATTCCCGTCAAAAAGAAGTTTGGGAATTATTTGAACGTCGCATACATGAATACGCGAATATAGGCGATAACATCACAGTTATATTAGATGCGCTTAACGATGTTAACGCAGTGAGATTAAAGTATTTATCTACTACACCTGAATACGATAAAAAGGTTTTAGTGTTATTTCCTACAACACTAGATAAATCACTTGAATATAACGGAATGAGAGTCTGGCC
>JAEEGL015463471.1_pt1 | contig 11712 bp, 12 predicted proteins | sample 9134231 | NCBI WGS metagenome assembly JAEEGL01 (sample SAMN16246548, study PRJNA631951) | gut metagenome | biome: gut microbiome; feature: rumen; material: fiber-attached | host: Bos | place: Iran: Karaj | collected 2018-10
GCCGACTATCCGGTTGTTCGCTGTATAGGCAAGAAGATGAAAGCTCCTGAGAACTGGGACGATGAGAAAGGTAAAGTGACGACCGACTATCAGGACTATCTGGAGACCCAGTGGGTAAAGGCCCTGCGTGAGAAATATCCTGTGGTTATCAATCAGGAAGTCTGGGCACGGATTAAGAAATAACGAATGCGTAAGTACTCGCCGTACATATTCATCATAGGTTTGTTCCTCTGTCTATACGGGGCATTGCTAGTTCGTCCCGTTCGCTGGGATCTGACGGACGACCGGCACTACAGTCTGAGCGAGGCATCCAAGACGATGCTCCGTCAGACCGATGCCCCTATTGAAGTGATGCTACTCTTGGACGGCGATCTCAATGCCGGTTTCCGACGCCTGCGCAAGGCGACGATGGAGACGATTGAGGAAATGAGTGTATATGCTCAAATCACAAATCACAAATCACCAATCACCAATGGAGTCTCTGACTCCTTAGGTCTCCGCCCCATCGTCATTCACGAACGGGAGCAGAACGGCAAGACAGCCCAGACGACAGTGTATCCGTACGCCTTAATGACGTACAAAGGCCGCCGTGCCGTTGTGACGCTCCTTAAAAACACCCGCGGGTTGAGCGGCGAGGAGAACCTGAATGCTAGCATTGAGCAGTTGGAGTTCGCTTTCATGGAAGCGCTGCACCTTCTGCAGCAGACCGAGACACCCCGCGTAGCCATCTTGGAGGGTCACGGTGAACCCGACGAAGCGCACACCTACGACCTCATGGCGGCACTCAGCAAGTACTTCCAAGTGGATCGCGGACAGATAGCCGGAGACGAAGCGGACGTACATGTCCTTGACGGCTACAAGGCGGTGCTGGTAGTCAATCCGCAAGAAGCGTTCAGCGATGCGGAGCGATATGTGATTGACCAATATATCATGCGTGGCGGTGCCGTCTTATGGGCGCTCAACGGCGTGCGATTCAGCGAGCAGGTTCTGCAGAGCGAAGGTTTCACACCCGTACTGCCCCTCGAGCTGGGACTGACGGAGATGCTTTTCCGTTACGGAGTGCGGGTCAATCCGGCTCTGGTGCAAGACATACAATGCCTACCCATCCCCGTGAATGTAAGCAGCGACCCGCAACAGCCAAACCTGCAGCCGATGCCGTGGACGTACGCGCCCCTACTGCTAACCAGTCAAGGTTCACCCATCACGAAGAACATGGGACAAGTGATGAGTACGTTCGTTAGCCCGATTGACGCAGTTGGAGGCGAAGACGGCATCGAGAAACGCGTGCTGTTGGCAACCAGTACTGCAAGTCGCGTGACGGCTACGCCGGGAGAAGTGGACCTAAACGACATGAATCCCGATATGAGTGCGTTCGCCTATCAATACGTGCCGGTCGCCGTTTCTCTGGAAGGGGCGTTCAGCAGTGCCTACGCACATCGCATGATACCTGAAGGTGTGGCGAGCGACGAGCCGATACGTAAGTCCGGAGTCCAGACTCGCCAAGTGGTGATTGGCAGCGGAAGTGTGCTGCTCAACGAAACGCAGAAAGGCCAAGTACTGCCGATGGGCTACGACCGATACAGTGGAATGCAGTTCAGCAACCGTGACTTTGTGACCAACGCCGTACTATGGCTGACGGATAGCGAAGGACTGATCAGTCTTCGTGAGAAGAGTGTTGCGTTGCGTCTGCTCAATGACAAGCGTGCACACGATGAGCGCACCAAAGTACAGACAGTCAGCGTAGTGCTACCCATCGCCATTCTGGCTCTCATCGGCGGCATCGTGTTTGTAATACGTAAGAAGAAATATGAGAAATAAGCCATTCATAACCCTTGTGCTTTGTGCGCTGTTCCTGATTCCCGGACAGGCACAAGAACTATTGAACTATCCGCTGGACACCGTCAACGGAGAAGAGGTCTATCGCTACCCTGTGGAACGCAGTATTGGCCTATACCGTATAGGCGTCAATTTCAATGTGCCGCAAAGCGAGATCATCCGTCTGAACCCGCAGTTGCGCGAGCGCGGACTGCATTATGGAGAGATACTTCTGCTGCCTACCGGCAGAAAAGTAGAGGAGCAAGTAGCAGTAACGCCGACCGTCCAGGACGAGGAGGAAGAGACCAAAGCCATCGTAGCGGAGATGATCGCCAAAGCTGCCGCAACAGCCGATAGTATCGGTGAGACGACAATGGCTTCCGACAGTCTCATCCCGGAGACGCGACGTGTGATTGAGCTGGCGCTGATGCTGCCTTTCGAGAGTCAGCAGGTAAAGCGTAGCGGTAATGCCGAGCGTATGCTGGAGTTCTATCAAGGTGCGCTGTTAGCGCTACGGGACGTCCAAAACGACAGCACATTATATCGTCTGCACGTATATGATACCGAGCGCAGCGAACGACGCGTACAAGCCTTATGCGACAGTACGCAGCTGAATAGTATGGACGGCATCCTCGGTCTGGTATATCCGATCCAGATAGAGCGTATGGCCGAATGGTGCGATGCGCAGCAAGTACCGCTGCTTTTGCCGTTCAGCGATGAGACAGACGTCACCGTTCATCCGCAAGTGCTGCAGTTCAATGCCACTGACAAACAAGAGGCGGACAGCATATGCGCGTGGATAGCACGCCAAGAGAACACGCACTGCGTAGCTATCACTACGCAAGGAACCGTTTCGGCGTGGTCGCTCACGCTCCGCAAGCAGCTGAAAGCGAAAGGCGTACCCTACGTATCCCTCTCGCTGCGCGACTTAATGAACGACAGTTCCGCATACGCGTTGGACAGCACGCAAGAGAACCTTATCCTGTTGCACCATGACCGCTACCAAAACGTACGTCTGGTGCTCCCTCACCTGGAGAAACTGCAGCAAGAAGGATTCCGGATCCGCATTGTGAGTCAGTACAGTTGGTTGAAAGAAAGCATTGCATTGCCGCAAGTATATACCTCCATGTTCACATCCAACAGCGACCGCACGGCATATGACGAAGCGTGGCAACAGTTCTACGTGAACGAGCACGTAAGCGAGAACCCGCGGTACGATTTATTAGGCTACGATCTAATGCGCAGCCTGATCAGTCATCTGCAAGGTGAATCCGCCCGTGAAGGCTTGCAGTCAGACATCTATTGGGAGCAGATAGAGAACGGAGGTTATCAGAACACAGGTGTTCACGTAGTAGCAAACTAAACAGAGAGTGAAGAACAAACGATACATAGGATGCCTCATGGCGGTGTTGTTCAGCACCCTTGCCTTCGCACAACCGCGGATGCGAGTGCCGGAATATTGGGTGGGTGTGCACGGCGGCGTGAGTGCCGGAACAGTATTGTTCCGTCCTGCGGCAGCCGATATGAGCCCCATCACGAACGCGTGTGTATTAGGCGGTAACGGAGGTATCGTGTTCCGCTTTGCAGGCCACAAATACTGCCATTTCCAGATGGAGTTGAATTATATGCATCGCGGTTGGGCGACCTACAACGAGACAGACGGACACATCTACCGTAACCTGCATTACGTAGAGTTACCTATCTTGATGCACCTCAATTTCGGTAGTGAGGTCTGCCGATGGATCTTTAATCTCGGCCCGCAGATCGGTTACTGCGTATGGGACGAAAGTAAAAGCATCGACCATCCCTTTGACTGGGGATTGGCCGTCGGCACCGGACTGTACGTCCGTACCAAGAAAGCCGGCGTATATGAACTGGAGGCCCGATTCGATTTCTCCTTCGGGGGCGTGCTCGGAACCAGTGTGACTGATAGATATAATATGGCCAGTCCGATGGACCTGAGCATCAACTTAGGTTGGTATTGGCCGATTAAGAAGAAGTTCAAAACCAAATAATATGAAGACAAACTACCAAGTGCGTTACGCGTCAAACCCGACGGACGCAAAGAACTATGACACGACTCGTCTGCGTCAGGACTTCCTGATAGAGAACGTGTTTGTAAAGAACGAAGTTAATATGGTCTATTCCATGTACGACCGTATGATCGTAGGCGGTGCTATGCCGGTAGGCGAGACCTTACCGCTGGAAGCGATTGATCCGCTCAAGGCACCGTATTTTCTTACCCGCCGTGAGATGGGTATCTTCAATGTAGGAGGCAAGGGACGCGTGATAGCCGGAGACAAAACGTACGAGTTGGATTACAAGGAGGCGCTATACCTCGGTCGTGGTGACCGCGAGGTGAAGTTCGAGAGCATCGACGCCAACAAACCGGCACTCTTCTATTTCAACTCCACCACCGCTCATTGCGCCTATCCGGACAAGAAAGTGACAAAGGCTGACGCCGTTGTGGCTCACATGGGCAGTCTCGAGATGAGTAATGAACGAGACATCAACAAGATGCTGGTTAACCAGGTTCTGCCGACCTGCCAACTGCAGATGGGTATGACCGAACTGGCTCCTGGTAGCGTATGGAACACGATGCCGGCACACGTACACAGCCGGCGCATGGAAGCGTATTTCTATTTCGAAGTGCCGGAGGATCAAGCCGTTTGTCACTTCATGGGCGAAGTGAATGAGACCCGTCACATCTGGATGAAAGGCAATCAGGCTGTTCTGTCCCCGGAATGGTCCATTCACTCGGCAGCAGCTACCCATAACTACACCTTCATCTGGGGTATGGGAGGCGAAAACCTCGATTATGGAGACCAGGACTTCAGCAAAATCACGGAGCTCAAATAACTTGGAATAAACAATTTAAATTCAGAATTAATATGAATCTCTTTTCATTGGAAGGCAAAAACGCATGGATTACAGGTGCGTCGTACGGAATCGGTTTCAACATCGCAAAAGCGTTTGTAGCAGCCGGAGTAAAAAACATCATCTTCAATGACATCAACGAAGAGGCTCTTAAGCGCGGACTTGACAACTACGCCGCAGCGGGCATCAAGAACGTGCACGGATATGTATGCAATGTGACGGATGAGAACGCAGTGGCAGAAACGGTGAAGAAGATTCACGCTGAAGTTGGCCAAATCGACATCCTTGTCAACAACGCCGGCATCATCAAACGTATCCCGATGCACGAGATGAAGCGCTCGGAGTTCCAGGCAGTCATTGATGTAGACCTCGTAGCACCGTATATCGTTTCCGCAGCTGTACTGCCGGAGATGATGGAGCGTCGCGAAGGAAAGATTATTAACATCTGCTCGATGATGTCGGAACTCGGCCGCGAGACCGTCAGCGCTTATGCAGCAGCCAAAGGTGGTCTAAAGATGCTCACCCGCAATATATGCTCCGAGTACGGACAGTACAACATCCAGTGCAACGGTATCGGTCCGGGTTATATCGCCACCCCGCAGACAGCACCGCTCCGTGAGCGTCAACCGGACGGCAGCCGTCATCCATTCGACTCGTTCATCTGCGCAAAGACTCCTGCCGGCAGATGGCTCGAGCCCGAAGAGCTCGGCGGTCCCGCAGTCTTCCTCGCCAGCCATGCCAGTGATGCTGTCAACGGCCATGTGCTCTATGTAGATGGAGGTATTTTGGCTTACATCGGCAAACAACCTGAATAAAATGAAAAAAGTTCTATTTTTTCTTTTTGTGCTGCTGAGTCTGACAGCCTGTCAGAAGGAAGCAGTACAACCGAAAGTGTACGGTCGTTACGTTCCGGAGCGCAAGGATGACTTCGCGTGGGAGAACGAGTTCGCCGCCTTCCGTATGTATGGTCCGGCACTGCGTCCTGAGAACCCGTCGAACGGCGTAGATCTGTGGCTCAAGGCCTCGCCCGAACTGGTGGTAGACAGTTTCTACTACCGCGAGCACGTACTTGGCAAGCCTTATCACATCAATTACGGCAAAGGTCTCGACTGCTACAAAGTGGGACACACTTGCGGTGCCGGCGGTTTGGTTGTCATTGCGGACAATCAGACCTACGTTGGCGGTGCGTACGACCGATGGGAGATTATAGAGCAAACGCCGGAACGGTTTGTGTTCCGTTTGGAATACGACAGTCTGTTCGTCAACGGCCAGGTGCTTCAAGAGTCCATTACCATCACTACCGAAGCAGGTTCTGCCATGAACCAAGCAGACGTAGTGCTGACAGGTGAATACGATGGTGAGTTATTAGTTGGCGGCGGCATTTATATGCACGACACGATTGACCATTTTGAGGTGTATGACAGACTCGGCATGATCTTCTATGAAGAAGACGCGTTGAGCGATAAGACAGCTGCGCAAATGAACTATGACTACAACGGCAGCACATCGCAAGGACGCATCTACATCACAGTCCATACACCGGAGGCTACAGTAACGGACATCCAGGACGGAAACCTGATAGCCGTTCGTCCATACACGCTTGGCGATACATTGACTTATTACTTCGGGGCAACCTGGAGCGAATACAAACCGGCACAAGAATGACGTATCTGATTATTCGTTTAGCGACTTTAGGCAACGTGGCTATGACGGTTCCCGTCGTAGCTTCGCTAAGCCGTCGCTATCCGAATGATCGGTTTGTCATTGCAGGCAAGAAAGATCTGGCAGCCATGTTCACCGCGATGCCTAACGTAGTATATCAGGAGGTGGATAATCGTCTGAACTGGCCCGGGGTATTTGACTTATGGCGCCAACTTCGCGACGAAGTGGATGTCGTCATTGACCTGCAGGATCTGCCTAAGACGCGTTTGTTCCGATGCCTAATGTGGCTGAGCGGTAAAAAAGTGAGAAGCGTTCGCTACGGACGTTTCTGCAAGCACCTCATTACAAAGTTAGGAATATGCAAACACCAGCTGCCATCGGAATTCGAACGTTACCGAGACGCATTCCGCCGCGCCGGGCTGGAGAGTGATGACAGTTTTGTCGCGTTACCAAAGAATAGCGCCGCAGCCAAGACGGTTACCACGCGGTTCGGACAAAAAGAAGGCAGATGGATCGGCTTGGCACCGTTCGCCAAATCACGGTCGAATATGCTACCCTACCGCGTAACGAAAGATATCATTGAGCAATTGATTAAAGATCCGCACACCCGTGTATTCCTTTTCGGAGCAGGCAAGATAGAGTGCGAGATGCTACGCCAATGGTCCACTGTCTTTCCTCGCACGGTGAGTGTTGCCGGCTGTTTGAGACTGAAAGAAGAGTTGGAACTAATGCGCATGTTAGATGTGATGATCTGTATGGACAGTGCCAACCAGCACCTATCGAGTCTGGTCGGTCTGCGAGCCATCAGCATCTGGTGCGCCACACATCCCATGATCGGGTTTGCCGGTTGGAAGCAAGACCCGAATGACATCATCCAACGAAATGACTTACGGTGCAGGCCCTGTTCGTGCCATGGCACCAACCACTGCCGGTATCGCAATTACGCCTGCCGACAGATAGAAGCAGAAACAATAGTACAACACATATGAGTAAGATTATTTCATTAGCAAACCAAAAAGGAGGTGTCGGCAAAACGACCACTTCCATCAACTTAGCCGCTTCATTGGCCAAACAAGGCAAACATGTGCTGTTGATTGACGCCGACCCGCAAGCGAACACCTCGTCCGGTCTGGGCGTGGAGATCCGCGAGTTGGACAAGACCATCTATGAATGTCTGGTTAACGGTGTGGATCCGCACGAAGCGATTATTGCCACCGGCACCAAGAACCTAAGCATCATCCCAAGCCACATTGACCTCGTGGGCGCAGAGATAGAAATGTTGAACATGGAGCACCGCGAGCAACTGCTCAAGAACATACTCTCGCAAGTACGTGACGAGTACGATTACATTTTGATTGACTGCAGTCCGTCCCTGGGCTTGATCACCGTCAATGCGCTGACCGCAAGCGACAGCGTAATCATCCCCGTGCAGTGCGAGTTCTTCGCGTTGGAGGGCATTGCCAAACTGCTCAATACAATTAAGATCATTAAGTCGCAACTCAACCCGCAATTGATGATCGAGGGCTTCCTGCTCACGATGTTTGACAACCGCTTGCGTCTGAGCAATCAGGTGTACGAAGAGGTGAAGCGCCATTTCGGCGACTTGGTGTTCAACACCGTCATCTCTCGTAACGTCCGCCTGAGCGAGGCTCCATCGCATGGCGTCTCGGTCTTGGAGTACGATGCCAGTTCGCGCGGCGCGAAGAATTACATGGCTCTAGCCAAGGAACTGATTGAACGAAACAAAGCTTAAGAGAATAACATATGAAGAAACAAACAGGACTCGGACGAGGCTTAGATGCTCTAATCGACACCTCGCACGTAGATACGAATGGCGGTAGTTCCATCTCGGAGATCGAACTCCAACGCATCATCGCCAATCCGGATCAGCCCCGTAGAAGCTTCGATGAAGAAGCCCTGAAAGAGTTGGCGGATTCGATTCGCGCACACGGTGTGATCTCTCCTATCACGCTGCGTGACAACGGCGACGGCTCTTACATGATCATCGCCGGTGAGCGTCGTTACCGCGCCAGCAAGATGGCCGGATTGGTACGTATCCCTGCATACATCCGCACAGCCAAGGACGAGCAAGTGATGGAGTGGGCCCTCATCGAGAATATACAACGTGAGGACCTGGATGCCATAGAGATAGCCTTGGCTTACCAGCGTCTGATGGATGATTACAACCTGACGCAAGAGCGCATGGCTGAACGCGTGGGTAAGAAACGCACCACCGTAACCAATTACCTGCGTCTTCTCAAACTGCCGGCAGAAATACAAATGGGTATCAAAGAGAACGCCATCGACATGGGACACGCACGTGCCATCTTAGCTGTTCCTTCTGCTGAACGCCAACTGGCGTTATACCAGCGTATCCTGCGTGACGGTTTGTCTGTTCGTAAGGTGGAAGCTCTGGCTCAGGCCTTCAAGACAGAGAATACCGTAGAACCGGTCAGCAAGAAGGCAAAACAGAACCCGTACGCCAATCTGGAGCAGGCTCTGAGTAAGAAGAGCGGCTTGCGGGTTAAGGTACAAAGCGGCAAGGTGACTATCGCCTTCAGCGATGAAGAAGAGTTAAGACGTATCGTACAACGACTGAGTTGAAAAGGTGGATCATCATATTATGGCTGGCTGCACTGTCAGTGCCGATGATGGCACAGCAGGACAGTGTCTTCTTCCATAAACCGGATGCAGGTAAAGCCGTCTGGTTAGGGGCTATAGTGCCCGGAGCCGGACAGATTTACAACAAGTCGTACTGGAAACTGCCTATCGTCTATGGCGCGTTCATGGGATGCGGTTATGCCATCCAATGGAACAACAATCGGTATTCCGGTTATAAGACCGCCTATCTGGATCTATACAACGACATTCAAGCCGGCACGGTGAGCGAAGATCCCAGCAAGACCTACATCGCCGTACTTCCGGAAGGGTACGACCTGAATCGAGTCGGCGGACAGAACACATGGTTGAACACACTGAAGAACCAGCAGAGCATCTATCGGCGCTATAGAGACTATTCGATCTTAGCCACCGTCATCGTCTATGCATTAAGCCTTATTGACGCGTACGTGGATGCACAGTTGTTTGACTTTGACATCTCGCCGGACCTAACCCTCAATGTAGAACCGCAAATATATTACGATCTGCAGCAGCAAAAGAGTGCAGAAATTAAATTAGCTATACAGTTTTGAAAAGAATACTATTAATCATCAGTTGTTGCGTAGCGCTAATGGCGCAGGCGCAGCAGTTGGATCTTGTGCCGGAGGAGCCGATGGACAGCATCGGTCCGGACAGCACATCCGTTGAGTCGCTGGAGTTAGTGCCTCTACAAGTGGCTGACAGTATAGTCGTGCCGGATAGCACAGAGTTCGCGCAAGACTCTATCGTTCCCATTGTTCCGTTCTACACCCTGTGGAACGAGAATGATCTGACAGATATTGAGATGCGTGCATTGGACTGGAGCCTCCAATGGCTGGACACAACGGATTGTATCGCCGTACACGACACAACCGTCCTTCCCGATTCGGTTTACAAGGCGCGTTTGCAGGCCTTGCCGTGTGTCATCGAGTTACCTTATAACGAGCGCGTGCGTGCATTTATCCTCCGCTACGTACAACGCAGCCCCAAGCAGGTAGCGCGCTTAATGCGGATGAGCGAGTATTACTTCCCGCTCTTTGAGGAAGTATTAGGACGATATAACCTACCCTATGAATTAAAGTACGTGCCGATCATTGAGTCAGCGCTCAACCCAATGGCACGGTCCCATGCAGGGGCAGCTGGACTCTGGCAGTTCATGCCGGCTACAGGTAAACTCTTCGGCTTGGAGGTTAACTCGTTAGTGGACGAGCGCATGGATCCTATCAAATCGACGGAAGCTGCTTGTCGTTTCCTCTGCAGTATGTATGGCGTCTATCAGGATTGGAATCTCGTCATCGCTGCATACAACTGCGGTAGCGGCAACGTGAACAAGGCTATCCGACGTGCCGGAGGGAAACGTGATTTCTGGTCCATCTATCCCTACCTGCCGCGCGAAACGCGTAACTACGTACCCATCTTTATCGCTGCCAACTACGCGATGAACTACGGTCAGGAACATGGTATCTGCAAGGCACCGATAGAGAAAGTCATGATCACAGACACCATCCGCACTAACCGTCGGCTACACCTGCATCAAGTGAGCCAGAACCTGAATATAGAAATGGAGGAGTTACGTCGTCTCAATCCGCAGTACTCCAAAGATATCTTACCGGGTGGAAGCACTTACACACTATGTCTTCCGGGCGACAAAGTCGGACTGTATATAGACCAGGAGGATTCCATTCTTGCTTACAAGGCGGACAGCCTCATCAACAACCGTCGCGCAGAGATTGACATGGCTAAAGTGACGTCAATCAGCGGCGCCTACCGCGTTAACGGCGTTACTTATTACACCATCAAGAACGGCGACAGCCTCAGCACTATCGCCAAGCGTTTCCATTGTACGGTTAAGCAACTCAAGCAGTGGAACGGACTGACCAGTGACGTTATTCGAGCCGGAAAGAAACTGAAGATTTGTAAATAATGGCGGAGCAAGAAAAAATATTTTATTCGCTACGCGAGACGGAGCTTGAGACTGGCATCCCTGCGACAACGCTACGGTATTGGGAAAAACAGTTTGACGCATTGAACCCGCGTAAGGACGGTCACGGCAACCGCTATTACACGCGTGCTGACCAGGAACTTATCAAGCGGATCAAATATATTCGCGACGAACTGAAGATCACCCGTATCGAAGCAATCCGCAAAGAGTTGCAAGCGAACGAAAAGCATTCCGACGAACGTCAATCAGCCCTGGACATCCTTCTCCGTGTGCGAGAAGAACTATGTGAAATTCGCAAAATGATCAAATAACATGAAGATAGATTGGAAAAAACTCGCGCCTGAATTGGCGATTCTTGGTATTTTTATCTTAGCTTCGGCAATATATTACTGGCCAGCATTAGAAGGAAAAGTAATCTATGCAGGCGATTACATTAATGGCCGAGCAGCTTGTCAGGAATCGCACGATTTCCATGACAAAACCGGTGAATATAGTTTTTGGACCGGCAGTATGTTCTCTGGGATGCCCAACTACCAAATAGGTGCAAACGGTGGCTTTGCCGTAGATAAGATACTGAACCCGATTCGTTGGGTACTGAAGGCCGGCAATAGAAACGTATTCTTTATCTTCCTGTATTTTCTGATTGCTTTCTTCTTATTATTGCGCACCTTCAAGATAGACAAATGGCTAAGCATGGCAGGCGCCTTTGCGATGGCGATGTCGTCGTATTTCTTCGTCATTGTAGCTGCTTCTCACAATGGTAAGGCATACTCCATCAC
>JAEEGL015549708.1_pt1 | contig 11712 bp, 11 predicted proteins | sample 9134231 | NCBI WGS metagenome assembly JAEEGL01 (sample SAMN16246548, study PRJNA631951) | gut metagenome | biome: gut microbiome; feature: rumen; material: fiber-attached | host: Bos | place: Iran: Karaj | collected 2018-10
CTGTAATTCTGAATAATGGCATAATATCTCAATGTCTATAATGCCTTTACTCCCAACGAGGCTGGTTAGTAATCTCTGTTTTAGGATATATACCAAAAAAAGCGTGGGAGTCATACATCTTTGCTCGTCCCGACACCTAAGCCTCGCATGCTCCCAAGTCAAGAACGAGAAACATGCAGAGGCCCACGCATATATGACAACAACCCTTGCGCCAAAGGCACAACGGGAGAATTGTCTCTATACGCAGGCATCTACTGCGGCTTCTCATGACTTGGGTGTTGAATTGCGAGTTCAGGTGTCAATCAAAGCGTTAGTAAACGCCTATTCCAATATATATGTCCTCCAGGCAAGTCTGTCAAACAGATTTCCTTTTAGACATTGCAAAGATAATCAAAATCAGCCATTGTTCGTAAGGTTTCTTGGAAAAAATGATAAATAAGATGCAAAAAAGTGCCGATTTCGTAGAATATTACGGAAAGTTGAGTAATTTTGTGCTCAAAACGATACTATTATGCACGATGCAGATAAGATGGAACGAGTGTGCGGCTATCTCCGCTTGATAGAACGCACACGGTTGCTGAAGAATACCTCAGAAGAACTGGAACAACTGGTAGGTTTCTCTATAGGCAGCGGTAATGGCTTGGCGAGGAAGGGAGGCAAATCGCTCTTCATTAAGGATGCTATCTTCAGAGAACTGGCTCATATAGTCAGGCAGCAAACTGAACTTGGCCTTCAGGAGGTACTTGATGCTTATATCGGTGCAGACCGCATCTGTGAGCGAATGGGAAATGTGGCAAGCCCTGCTTTATTCTGCCAACATCTTGTCTGGTATTTCTATGCCGACGCAGATGTTACCGATGATATTGCACCTATTATAAATAGGGTGGAACAGGAGCAACTGCCAGTCCTCGTCTTGCTGGTTCTTAAATTGTTGCCTCGCCAGTCGGCTAAGGGTGGTGATGTGAAAGACATCTGCCAGGATTATCGTCGCCTATTCAGTTGGCTGTCAGAAACCGTCAACAAGAATATTATGATGCAGAAACTGCCGCTGCTTACACAAATAGAGGACGAGGTAAGGCGTAGTCCTGACATCATGTGTCGGATTCATCTTATAAGTACGGCAAACCAAATCCTGAATTCGTATGGTGCTGTCTCAACAAGAGAACGCATCAGCATAAGTAACAAGGAGCTGCTTGAGAACCAGTTCGACCCAGAGGTGGGCGGTATCTGGACTGAAAATGAGCTCTCGACAGTGTTCTGGCGGTTTGAAAGCATCGCCAACGGGTATCATCTTTACTGCTATCAAACAGACACCACCCGAAAATCCCTGACGTTTACGAAGTACTTTATGAAGTTCTTCCATTGGGGAGATGACGTGTTGGTACTCGTTATCCATCCCCACGCTATCCGTTATCTGGTTTCTGGCGAGTCAATGCCTAATAACATGTTTGCTTATCTTGACTGTCGGATACAAGTTGATGATAAGAATGATCAAGTCAGCACCGTTTCCTTTAGTACGCAATCGGCTGATGGGCAATGGTTCGCCCTTAAACAATTGAGGCGCAGCGAAAAAGCAGGGTTTTTCATGAATCTATTAGAGGACGAACGGTATGAGAAAACAGACAACCATGCAAATGATGACTACGATTTCATCATTTCATTGGCTGCTATCACCAACGACCATATCTACATCAGCAAGGATGAGACGACATACTATAAAGTGCCAAAATCCCTGAACGGTCTTTTGGAAGAAGTCGGGTTCAACAGCAATGCAGGTGTGATGTCGTTCAAAAACACTTCCAATGGAGAGCCTGCCACGTATATAGCATTTGATGATTTCAACTTGTATTACAACATTAGCACATTAGAGTTGATGGCCGAACATCAAATTGAAGTAGTGAATAGTATCAGTGTATAACTACGCTGTAAACTCCGACGAAAGTTACTAAAAAAAAAGAGAACAAAAACAAATAGAACTCGTTTTAATTTGTTTTGTCGAGCGGTTATGACAAATACCAGGTCCCTGTCATACTAAAGCCTCACCGCCCATTCCAAGGCAGTGAGGCCGATAGGTAATTTTGCTGTTTTACAGACTGCTGATCAGCCAACAGAGGTACACGAGATAGCCCCCGACGAGTACGGCACCCTCCCAACGCTCCACGGTGTAGCGGGTGAAGGAGAACATCCACACAAGGGCTACCGAGATGAGCATCACTGCCATGTCGATGGTGGTGATGCCTTCTATTTCCATGGGACTGATGGTTGCCGTCAGACCCAGAATAAGCAGGATGTTAAAGACATTGGAGCCGATAACATTGCCAATGGCGATAGCCGACTGTCCCTTGCGGGCAGCGACAACACTCGTCGCCAACTCGGGCAGCGACGTACCGCCAGCCACCACCGTAAGACCTACCACGCCCTCGCTGATGTCCAGTGCATAAGCCACACTGGAAGCCGAGTCGACAAACAGGTTACTGCCCAGCACCAGTCCCAGCAGGCCGCCCAACAGGTAGACAATGTTCTTCCAGACAGGCGACGTCTCTGCCTGCACCTCGTCGGTACTGCCTGTCTTGGCCTGCATCAGCGTGTAGGCCATGAAGACAGCAAAGCCCAATAGCAGGATGATGCCGTCCACACGTCCCAAAAAGCTGTCAACAGCCAAGAGGATGAGCAGCACCGATGCCCCCACCGAGAACGGGATATCCTTTTTTACTGTTGAGCGGCTGATAGTCATCGGAGCCACCATAGCAGCACAGCCCACGATGAGCATCGCGTTCATGGTGTTCGAGCCCACCACGTTGCCCACGGCCAGGTCTGGTGTACCCTTCAGTGCCGACACCAGACTGACAAACAGTTCCGGGGCCGACGTTCCAGCTGCCACAATGGTCAGCCCGATGATGATCTCGGGCACGTTCATGCGACGGGCCAGCGCCGAGGCACCTTCCGTCAGGCGGTCAGCACCGAACAACACCAGTGCCACACCCACTACTATCAATACTACATCCAATAGCATTTCCATATTCTTCTGTCAAAAGATATTCGTATTCTTCACGAAATATGCGAATTTCGCAGTTCTATTCGTCAAAGTCGAAATCGAAGTCGTCGAAGTCACCCTCCATAGCCGGTCCCACGAACTCGTCCAGCGCACGGCGTTCCTTCTTCGTGGGACGTCCCGTACCGCGGGCACGATTGACGAACCCGCTGATGCGGTTCATCTCCAACAGCTCGTACTGATCGGGGGTGGTCACATTCTCGTAGATCTCAGGAATCAGCTTCGCCCCTACCCTTTGCTCTATCGTCTTCAGAATCTTGAACGAATAGGTCACGGGCGGTTTGCGCACGCTGACCACCTCGCCGGCCTTCACCATGCGCGACGGTTTGACGTTGACTCCCTGTATGGTTACACGTCCGTTCTTGATGGCATCAGCGGCAATGCTGCGCGTCTTGAAGATGCGTGCAGCCCACAGCCATTTGTCAATACGTGCCACACTAAGACCTTCAGGTCTTAGAACTCTTGCTTCGTTTGTTTCTGCCATACTGGTGTCTTTCCCAACTTGTTATACTGATTCATTGTCACATCAACACCTGCCAGCACAAAACTCTTGACGATGTCGACGGCGAGGTCGATGGTCGGCTGCAGGTGTTCACGCTCCTCCGTCGTAAAACGTCCCAACACATGGTCAATCTGCGACCCCACGGGATAGTCATTGCCGATACCCATGCGCAGTCGGGCATAGTTCTGCCCTATCAGCTGCTGAATGTGTCCCAGTCCGTTGTGTCCGCCATTCGAGCCATTGCCCTTCAGCCGGAAAGCCCCCAAAGGCAGAGCCACGTCATCACTGACCACAAGCAGCCGCTGCTGGTCGATATTCTCCTTGTTCAGCCAGTAGCGCACAGCATTGCCACTGAGGTTCATAAACGTGGTAGGCTTCAGCACAATGACCTTCCTGCCCTTCAGCGACGTCTCTCCGACAAAGCCATAGCGTTTGTCCTCAAAAACGATATTGGACGCCTTTGCAAAAGCGTCCAATACCATAAATCCGGTGTTGTGTCGGGTCTCGGCATACTCGTCGCCGGGATTACCCAAACCCACAATCAAAAACTTGTCCAAGGCTTAACTATTTTACCTTATAAACCTTTCACCTCTTACTCGGCAGCCTCAGCGGCAGCAGAACGAGAAGCACGAGTAGCCTTGACAGAGCATACGATAACCTCCTTCGGAGTAGCAATCTCCAGGCCCTCGAAGCTCAGTGAACCAACCTTAATGGCCTTACCCAACTGCAACTCAGTAACGTCGATGTCCAGCTTCTCAGGAATCTGCTTGTAGGGAGCAGTCACGTTGATCTTACGGATAGACAGGCTCAGACGACCACCGTCACGAACACCCTGAGCGTGACCAGTCAGGTTCACGGGCAGACCTACGGTGATAGCCTTGGTCTCGTTGATCTCGTAGAAGTCAGCGTGCAGCAGAGCATCGCTTGTGGGGTGGAACTGCAGCTCCTTGATGATAGCCTTGTGCTCCGTGCCGTCGATGTTCAGATTCACTACATATACGTGTGGGGTATAGACAGCCTTACGCAGTTCAGCAGCAGATGCTGTGAAAGCCAGTGCCTCGGGCAGACCGTTCTCACCCTTCTTCTCACCATACAGATTGCAGGGTACCAAACCCTCCTTGCGAAGCAGCTTAGAGGCCTTCTTGCCTGTGTCGGTGCGCTTCTGACCGTTTACATTAATCTCTTTCATAATTAATAAAATGTGTTACTCTAAAATTAAGTGTTTTGCTCAATTCACCATCACACGATGCGAAAAGCGGCTGCAAAGGTACAAAGAAAAATCGAGCCCGCCAAACTTTCAACCCATTTTTTCTCCGACTGAACATTCTTAGCTGTAGAACGACTGCTGTAGGCTCTATGAATGAAAGAAAAGTGGGCTGATGTTTGGTCAACTCACTTTTTTATCGTACCTTTGCAGACTGATAAGAGTATCAACGAGCAAGAAAAGACTATGATTAATAGAGAATTGATTAGAACAAAGGTAGTGCAACTGACATATGCCTACTATCAGAACGGCAGTAAGAACATAGAGACGGCGGAGAAGGAACTCATCTTCAGCCTGTCGAAAGCATACGACCTGTACAACTACATGCTGGCGCTCATCGTGGGCATTACACGTGAGTCGCGCCGTCATTTGGAAGTGGCAGAGTCGAGGGCCAAGCGCGAGGGGACTCCCATGCCGTCGCGCAAGTTTGCAGACAACCGCTTTGCACTACAGCTGGAAGAGAACAAGATGCTTCTGGACTTCATGGAAACCCAGAAAACTACGTGGAACGACGAACCGGAGTTTCTGAAAAAGATATATACCCAGATTACAGAGTGCGACATCTATAAAGAGTACATGGACGCGAAAGAGGATGACTATCAGACCGACCGCGAACTGTGGCGAAAACTGTATCGCACCCTCATAGAGCAGAACGAGTCGCTGGATGCGCTACTGGAGGAGAAGAGCCTCTACTGGAACGACGACAAAGAGGTGGTGGACACCTTCGTGGTGAAGACCATCAAGCGCTTCGAAGAGAAGAACGGTGCCTCACAGCCCTTGCTGCCCGAGTATGACTCGGAGGAGGACAAGGAATATGCCCGCAAGTTGTTCCGTGCCACCATCATGAATGCCGACGAGTATCAGCACTACATGAGCGAGGCATCGCAGAACTGGGACTTCTCACGACTGGCATACATGGACATCGTCATCATGCAGATAGCCATCGCCGAGATGCTGAGTTTCCCGTCCATCCCCGTCAGCGTGACCATCAACGAGTTCGTGGAACTGGCGAAGATATACTCCACGCCACGCAGTGCCAGCTACATCAACGGCATGCTGGATGGCATCGCGCACCATCTGGCAGAAACGGGAAGGATGCTGAAGAGCGTCAGAAACGAGAAATAGAAATAACAAATAAAACAATTGTAAATCGTAAAATTAATAGAATATGTCACAGTTTATCTTAGCAGCCCAGGCCGCACAAGGCGGCGGCATGAGTTTCATCCTGATGATGGTAGCCATCTTCGCCATCATGTATTTCTTCATGATTCGCCCCCAGCAGAAACGCCAGAAGGAGATTCAGAATTTCCAGAACTCGTTGGCCGAGGGTACAGAGGTCATCACCGGCGGCGGCATCTACGGCACCGTCAAGAAGATTGACCTGGCAACGGGCATCATCGAGGTGAAGATTGCCGACGGCGTAGTCATCAAGGTGGACAAGGGCTATGTCTTCAAAGACACCACCAGCACACCGATGCAGAAGTAAAAGATGAGTGAGGTATTCAGGAGTATCAGGGATTTCTTGTTCAGCATCATGAACAAGCAATTTTTTGTATTCCTGTTTTTCCTGTTCCTGTCGGCAGTCATCTGGCTCATCATGACGCTCAACGAGACGTACGAGAAGGAACTGGAGGTACCTGTGCGCATTACGAACATTCCCAAGAACGTAGTGCTCACCTCTGCCAGCATAGACACCATCCACGTCACCGTACGCGATAAGGGATGGCTGCTGCTGTCCTACCTCTACGGAGAGCGCAGAGCCGCGCTGAACATCAACTACAAGAACTACGACAGAGGCAACGGTGGCGGCATCGTCTCAGGAGCTGAACTCAAGCGCATGGCCGAGCAGAAACTGGAAATGTCGACAAAAATCATCACCATCAAGCCTGAGAAGCTGGAGTTCTTCTACAACAACGGTGAGCGCAAGCGCGTGCCCGTATACTGGACAGGGCGTGTCATACCAGAGCAACTGTACTACATCGCAGACATCAAGTTCTCGCCAGACAGCGTCGAAGTCTATGCATCGCACGAAAAGATGGATAGCATCCGCGTGGTATATACGGAACCCTTGAACTATGTCGGATTCCGTGACACGCTGACGGTGACTTGCAAACTGAACCATCCGTCAGACGTCAAGGTGGTGCCGGAGCACATCAAGGTGTCATTCCATACCGACGTGCTGACAGAAGAAAGCATCGGCGTACCCATCAAGTGTCTGAACCTGCCCCAAGGCAAGGTGCTACGCACATTCCCAGCCAAGGTAAACGTGAACTTCGTAGCCGGTGCCAACCTCATCAAGTCGTTGCAGGCAGAAGACTTTGTCGTGGTAGCAGACTATCTGGAAATAGAGCAGAACCCCTCGGAAAAGTGCAACATCTACCTGCGCCAAGTGCCACAGGGCATCAGCAGAGCCGTCCTCAGTACCAAACAAGTAGACTATCTCATAGAGGATCAAGAATGAAGATAGGCATTACAGGAGGCATCGGATCGGGCAAGAGCTATGTGTGCAAACGACTGGCACTACACGGCATCGAGGTCTACGACTGCGACGAAGCAGCCAAACGACTAATACGCACCTCACCCACCCTGCAGCAACAGATTGTCAGCCTGACAGGCTCGCTGGACAAAGCCGCCATGAGCCGTTTCCTGCTGGCCAGCGAGGAAAACAAACTGGCCATGAACGCCATCATCCACCCTGCCGTCTTCGAGGACTTCCGCCAGAGCGGCATGCTGTGGATGGAGAGCGCCATCATGTACGAGTCGGGGGCCGACCGGCTGGTAGACAAGGTGGTGGTGGTCACTGCTCCTGAGGAGGTGCGCATAGCACGCGTCATGCAGCGCGACGGCATCAGCCGCGAGAAGGCACAGCAATGGATGGACCGCCAGTGGACACAGGAACAAGTCAGGCAACGCGCCGACTACGAAATCGTCAACGACGGCAAAGCCGACATTGACAGGCAGATAGAACAACTATTAGCAGTGTTAGAAAAAGTGACGGAATAACGTCATAACGATATAACGTCATAACTAAAAAACAACGTAACGATAAAAGAAAGAAAACATGAAACAGACCATTTTAGCAATCTCCGGCAAGCCCGGACTCTACAAGCTCGTATCACGCGCCAAGAACAGTCTCATCGTCGAGGCCTTGGATGGCACCCATAAGCGCATGCCCGCCTTCGGTACAGACCGTATCACATCGCTGGCCGACATCGCTATGTTTACCGAAACGGACGATGTGCCCCTGATGAAGGTGCTCGCCTCGATGCGTGATCTGGAAGACGGCAAGCCCTCCAGCGTAGACTTCCGCAAAGCATCGCCACAGGAGTTGCACGAATATTTCACGAAGGTGCTGCCCGAATGGGATCAGGATCGCGTACAGAACAGCCACATCAAGAAACTCATCCAGTGGTACGACATCCTCGTCAAGGCAGGCATCACCGACTTCGAAGAGGAGATGGCTCCCACAGAGGGTGACAACATTGACGACAGAAAAGAAAAGGAATGAGCCAGGGCTCATTCCTTTCTTTCTTTATATATCACTGCTAATCTATCTTCTTTCTTTGCAGTGGGGGCAGATGCCCTTGACCATGTAGTTGACAGAATGCATCTCGAAACCGTCAGACAACCGTACTGGCGGTATTTTGATGTCTTCCAGGCAATAGGTCCGACGGCACTGTTCGCAATAGAAGTGCACATGCAGGTCGTCGTCCACATGGTCGTCGTGACTGTGGCACAGCTCGTAGCGCACTCCGTCGCCTCCGTCCTCAATGACGTGCACCAGGTGGTGCTCCTTGAACAAGGTCAGCGCACGGAACACGCCCGACTTGTCGATGGTCAATATCTGGTACTCCAGTTCAGACAGCGACATGGGACGGCCAGCAGCAGCGAGTGCCTTAACAACCACAATACGATTGGCCGTAGCCTTCACACCGTGGTGCTCCAACAGTTCAACACATTGTTTCTCGTCCATATTGCCCGCTTTTTAGTATTTCTTAGAATCGTCCTCCACGGCCGCCACCGAAGCCACCACCGCCTCCGCGACCGCCACCGCCTCCGCGACCGCCACCGCCAAAGCCACCGCCAGGACCACCGCCAGGACCACGCATGTTGGACATGCCGCCAAAGATGTTGAGTTTGTAGATGACGTGCAGCATGGCATAGCTGGTGATGGCATTATACTCGGTATCGCTGCGCTGCATGGCCGTCAGCGAGCGACTGAAGTTGGACTGACGATGTAGGATGTCGTAGAACTGCAGGGACAGCGTCAGTGCATTGCCACGCAGGAACGACTGGGACAGCTGCGCATTCCAGATGAGCTCGTTGGTATTCATCGAGGCATCGTTGAAGCCACGACGTGAGTTCATGTTCATACCCGTCGACAACTGGGTGCCCCACGGTGCTGTCAGCATGACGCTACCGCCATAGGAGAAAGTCCAGGTGTCCATGTTGTTGTTCTCCTGCAAGACGCTACGTGCATGCAGATACTCCAGCGAGCCGTTCAGCTCGAACTCCGCCCAGTCGTTGCGATAGCTGGCAGAGATGCGCTCGCCCAGCGTGGTGGAACGGGTGGTAGACTCCTGCGAGTCGGACATACGATCCAGGCTGATGTAGCCCACATTGTTGGCATAGCGCACGGTGGTGAAGGTATTGACATTGAAGTAACCCGTCGAGTCGATAGCGGTATTGAACATGAACATACCGAAGATGTTCCAGTTGCCGTTGATGTTCTCGGGTTTGGTAGTCCTACCACCTGACACGGGATCGTAGGTCGTCATGTTCGAGATGCTGTTGCGCGTCGTCGAGAAGTTGACGTGTGCCATGATGCTACGCTGGTGGTTCTGGATATAGTTGTTGTAGAACAGGCGGAAGTTCTGGGTGAACGAGGGTTTCAGACCCGGGTTACCCTTCTTGATGTTCAGGGGATTGGAGTCGTCGGTGATGTCAAGCAGGTCGGACATGGAAGGCTGGCTGCTGGTGCCACGATAGGTGAAGCGCAGCTGGCTGACCTTCGAGATCTTCCATCGGAAATCGGCCGTCGGCGACACGTTGGTGACGGTGCGTGTCGTATCGGCATGCACACCTTGATAGTCCTGAATGAAGTGCGACTTCTGCGGCATCACCTGGAATCCCACGTTCAGGTTGTAGTCCTTGCGGGTGACGCGCAGGGCTATCTCGGCCGTGTGGATGTAGTTCTTGTACTCCGAGAATCGGCTCAGCTTTTCGTCCAGAAAGAGGTCAATGGGTGCCGGGCCTAACATGTTCAGATAGCCATCCCAGTTACGATACTCGGGCACGACGCTGAAGAACGGCAGGCCGAGCTTGCTGAAGTCGTAGGTGTCGCGATCGCTCTTGGTATATCTGTACTGATACTGGTACGAGAACTGCAGGTAAACGCGGTTGAAGATGGGTTCACTGTAGGTGGCACGCAGGTTGTAGTTCCAGTTCTTGGTAGGCGTCAGCGCATAGCGATTAGCCTGATAGACGGAGTCGTGGTCGAACTGGTAGTAGTTGACGGAGTCGTTTGAGAACGACTTGCTGATGCCTTCGCCGTAGTTACCTCCCAGGCGCAAGGTGATGTTACGCCCGTTGGTGTTCAGCTTGCGGTTCAGCTGCAAGTTTCCTCCTACCGACTTCGAGTCGCTATAGGTCACCGAGTTGCTCATGTTGCTGTTCTTGACCACATCCTCGTCCAGCAGGTCGTCCAGTTGCTTCAGCGGGTCGGTGATGTTGCGGATGCTATACGGATCAGCATCGAAGGTGGCACTGGTGCCCTCGCTCACGCCGTCGTTGGAGTTGTATTGGAAATTGGGCCGGAACATGATGTTCGTCATAGAGTCTGGCGTCCACTCCAGTCGCAGGCGGGCATCCCAGCTGTTGCTTCGCGTCATGTCTCCGTTCAGTGAGTTGCCGAAGGTGGAAGCCGAGCTGCTCATGAAGTTCTCGGTGGAACGGCGTATGGTAGCGTCGCCGTCGCTGTGGTTCCACCGGATGCTACCGTCCAGCTTCAGCTTGTCTTTCTTCTCGTAGTTCAGGTTGACGCCCGTCATCTTGGTGGCGGTCAATCCCTGGCGTCCGCGGCCCCAACCGCCTCCGCCCATGCCGAAGCCCATATCGTTGACATTGTTGGCGCTGGACATGAGGAATATCTTTGTGTTGTCCTTCATCCATCCACCGAAGATGCGGCCGCTGTAACGGTCCTTGGTACCCTTTGCCAGGTCGGCATTGAGCATCAGACCCTTGTTCATGCCCTGCTTGATGCCGAAGTCGAGTACGGTCTCTTCCTCACCGTCATCAATACCGCTGACGCGAGCCAGATCGCTCTTCTGGTCGTAAGCCTTCACGCGTTCAATAATAGATGTAGGCAGGTTTTTCATGGCCGTCTTCGTATCGCCCGTCATGAACTCCTTGCCATCGACCATAATCTTCTTGACCTCCTTGCCGTTGATGGTAATCTTGCCGTTCTCGTCCACCTGGGCACCAGGCAGACGCTTGACCAGTTCCTCTACCACCGAGCCCTCAGGCGTACGATAGGCCGAGGCATTGTAGACAAAGGTGTCGGCCTTCAGCGTCACCTTGGCCGCCTGACCAGTCACAGTGGCGCCCCTGAGCATGATGGCATCGGGCTTCATGGCGATGGTGCCCAGCGCCACATTCTTGTCGCCGCTGACGCTTAGATTCTTGGTATAGGGCTTGAAACCTACACACGTCACCTGTACGATGTACTTGCCGGCAGAGGGAGCCTTCAGTTCAAACTTTCCGTCCAAACCCGTCAGCGCGCCCTTGACGAGGGTGCTGTCTGTGCGCAACAGCTTAACAGTAGTCTGGGGCAGAGCGTCGCCCGTTTCGTTTTCCACTACAATACCTGTCACATTGCGTTGGGCCATGGCCGCC
>JAEEGL015679381.1_pt1 | contig 11712 bp, 13 predicted proteins | sample 9134231 | NCBI WGS metagenome assembly JAEEGL01 (sample SAMN16246548, study PRJNA631951) | gut metagenome | biome: gut microbiome; feature: rumen; material: fiber-attached | host: Bos | place: Iran: Karaj | collected 2018-10
ACGAATATGAAGATTTCAAAAAGATCCGCAGCGAACTTTCAAAGATTTCAATGTCGGTTGATACCTTATCCCTCTGGGTCGACAAATCCATTGCGGACGGAAAGATATCCGATATCATCAACGAATAAAAAAGGAGTACATATGAACAAGTATCTTCTCGGCGGTATTGCACTCATGATCTGTGTGATCGTATTGGGTGTCCGTGATTTTAATTATGTTGTACTGGGAGAAACCACCAGTCTCAATGAGTATATCAATAACAGACAGCCGGGCGATGACAGCATGCCCAAAGGAAAGATCGTAACTTTGGACATCAACAAAACATATGGCTGTTTTGCTGAGCTCAGCAGTGCCCGGCAGCACAAAAGCACATATTTTTATATCGTGGAGCTGCCTGACGCATCCCTCATGGTGATCCAGATAAGCCGGACGAAGACAGATGCCATCTCAATCCTTGACGAGATAACCAATGATACCCTGTACTCAGATACAGGAGCTTCCGGAAAAACTCTTGCCTATACCGGCAAACTCATAAGCTTGAGCGGCAACAATGCCGAAGGCTATTACAACGAATATATATCGGAGCTCAAAGCAACCGGCTATATTTCAAATGACGCGAACATCCGCTACCTTATGATAAATGCCGGCGGAGACCGCATTTGGGCAATTCTGACTTACGCCCTGCTGTCTTTCATGGGAATGTCTCTCATTATTGTCGGCATTAAATCCAATAAATAATTCAAAACCCCGCAGTCAATCCATTTGCTGAGATCATAATTATTTTCAATTTACGATGTTGCCAAACCACATATTATAAAACATAATCACCATCAAGAGTCAGGGGCATATCGAATCAGTTATCATTTTCTTTTCTCCAATGTGTAACCGGATATGGTTCTAATTGACACATTATTTTACTTTCACAGTACATTTCACCTTTGTACCATCTGATAACTTTGCGGTTATGGTGACGGTCCCTGATTTCTTTCCTGTTACCTCACCTTTGTTCGATACAGTTGCTATTGTCTTATCCGAGGAGCTCCATTTTACCTTCTTATATGGCGTACACGCTATATAGTCGCCTGATAACCAGGAGTCTTCATTGGCAAAGCCGAGGGTCAGACTGAGCTTCTTTGTCTTTCCCTTTTGCACGCTACCCCCTTCCATTGTGGCTTTAAGCTTACTTGTGGGGATTTCTATAACCTGACCATATTCTCCGGATACTCCGACAAAATCCTCCTTAAGTCCGCTATATGATGAGAATTCTCCCGAAATGCAGATATAGCCCTCGCCCTTCACGAGAAATGCGCCAAGTCCCACATATTTATTATTGGGGTCTATCATACTGGTGTAATGCCCGGTGACACCGCCTGTTTTGTTTACCCAATCGGTTTTCTCGCCGTACCACTGGTTTACTCCGTCTACCATGTTGCCGTTGTAGTTCCATGCGAGTACCTCGCCCCAGCTCTGATTTCCATTATAGCTTATAGTGAAACAGCTTGTTCCGTTCGGTCTGGTGTGGTCCCATAATATATCAGCCTCTGCTGCCCTGGTCTGTGCTATTCTCTCCAGATCTGAGGCCCATTTGATCGGCACATAATCATTTTTCGTAAGCTTTTTACCTGTGGAAGGATTGATAATGCCTTCTTTGCAGGCTTCAAGCCTTATTTCATTTATCCTGTCCAAGGCATCCTGTCTCTCATCTGTCTTAAAAGTACCATTGAATACAACAAATGTATTTCCCTCTGACGGTGTTGAATTCGATGCTTTTCTGGTTTTCGCATTGGTCATCTGACCCGGCAGCAACACTGTCAGCATTATCGCTGCCGATATCACCAGTAACAGGTTACGAATCCGGCTGTTTTTTCTTGTTTCTGTTGTCTTCATCTCTCTACCTCACATAGAATAGTTTTATTCATAGGCACACCTCGAACCCGTACGCTTCTCTGTTCTCATATACCTCACGTCCGGAAAGCACCCTTGAATAAGAAACATCCGCTGATCTGATCAGTTTCTATTTTGATGTGAAGTGCTCCGGATTGCCCGTTCTTAACAATAGGACAGCCAACTATTTCTCCGGTTTGATTAAAGAAATCCTTGCTCACCCCAATCAAATTCTCCATCCAAATCCAGTTTTCCACCATATTCGGCAACTCGTTCTTCCAATCTTTTGTGCCTGAATTGTTTGACAAGCATCATTATTCCGTCTAAAACCTTAACATCTATAATATCATTAACAGACACATTGGCTTCTTGAAGTATTTCTCTCGGAATAATTATTCCCTAATCGTTTCACCATGTTTTTACTTGAGTCTGGATAATCGCACCTCCATCGTATGTATATTTTATAGCCTCTACACATGCTTTGCAAGGATTTTTTAGGTTGTTTTTATTCAAGGTTTACTTAAACGGAATACTCACTTTCCCATCCTCCATGCGAATCACCCTGTCACATTGACTTGCTATTTCCATATCATGCGTAACTAAAACAGCTGTCATTTTAAGCTGGTGAGAGCAAACAATCAGTTACTTCACTATTGCATCTCCTGTTTTCCTGTCCACTGCTCCCGTTAGTTCATCTACGAACAATATACGCGGCTGATTTACCAGGGCTCTGGCTATAGCGATTCTCTGCTGTTCTCCTCCCGATAATTGCTTTGGGAATAATCTGACCTTATCGCTCAGTCCGAAGATCTTCAGGAGAGTCTGCACTCTGTCATCCTCTATTTTCTTATTCAACAAAATTACGATTCATAAAGGTCATATGATTCTATACAAAGCAAAGGAGTCACCGTTCCATTTAAGTCTGGCAAAAAATATAAGCACCCACCATCTACCACTAGAAAATATGAATTATATTCTGTTGCAATCTCTGCAACATCATCATCAATATAGTACAATGTAAAGGGTGTTACTCCAGCGCCTGACAAAGTTCCACTTCCAATGACACCGCTTGATTCGCGCACAGAATCATTATCGAAACCTGAAAAGTCTATAATCACATCTAAAAATACTCCCTCTCCTTCCCAATATCCTGATATATATTTTATAGAATTAATATTTGCATAATACTCATTATACTCTTCACTGCTATAATCTCCGGTATTATCATCATACGGATAATAAGTTGTCTCACCTGCATTGTTTTCTAATACAATATTTTCTCCATCAGTATATAAACTAAACGGACCAATTTCCGAACTCATGAAATCATACATCTCTACTGAGTCATAGGTAGTTGTATCCATATACTCACATTGGAAAGTTTCTTTTGTGCCATCACTATATTTGTATGTAGCCACGGCATAAGGAACGCCGTTATCATAACACACCTCAATAATGTTTCCCCATGAATCTTCATACTTTCCTGCTCTTAGTGTGCAATTCACAGAATTCTCTTCGTTTCCATTTATCTCACTATTCTTCTCTTTCGATTTCTTAGTTGATTTTTTATCATTTTTTTTCGATGACTCCTTCTTCTCTTTTTCAGTGTCATTATCAATTTCCACTTCTTTATTTTCGTCAGTGCTGTTCTCGTCCAGATTTATTTCATCTTGAGATGCTTCATTTGTTGACACCTCATCTTGAGATGCTTCATTTGTTGATACCTCATCTTGCGTTTCATCATTTATTACTCCATTTTGTGAAACCACAATTTGTTCTTGCGTCGATTTATCAACTCCATTTAATGAATCCGGTTTAGTCATTATATAAATGCATAAGGCTACAATCGCAATTACCATAATTACATCAACTATAAAACCAATTATGCAATAGATTCTTTTTTCAGTTTTATCTTTAAGTGCAGTTATTCCAAAAGTCACAGATGATATAAGCGTAATAATCGAACCTATTACAGTTATCACAAGCGGAATTGTTACAAAACTTAATACCATACATGTTAACGCCGCCGAATTAGCTCTTGATAATTTCATAGCGTCCAGCATATCCTCAATAGTATCGTAAACAACACCTTTATATGTCCGGCTTTTCTTTTCAACCATTTCTTGCTCTATTCGCAAATTCTCATTTTTCAGTCTAAGAGTTTCTGCCTCCAATTCAGCTTTTTCTTTTTCGTGCCGTTCTTTCTCAGCCCTTTCCTTTGCCATCTCAATCTTTTCTGCTTCTTCCTCATCATATTTGGTTCCACATTCAGGGCAAAAAATACCTTCAGAGAATTCAAAACCACATTTCGTGCACTTCATTATTAGTCCCTCCTATTATTATCCTTAAGAATTATTCGATGTCCATTTGCAATGCAGGACTATTCACTTTGCATGATTATTGAATCACGTAGGTCACACCCGCAAAAGTTACAAAACTTAATGCCAGATCTTATAGCTTTTCCACACTGTGGGCACATCTTTTCATCCTGTATGTTTATTGTTCCACAATAGTTGCAGAACTTGTTTGTTTCCTTAATCTCACGACCACATTTGGAACACTTTATCAGTGCCACTATCTTCTCCGTATTTCCATTGCTTTTCTCAGTTACATAACTTGAGTCACATAATTCGTCATCATCTTCCACCAGTAACGATTCTGCTATTCTCGGTGCCATAAAATAATTTCCTTTTTGTAGATTTAATATCAAATCAATTGCTTCATCTGCCATTCCTCTATGCCTGCCGGATGCGGTTTCCTCATATGTAGCAAAGGAAATCGTTTTCGCTATAAAACCGTCCTTATACTTACAGTTAACTGACATACCAAATAAATTCTTTACGAACTTTGACATCATAAAAATGTCATATCTTTTTTCAACTCGTTTTTTTATATCTATTTCAATCACTTCTCCCTTGGAAATAATAATATACAGGGGATTTCCGTCGCCCATGATCATCTCTACCTTTTCATTCTTATAATATCCTTCCTTTAATCGCTCCATTCCCGGATAGCTTAATGTTTCTTTTTTTATACTTTTTTTAGTAGCTTCCCTTCTTTTCTCCCGAAAAACATCGTCTACTTCTAGCTTCGAGATCATCTTTCCATCGCCAGTTTGATCATTATAATAATCCACCGCTTCATTATATTGGTACAATGAATAATTATTTTTTATGTACTCCCTTATTCTTTTTTTTGCTTCTTCTTCATTCTGCTTTTTAGCATAACTCTCAGATTGTGCTTTTTCTATTTCCTCAATACTAATTGGTGTTGCATCACCGCTTATCACCTGTTTTATTGCTCTGGACCATAATTCATTACAATTTGTCTCTATGTATTCTGGCAATATACGTCCTCTAACACTCAATATGATATCTTTTTCATCGAACTCTACCTTTGTAATTGAGCTGACAGAAATTGTTTTTATGTCACCCGATTCAAAAACCAGCTTATACTTTGATAATCTCAACCTTCCAATCGAACTATTATACTTTGCCCTTGAAGCCATGATAGGTGCATTTTCTTCATGATATAAGAAATTCAAATGCCAAAAGTCCTTGAACTCTTTCCATGCTTCACTTTGAGTTAACCTCATCTCAACCATTTCGTAAAAATCCACCCCCGATGGAAGTAATGATAGGCACTCAACCATTGTTGCATATATTTTTTCTCCGTTATCTTCATATAACAATGATGCTTCATATTTTGTATTTGCTGCTTCAGCATCTATATTTATTCTTTCACCAAGTTGTCCAAGAACATACAATTCATCTGTATATGCAACAAATAATCCATTTATACATTCCAACATCCCATAGCAAGTTGCCTTTTTAAGCTCCTCGTCCTTAAAAAGTTTTTCTTTCATTTTCGTAATGCGAGCATTGTCTTTAGATGTTGCCATTGATTTACCTATACCACTTATTGCACTCTCTCCCGCATTAAGAACTGCAGCCTGAAAAGCCCCTTTTATTGCTCCTTTCATACCAAATCCACCACCAACCCATCTACCACGATTTGAATAATTTATATTTCTCTTTCTAGTCAAATTGCTTTGTAATTCATAGATTTCATTATATTTATCTATCAAAGAGCTCATATAAGGTTCAAACAGCAATGGTAAATCAGAATGCTTTTTCTTAAAAAGTTTATCTGTTGTTGACAAACCGCGATTATATAAATCCTTTATGACTATCTGAATCTGATCATCAATCATGCTTTGAGCCACATCACACAAATTATGCATAACCGCATCTATATCACCCAAACTGTTATAAACATTGTAAAGTTTGTTCATGTTTTCCAAACCCAACTTAACATAATCGCCAAAAAGTCCCGCAAATCTTGTAGAATTAGCCGGATATTTTATTATATATCCATCAAAATCGAATTCTATAGAATTATTTAGCGCAGATAGGTCAACCTCAGCGGTTTCGTCTATCTTTTCTTCATATACATCAGTGTCATTGTCATCCGAATTATAAGTTTTTGTTTTTTCTATTATTATTTCTGATGTTTCTTCATCAGCTACCATTTCAGTAGTCATATCAAAATACTCAGCAGGGCATCCACAAAAAGGACATGCGCCAACCCTACTAGATATTTGTTTTTTACAATCAGGACATAATATTAGGGCCATGATATACAATCTCCTCCTAGCACAACTTTCTAAACTAAGAACCTATTACTTACCATCTATAATCCAAGTAATAATCGGCCAAACATAACCATCTTTTTGTATCCCATCAAATTGTCCATATATTCGAACATAATCATTCTGAAGTATCACACTTTGGTCTACCCGATTATCTATTACAAGATAGTAATTTCCTTCGTCATCTCTCACATTAATACAACTATCGTAGACTTGCGTTACTGTTCCAGCGAAATAAACATATTCCTGATACTCGCTATATCTCAATAAATTCTCAAAGGAAACATCTTTATTAATCACTTTTGCCTTTTGCGATAACAGTGAATAAAATGAATCTGAACTCACATCCATCTTATATTGCAATAACGTAGGAACTGGTGACTCATCTGCAAAACCCACATATTCGGCCACAACAAAAAGATTTTCACCCACATATAAATCCGATACGTCATTACAGATAATCCACGCTTTATACATTCGCATGTGATTACTAACAGTTGATAAATACCTTATGAGGTACGCAGTAGTCCCATTCTCATTTGTTATTACCTCTATTGTGCCCTCTGTTTTAAAGTATTTTCCCTCATACGAACTATCATCTACTTCCATTACCAAATCCACACCCAGTGTTTGTGCATTTTCTATTATCTTCTTTTCCTCAGCTTCCTTTATAGCTTTTTCTTCCGTCTCCTTTTTCAAGGCAGCTTCACTTTCTTCTGCCTCTTTTTGCAAAACTGCTTCTTTTTCTTGTGCTTCTTTTGCCGCTTTTTCCTCTGCTACTTTCCTTTCGGCCTCTGCTTTTTCTGCTGCTTCCCTTGCAGCTTTTTCCTCTGCCGCCTTGCTCTCTGCTTCCTTTTTTTCCGCTTTCGCTACATTTATTTCATTAATCTTGTTTTCTATGGAGTTTTTTCTCTCATCAGTTATATTTTTATCGTTATACATCTCAAGCCTTGATAAAACTGTATCTGGAATCTCAGTAATATCCGAAACAACTTCTGTATACTCTATTATGGTTTGAGCCGCAGAGTCATAATCCCCTACCGCTTCATAAACATCTGAGATTTTACTGTAATAGGTATAATTTGTTTTATTGTAATGTTTTGCTATATATCTCTTTGCCCCTTCTATATCTCCAGAGTCTATATATTTTTTTATTAATCTGTCTTCCTCTCCTCCAGCATATAATAACAAAGCGAGTATCAGGGAAAAAACTCCAATTATTGTAAAACTGTAAACGCTATTATAAAAGTTGACCACTTTAAGCCATTTCGCTAGCGAAAAAGTTTACCACCTTGAACTAATCCTTTATGATTTATCCATACGGAAAAAATCATGAAGGGAGAAAGGTGATGATTGTCGAAATGGATCTTTATTATCAAATCCGTAGCCGTTTTAATGACGGCGAATCAATTCGGTCTATTGCCAGACATTTAGGAATATCTCGGCAGACCGTAAACAAGTATTGCAGGGGTGATACGCACCCACATGAACGAAAACCCTACCATCGTGACTCCGAGGTGGTAACAGAGGATGTCATCGAGTTTGTCAGAGCCTGTCTTAAAGAGGATCAGGAAGAGAATCTCTCAAAGCAATGGCATACCGCAAAGCGTATCTATGACCGCCTTGTTACCGAAAAGGGTTTTAAAGGTGGCGAGTCAACCATAAGAAATGTGGTACGGTCTCTCCGAGAAGAGCTGAATATCTCACCGCAGGCAGACATTCCACTGGACTATGATCCGGGTGATGCCATCCAGATCGATTGGGGCGAAGCGACCGCATATTTCAGTGGCAAAAAAACCAAAGTTCAGTTCTTTTGCGGAAGACTCTGTTACAGTCATGCTATATTTGTTCAGGCTTTTTATTCCCAAAACATGGAGTCTTTCCTTGAAGCCCAACAAAAGATGTTTGATTTCTTCGGTGGGATTCCGGCACGCGTCATATTTGATAACGCAAAAGTTGCAGTCAAGGAAGGTTTTGGAATCCACGCAAAGGCCACTGATAGTTATAAAGCCTTTGCCGCCCATTATGCCTTTAAAACTGAGTTCTGTAATATCGCGAGTGGAAACGAAAAGGGACTTGTAGAAAACCTTGTTGGTTATTCCAGAAAGAACTTTATGGTGCCGGTGCCAAGGGTAAAGAGCATAGATGAACTAAATGATAAGCTCCTTACCGCCTGCACCGACTACTTGAACAACCATAAGGTTACCACAAAATCAGCATCAGTTAAAGAGGCATATGAAATTGAACGCCGTTACCTGCATTCTATACCTGCGTACAGATTTGATACTAGCAGGACGACAACGCCTACTGTCGGTGATTATTCAACAGTAAGATTCGATAAAAACAATTACTCCGTTCCTGTGACATATCTCAGGAAGGACGTTACTGTAAAAGGCTATGCCAATACAGTACTTATATATCACAAAGGCGAGCTTATAGCATCGCACGCAAGAGCCTTTGGAAGTAAAAAAACTGTATATTGTCTTGAACATTACATTGATCTATTGGAGCAAAAGCCAAGAGCTGTTTTTCAGGCCAGACCAGTAAAGGAAACCGTCAGCCGTGAACTCCTCGAATGGGGACGGCAACTTCCTGGTGGTAACAAGGAAATGGTTAAACTACTCAGGCTCTGTGTTGATCATGGCACTGATACCATACTCGCAATAAAACATAAGCTTCCTCATGGTATCGTTCCGACTGTAGAGATTATCCGTAGCCAGCTCCGAAAAGATTCAGGAGCCCCGATACTCTACTTTAAGCAGGATATAAGTGTTATCTCAACAGATCTTGCAAAATACGATGAAAGGTGCGGTGTAATGTCGAGATGAATGAAGTCAATAAACAAACAATTGCGCTTTATGCTAAACAGCTCCGGTTGCCAAGCTTTGCCAGGTATCCGGATGTCATAAAACAACTGAATAAAGGCGAAAGCTATGATGATTTCCTTGTGGCACTCATGAAACAGGAAATCGAAACCAGACAGGAAAGCAACAGACAACGTAAAATCAAAGCTGCCAGTTTCCCTTATCTGAAGACCATTGATGAACTGGACTTCAGCCGGTTTGAGCACTTAACAGAAGCTTTCATAAATGAGCTGGCATCCTGTGACTTTGTTGATAACCATCAGAACATAGTCATGATAGGAAATCCCGGAACAGGAAAGACTCATCTATCAATCGGCCTTGGTATAAAAGCCTGTATGCAGGGGATGAACGTAAAGTTCTTCACCGCTGCAAATCTCTCAAATGAACTCATTGAGGCACAGGACAATCATAAGCTGATCAGACTTGAAAAGAGTATCTCAAAAGCCGACCTGCTGATCATAGATGAACTCAGTTATCTGACATTCAACAGGCACCAATCGGAACTGCTTTTTAAGGTGATTGCTGACAGGGCTGAACGAAGGAGCGTAATCGTTTCAACAAACCTGAGTTTTTCTGAATGGACTACCATGTTTGAGAACACGACGATGGTCACTGCGCTGATAGACAGGCTTACATTCAGGTCTCATGTCCTTAACATGAACTCTGAACATCCTTATAGGGCAGAACAAGCTGCCAAGGCCTACACCACTAAGAAGGGAGGTGAAAAGCATGTCAAAAATTCCTTATAGTAGACTCGAGGAATTGGTTTCAGAGATGCGGGAGCATATCTCCGATCAGGACAAAGACCTTAAAATGCTAGCCTCAGACTTCCAGTATCTAACAGATTTCATACGGTGGAAAGACCTTTCGGATGAGTATAAATACTTCAGGGAGAATGCTCACATGGAATGCCCGGATAACGTTCCTTTTGGATCGTATGTTTTATAATCAAAGCAACTCGGGGAATGCCTTCATTAGGTGTTCCCCATAATAAGCAACCTGGTGGTAAACTTTTTCAGTAGCGTTAGTGGTAAACTCTTTCACCAGCGCTTCCGGTAAACTTATTCATCAGCGAAACAATGAAAGTGGTAAACTTATTCGCCGGCAGAGTGGTAAACTAATTCGTCAGCGAGTGGTAAAAAAATTCATTGACGTTTACATAAAACCTTGAATATTATTTTTTTTGCGTCTTTCTTTTATACTTTTTTCATCTAATCCCTGAGTTTTCCCCACTATATTATATTCCGCATTTTTTCGTCTATCGATTTCGCTGATCTTTTCCGAGACGGGTACTGTTTTTATCAGAACAACAGGATTAGGTTCTACTTTATTTGCACAATAGCCGCATATTTTCGAATCCGCTCTTAATTCAGCCCCACACTTCGAGCAAATGATTACTTTGGTTATTTTACTGTTACAGTAATTACATTTTTTCACATTATCCATGATTTCATTTTGACAATTCGGACATTTCATAAACCTTATCCTCCGTACTGAAATACTCACTCAACCAAATACATTCCCCTTTTGTTAAAACCAACTAAATATATTATATACTCTATTGAGATGTTATGCAATCTCTATAGTTGTTATTATATTACAAAAGTTCTGCTAATCTAACTCAAAAGAGGAGATGGCAACCATGCGAAAAGATGAGCTATTTTATCCAATTGGAAAACGAATTACATTTTTTCGAGAAAAAAAGAAAATGACTGTCAATAAGCTAGCTACTGAAGCCGGCTTATCTCAAAGTCACTTAAGAGATATCGAACTTGAAAACAAGATTCCTTCTGTCGAAACATTGTACTATATATGCTCAGCTCTCGGACTAAGCCTAAAAGAATTCTTTGATGATAACACAGAAAGCTTGTTAGTAGATAATCCGATTATAGAAAAAATATATCATATGAATAAAAAACAACGCGATGCCCTTCTCGCTTTTCTTAACACGATTGAATAGTTTATTTATAGGATTGATATTCTCACAGAAAATAATATAAGAAACGCCCCTGAACTCTCAAGAGTCAGGGGCATATCTTTCCTGTAACTTTATTCTCAGTCTTTAAGATTCGATTTATTCGTAATCCACAATGTTTACCCAGCTGAGCAGGAATTCCCGTTCCTTTTCATTGCCTTTGACTGACTGGGAAGCAGCCACGATAGGCATCCATTTCTGTACATACTGCTTTGCGGTATCGCTCTTCTTGCAGAAGATGTTGAGATATTTTTCTGCCATCTCCTTTTTGCCTTCAAGGCAGAAGAGAAGGTAAGTTCTGGCAACATCCGCAGAAGCGTTACCCTGTGTAACATGTG
>JAEEGL016617142.1_pt1 | contig 11712 bp, 17 predicted proteins | sample 9134231 | NCBI WGS metagenome assembly JAEEGL01 (sample SAMN16246548, study PRJNA631951) | gut metagenome | biome: gut microbiome; feature: rumen; material: fiber-attached | host: Bos | place: Iran: Karaj | collected 2018-10
GACAGCATCGGTCCAGCTGACTTCCATCTTGTCACGGTCAAGCTTGATATTCTTGCACGAGTTAAACAGGCACCGTTCCATCATCTTAACTTGACTGTTCATTTCATCCAAGATATACCGCTGGCATTTTTCGTTGAACCTGAAGAAATTCTTGATGATGTCGGCAAAGGTAAAGATATTGAGATGCTGTGTCATAATGTAGGTCGCGAAATCAGCATCACTTACCTTGAATTTAAGAATCGAATCGCTACGCCACATCGGAATCGCGTCTACACTGCCCATCTGCTGCAATGATGCGCAATATGCGTTTCGCGAAGATACGACGTTTTTTAACTGGAAACGGTCGTCATTGCGGTTCGGTTCATCTTCGCCGACCAAATAATGGGGGTCGATTTTCGTCGCGATACAGTTCAATTCCCAGAACTCTACGAACCTTACCGGAACACCGCTGATCATAACGTGGTCACTGCATACGCGAGTTCTGAAGTTCGCATAGGAAAAACTTCGGTTATAGGAGGCGGCACCGGGCTTGACATATTCGTAACGATAATTGCCAAACATCATTAACTTGCTGCCACGGTTATCGACAAGGTATGACGCATATGTCGTTTTAGTCTCGCCTTCATTCCTCTCGATGTCATACTTGCGCCCGGTCCATTCATTAAGCAGCTTGGCGACACGGTTAATGAACGGCCACTTCGTAACAATGAGCTGCAGTTCGCGCAAAGCCTTGAGGACGGCAAGGTTCTGTTCGGGGTCGTTCAACGAGGCGAACGCCAATTCCTTGCGGAGTTCATCGACACGGGCTTGGTCATACTTATCCGGACACTGGATAGTTTTGACTTCGGTTTCGATAATCTGGGTAGCCGCAGCAAGCTTTTCTTTGTATTTCTTGTCATTCAGACCGGAAACGAGCGATTTCGCGCTTTCCAGTTCGGAATAAGCTTTCTTGGCACGTTCAGCGGCTTTTCGGGTCTTCGTCGTGGCGGTGCCGATAGGCTTGAGATACCGGTCTTCGATTTTCTTGAATTGTTCCGTGATAGACATTACTATCCCCCAATCTGCTTGCCGTCGAATTCGACATCGTAGCGGTCGTTGTCGGCGAGACGGAGCCACATCTTGATCTGGGACTGGTCGACGGTGTCGCCAATGTCCTTGCCGTCAAAGTAGTCGAGCCACGACATCATATCGCCGGACATCGCCTCGTCGATGGAACCGATTGCTGTACGGAAAGAGCCATCAAGCATAATGAGCAAGTAGCGGCATCCGCACCAGTCTTTAGTCCAGTCGCCTTCGATGGGGTCGGTATCTTGGTTGTGCCACCACTCGATATGTTCCCTAACGTCGGCGATTGCTTCCTGTACCTCAGCGAAGCTCGACTTATCGGTGAGCTTTGCGGCCTTGGTGTGCATCTGAATCTTGGTCTTATGCGGTTTCGGTTTGCGACAAGTAGACATTCTGTACCTCTTTTGCACAAATATAAGAAAGTTAACCGAAAATGTCAATACTAAAAATAAAAATAATGGAAAAATTATGTGGAATTGCTATATTTAAGCATTATGATGATCGATACACTTATAGACCAGCTTGTTAAGCTGCGTCGCACCTACGGCCACATCGAGGTTGATATCCGAGCAGACGGATCGTACCAAGCGATTGGACAAAACGTCTGCATCCGCATCGACGAGTTCGGCGATGTGATGGCGGTCATTCAGTCAGCCTACGACAAGCAACAGCGTGGGTTCAACCAAGTAGACCAGAACGACTCGTGGCTCCAGCTAAAAGGTCCGAATATGAGCGACCACGAGGCCAAGATGGAATGGAAGGCCGCTGGTATGCCAAGCCGTATGAAGCCAACGGAAGTGGTAGAGGATCCTCCCGACCAGCGTCCGTTGCAGTCATACTGGGTTTTCACGTCTCGTCCGTCGCCTATCGGCGTTGGCGAGCCGATTCGCAAGCAAACATATATCGAAAGCGTCAACACTGGAACCGAACTATTGAAAGAAATTTACGACCGAGTGGATATATCGCCGATATGGAAAATCGACAATATTATCAACCTAGGAAACGTAGACAAGAAGGTAGACTAATGAGCTTATTTGACGACATCCAGCTACAGAAAAGTGAAACTCAAGTAGCAAATCTGACCAAAGAGAACGAACTTCTCAAGGCCGACGTGGCCGAGTACAAGGAACGCATACAGAAAATGCTCCACGTCTTCGACTTGATTAAGGACAACCTCATCAACGCGAAAATCGGCAAGAAGGTCGCGACGCTTATCTCGCAGACCGGGCAGACCGCAGAGTCCGTCATCAAGACGGTCGGTCTTACGAACGGTATGCCGGATATGAGCAAGCAGATGTACGTTCTGTGGACATCGCATCGCGAACTGATTGAAAAGATGGCAACCGGGTCAGACGAGGAAAAGGCCACCGCCAAGAAACAGCTTCTTGGTTTCGTTATGAGAGCTTGCGACGGGAAAACGAACCCCGGTCTGGTTAATCAATACCTAGACAAAATGGCGACCGAGTATAACAACGGTCGCGGCAAGTTCCAAGACGAACTGTATCGTTGGGAATGCGATACGGCGTTCAGTGGCAATCAGGACTTCGAGAACGCCCATTTTAAGGCCATTGTCGATATGGGGGACAAATGCATTCCCTGGATCCACGAAATCATCGACAACCACCCAGACCCTCTCGTACACGCTCTGGACGAGATATGCCCCGGTGTAATGATATACGAGGGTTGTATGCCGTTAAACGAAGTGTGCGAAGCTTGGTCGGCGTTGCTCGAGATCACGCACGACCAGAATCCTACGGCTAATCCTCGCCAAGAACCTTCTTCTCGAACTTAGTCTGGGATTCCCACAGCTCGTCACGGAGCTGTTCGAGAGTCATTGTACGAGTCCGTTCGTCGAAAAGCACTTGGAGAGCTTGCAGCTTGCGCTTGATATTGACGTAAATGCCCAAATTCTCCAGCTTGTCGCGGCGGACTTGTTCTTTTGTCTGGGCGATAAACACGGGGTCGTTGATGTTGTTCGTCAAGGATTCAACTAGACCCTGTACATTTCCGAGCGTCATAGCCTTTTCGCGGCGGTCGGATATCTTTTCAGTAGCCATTATTCCTCCGGCGTGATTTCTGGCTGAAATGCTGGATCGTTGAACAGTTCTACGATACGATTCCAAATAAAATCGCGACGCTGTTTCAGTTCACTGGGAGTAACCTCTCGGTTAACGTCTTCAGCTTCCTTCGGGTGTTTTTCGAACCACTCGATGGATGCCGCAAGTGACGCTTCCCCATAACGAACATAATTTGACCTAGTTAAGGTGATATTTTCAGTAGCCATTATTCCTCCTCTCCGATAACGATGGTGCGCTTCTTGCCGATCTTGACCGTGTCGCCGTCCTTGAGCGGATTGCATTCGAGGTTCTTCTCGGTAATGAGCCACGGATTCTTGCCGTATTTCTCGATGTCCCACGTCATAATCCAGCCGCAGTCGAAACGGACTCCGTTACCCTTGCCGTACATCAGGTTCTCGCGGAAACGAGCCAGCAACGGATTCCAGCCGTGGTTGTCCCAGATACGCGCCGGAATGGTGGAACCGTCGGCGAGCATCGTCTGGCCGTCGTAATAGGCGATTTCAGCAAGCGTGTAGATCTTGGCTTGGTCGTCGTGGCCGTACAGTCCAAGACGGCTTTCCAAGAGGTAATCGCGGTCGTAGACCGGGAACATCTTTTCATCGGATTCTATGGAATTGTCCTTAAAACAAGGCGGGACGGCGTTCTCGTGAAACGCCGGAATGATGGAGACGCCGCCGTTCTTAATCATCTGGCGAGCCTCACCCTTGGATTTGAAAACGCCAACCCTTACGAGTTCGTCGATTGCATTTGCCATATTGTAGTCCTCTTTTGACCCAAATATAACAAAACGCATCAGACTTGTCAATAGGTATTACCACCAATATTCAGGATGGCACGGTTCATCTTCGGGTTTCAGTAGGTGCTCCATCTGTTTCGCGTGGCACAAAACACCGTCGAAAAAGTCCATTTGCTTCTTCTTTATCGCGTCGACCGCGTCCGTAATGTCGGACAGCTCGCAGAACTCATAGTTGCGTATCTGATACAGCAAGTCGTACTTTAGTCCGGCAGATAGGAACGTGGGCGTGAGCTTGTTGAGGTGTATCAAGGAATGTTCTATGGTGCGGCATTCGATCTTACTATCTTCCTTGATAACCACGGTGGGTCCGGCAACTGTGACCTTGCCGCCATCGTACATCGTGGTCTTGTTGACGTAGGTATACGCAACCATCTCCCCGTAGTCATACCTTATGTAACGGCCTACTAAGGCGTCCCTGATTCCGCATCGAATCTTTTCGTAGAGTAAGTTCTCTTCGTTATGCAGCGCGGACTCCTTTCGGTTGTGCTCGGCAGTCCATTCGGCCTCTTTCCCTTCGATTTCCTTGATAAGCTCGATCTCGGAGACCGACGGGGTCTTGAGATTCTTGAGCGACTGGAGCAAGGCGTGACGTTCATCGTCGAACTTGTCCATACCGGCTACGCCGTTCTGCAAGGTCGCCTTTATCTCGCATATGCGAGCGGCGTCCGTAAAAATGTCTTCTGGTAGTTCTATCTTGGTTATCATAGCCAACATAGTAGAAATTATAAGTTTGAATTGCTATAATTGAGGAAAAGAGGTCAAATATGAAAGAATACACCGGCGACAAGCTATTCAGGGCGCAGAAAGTCATTGCCTCCCTCAAAGAGGCGTTCGAGTACGAGAAAGAACTGTACAAGCAGCTTTTCGGCAACCTGACCATCAAGAAATACCGCAAGAACGACGACGAAACCCACGAACTCGTCTACGTCGGCGACATCGACGGCATCGGTCTCCAGTTTACCGTGCTCTTCAACAAGCATCTTGTCAACGTGGGTTATGACGCGCAGTTCGAAAACGGAGAACACCTACGTCTGATCAACAAGGACGATTCATCCTATGCGTCAGCCAACCTTTACACCAGCGAGAGCGAACGAGAGCTTCCTTGGGGCTGGAATGTCGAGAACATCGAAACAGAAATGCTCAAGTGGCTCCATTGGGTCAACGCCAAAGACCAAGGCCGCCCGATGCGCTTGGTCGACTGGGCTAACAATAACAAAGAACTTTTCGACAAGTTCAACGAGGCAAGAAACGATATCGAGCACCGCAAGATCGAAACAATCCGCTACGACCCGCTGTACCAGCACTTCCGCAAGGAAACTTGGGACACTTGCGACATCACCGCGCTTGCCGGTATCGACGAGCAGAACAAGCCTTACATCGCCGTGTGGATTCATTACACGGCAAACGACGAAAAGGATGACTATTGCGACCGTGTCATCTACGGCGGACGCAAAGATGAATGTGTCCGCAACCTCCACCGTAACAACTCCTTCTACGGTGTCAAGTTCTACGACATAGACGAGATGTACCAGTTCGTCAAGGACGCGCAGCTCCGTGTCGAAGCAGAACAGGACCGAGTGGCCAAGGAGCACGGCATCGAATGGCGCGGCATCAAATTCAACGACAAGGGACCCGTTGGCGAGCATAGCGTCTTCAATAAGTTCGCCAAGTCCGCCACCGAGAAGATTCTCGATATGATTGAAAAGCGCACGTTCAATTTCCGGACATTCGTCGGCAAGGAAGACTTGGTTAAGGAATACCCAGAAGACCACGTCTATGAAGGTGCCGGCGCACTGTACGAAAAGAAGGTCACGATGATGAAGAAGAAAGGACAGAAGCTGGTGCCGTTCAAGGCAACCATCTCTATCCGTCCGGACGCGCACTTCTACATCTACGGCTACGACAAGTTCATCCTCAAAGGCGATGAACTCGATGTATACGATGTCAACGTATTCATCACGCTTCCTCTCCGCTATATAACGCTTGACGGCGAGTATATGACCTTCGACGAGGCCAAGGAACATTCCGACGGCGGTCCAATCAAGGTCAAGTGGCGCAAGTACCAGACCTCGTTCAGGACACTCTCGGAGAAATACTGGAAGGCTCACCGCGACGAAGACGATGCCATCGCTCGTAAGATTATGAACGAATACCACGGTGGCCAAGGCATAGAAGCATACGAGGCTTGGTGCGAAGAGCACTATCCGGGTTATATCCACAGAAAGGAGAACTACGTCCTCGGCATCCTCAACAACTACGTAGACCAGTACAACAAGTATCTGGAATACAGCAAGGAGTTCAACGGATGAACTACATCGGCATAACCGAAACGTCAGACCCGTGCTTCCATCCGGACTGGGAAACGCGCCTCCTAGCGGCCAATATCATCATCTCCAAGGAACTTTCCTTCGAGATGACCGAGAAGCTGCTGGTCGTCCAAGACCGCGTAATTTTCCACCATACGGTGACTGGTCAGGGCGGAACCGTCCTCGAACCCGGTGTTGCATTACCGGAATACGAGTTCAAGAAGTTCGTGACCCTTGTCGAGCGCGGCTTCCCCCTTTCCCACTATGTCTTGAGGCTGGACCCGGTCATCCTCTTCGACAAGGACTGTCAGGACAACGTGGTCAAGGTTCTCAACCTTTGGCACGACTACCTGAAGGATAAAGGCGAGAAGGTACGTTGCCGCGTGTCCGTCGTTGACCTCTATCCGCACGTTCTGGAACGTCTGGACGCCGATGGCCGTATAAAGCCTCTCTGGCGTACGTTCAAGGCTCCTCCGGCAGTCTTCCGCCGTCTGGAGAAGATTCTGGGCAACTACACTGACACGTTCAGCTTCGAGTGCTGCGCTGAGCAAGACTTGAACGCCGACTACATAGAGCACTGCGGCTGTGCCAGTATGAAGGATATCCAGATCCTAGGTCAAGCTACTGAGGAATACGAGAATCCGGACACTCCGCAACGCAAAGGCTGTATGTGCATCGCTAAGAAGCAGATTCTCCGTGGAAAACCCGGCCGCTGCGCCCATAAATGTCTCTACTGTTTCTGGAGGTAACGAATGTACAACACTAAGCAAGACCGTAGAGAGAAACAGCTCCGCCGTTACTTGAAGGCTCACGACAAGACCTACAACTTGCCGTCCGACCAAGAAAAGAAGGTTCAGGCAGAACTGGGCAAGCAGTACAAGGCCGACATCGAGGACTTGCACTCCGCCATCCGTATGACCTGTTCGAAGCCCGGTCCGTCGGACAACAGCCGCGCAGCATACCGTCACGAAGTTAAGGAGACCAAGGAACGGCTTCTCAAGAAGTCCGAACGCAAGGAACTGCTGGACGAGCTGGAGGAGCCTATTCTTCTGGAACAAAGAAATGGAGCGACGTTACCCTAAAGTAGCAACGCTTAAAATACGCCTTTACTTCATCGCTGCTGTACAGGTGGCGATATTTTATTTCGGGAACGCCTTTATAATCGTGTCGATATGACCCCATCGGGCATACATAGGTGTTTCCCCTTTCGGTTCCATTTTGTATGACCTTCCAGATATCATTTACTATGTCATCCGGAGTATAGTTGATGTGATGGTAGTATTTGCGGTGGCAACAAGTCGTGAAATACTTGCAAGTAGATTCAATCTTGTAGTAGCCTTTCTGATACGTCTCGGATATGTCTAACCCTACGGCTGCTCTCAAATATTCGCGCAAGGATTCCGATGTCGTATACTCGTCACCCCATTCGAACACAAAATCACCGCCGTACATATAGTCCACGACGACTTTCAATTCGATTATGTGCGGATTTTTGACATCCAATTCGCGATCCCTTTGTTTCTTCCTCTCTTCTCGCCGAGCTTCCTTCATATAGGCGCGAAACTCGGCCACAGCGTCGTGACCGAGTCTCTGCTCTATGAACTTTTCCGCAAGCTTAATCTCACCCATACGGCTTGTATTCCTTGACCAACTGTTCGTACTCCGGACCGGAGACATACCGCTTGAAACGGCACAGCCTTATGTTTGACCACGTATCATTGGTTGGTGGATTCATACAGATTACCTTCGGCTCAAATAAATCGCCAACTCGCGGATCCCAATCGACAAACGGGAATACTATCACATCATACGAGACACCGCGATAGTTCTCGCAAGTAAAGACAATCGCGTTTTCGTCTGTCTTAAAGAACTCTTGTTCATCTTCCGGAAATTCAGTCCGTGGAACGTCGTGCCAGCTTGCCGATTTATGGAAGTACATATGAGCATTATCGCCTTCGTGGCCTTCGCTGCAGAAGCTACTCACGGAACCAGACGCAAAATACGTTTCGTTCTTGTCTTTCCGGTTGAAATACATTACTTGCTGGCCTCGTCCAAATCGTTAATCGCCTTCTGGATGTCGGAACGGCGTACGCAGACCACGTCGTCATCCTCGGACGCGAAGATATTGACCACGCGACCGTCGTCCAGCTCTACCTTGCACTTGACGCCGACCAACCCCTCTTCGTTGGCCTTCATCTTCTTCAGCAAGTCCTCGGCAACGGTCTTGTAGACAGAGTCCATCGGCATAACGTCCTTGCACTCACGCTCACCCATACAGATCTTGTCGAACATCTCACTGGTCGGGACCGGAACGACTTGGTGAGTCTTGCGGTACTTCTCCATAGCATCGAGAACGTCACCCATTTTCGCGTCACGATGGAAGTTGAACGGCTTGAAGTTGTCATCGATTTCGGCGGCGACGTGACCGAAGAAGAAATAGCACTTGTACTTTGCGTTATAGATATCCAGTGCCTCGTAATAGGACGTAGCCTCTATAACCTCAATCGGCGCATCGATACTCGTTTCGGGACATTCCATAAGGCCGCCGACACCAAGCCCCACTACAAACAGCCGCTTGGTCGTCAGCTTGGTGAAGTCAGCATACAGCTTGTGTACCCGGAGGATGTAGTCGTAGTTGCGAATGTGGACACCTTTTTCCTTGTCCATAACCTCGAACTCGAAGTCTGGAAAATCCGGAACCGGGGCGAACGGCGTAATGCCGATTCCAGCACCGTCGCAGCTGTTGAAATGGGGGTGGACTTGTCCGACCGCGTAGGCTCGGATGTAGTCGATACCTTGCTTTACCTTGTTCACCGCCTCGATAGCGGTTCCAGCCTCGACAATCTGGATGAAACACCCGGAGAGGATGTCCTTCCAAGGGTACTGGTTGTTGGAAACTACCATATAGTGAGCCATTCATCACCTCGTTTTTAACGAAATATAGCAATTATCGCTATTGTCCGCATTTATTGTACATACACAACCTAATCGCGGTATACGCCGTTTCGAATGAATCCTGAATACTCTTCATCTTGTCATTAAGACTGCGCCACATTTCCATATCGGTATGGACAGACAGCGGATTCACTATCAATGCCAGCGTCCCGCGTTTGGGTGTTATTTCGCCTTGGCCGAAGATGTCCGGATTCTTTATGTAAGGTGGGAACGCGATCTGGTATTCGCCACGGTCTATAAGTTCAGCACTGTACTCGCATACGGCCTTAATCTTTTCGCCATACAGCCTACTGTAGTCAGATTCCAGAACCTCGACGACCCGGACAATACGGTAATACGTAACCCACGGATACTGTCCTACATTTTCGTAACGGTTGCCTTCGTCGCCGTTGACCCAACAACCGGACAGCCTTTCAGAAAGCTGTTCGACGGTCTCGACGCCGACCGTATCTCTAGCTTCCTCGAACAGCTTCTTGTAATATTCGGCGGTTTCTTCCTTAGAGCCTTGCATCTGCATCATTCGCGTCCGTAGGTGTAGATCCACTCTTCCTTGAGATTCTGGTCAGTGTACATAAGCTTGAGACCGACCATCCTAGCCGGGGCGCGAATCTCGTCCTTGCAGACGAACCGTCCGTACTCCCTCCACTTCGTACCGCCGACATAGTCGTTCTCGACCCACTGGGTCAACGTGCATCCGAGTCGGTTCACCGAAATCAAGAAGTCGAGCTTCACGTCGGCGAAAGCAGCCGTGGCGAGAACCGCCATAGCAATAAGAAGTTTCTTCATCTTATTCTCCTTGTTTTGGCAACCAAGTCTGGTCAATTATAACCGTAGTCGGCTTGTTCATAGCCTTCAGGCGTTCGACATTGCACTTGACCCCGTACGACTCGCCGTTCCAGATGGCGATGGCCTCGTCGCACACGTTGCACATCTCCTTGTCCTTCACTTGGTAGAACTCCTCGCCTTGCTTCCCCTCGGACTGCTTCCACATAGAGACGAAGTTCGGGAACTCGCAACGCCTAGGGGTCTCAGTTGAGGTATATACCGTCACATCGGTGAACCCGTTCTTCTTCAGGTATTTCTGGGCAAGGATATCCACGCCGTAGCAATCCCCCACGATTACACGGACATCTCGCTTCATCAGCTCGTCGAGGCACTTGGTGGCCTCTTCGTTGAGCTTCTTTATCTTGGCTGAGCCGGAAATGAACACGGTCGGCTTTTGCGGTGTTAATTGAATCATTTTGACCTCGTTGCTGCCGCCAATATAGCAAAATAATGTTATAATTGCTATATTTCCTTCAATAATAAACGGTTTCTAATGCATATCAAGTTCAACAAAGATTTCCGCATATTCAAGAAGGACGACGAGATTGACTTTCCGGTCGAACACTTCAAGATCAACTGGATTGTCGGCGACAACTGTTCCGGCAAGTCTACCATATTGAAGCTGTTCCGCAAGCAAAAGGACAGCCTCAAGGACGTGCTGAACCGGCTCCGCGACGGCTTGTACGCTCAGGACAGCGACATCGAAGACTCTTCCGGCATCGCAACAATCGACGGTATCGACAAGTACGAAAAGATGTTCTTCCTCGACGCAATCAGCGACGACCCGACGAGCTTCGTCAACTCCGGTTCAGCCGGTGCATTCGTAGGCTACGGCGGTATGGCGGCTCAGAAAATGAGCAAGGGTCAGAAGGCCGCCTCTATGCTCGGCCAATTTATGCAGCTCGTTAAAGATGAACTGACGCCGGACGTGTACCAGACGGTTATGGATAGACTGAATAAGTCCGAGTCCGCCGACGACATCGAGAACTGCTGTGTCGCTCTAATCTGCTTTGACGAGGTCGACGAGGGTATGGACTTGAACGCGCAAATGGCGTTTCTGAAGATTCTGCACAAAATCCCCATTGTCTATTGCGCGGACATCATCGTAGTGACCCATTCGTTGATGCTCCCTATACTCGACTGCGCCGAGACGGTATTCGATATGAAAACAAGAAGTTCGGTGAGCGTAGATGCCTACATATCTCGCCTCACCGGTAAACACATAACCATAAAGGTAGAAGATGAAGAAAAAGTACACTAAACCACAGATGGAAATTATGGATATGGGTTCCAAGCAGACGCTTCTGTCGGCTTCTTGCGAATCCAATGATTTCTGGAAGTGTCCAGAACCTGAAGAAGGTTGCGACAATCCGTACTGGTGCGACAAGTGAGGTGACCGATGCGTCCGCCGTACTACTTCGTTCCGGAGACCGACAGCAACCTTGAAGTGACCATCAAGCGCAAGAACGGTCGTGTAACCAACCCGTATAATCCACAATATGTATACTTTATGGACGAGCGAGATGCGCCAGTCGGTGTAAACTACGGTTTCGACCGTGACTTGAATCTGTTCCATTGCGAACGTCTCGGAATCGAACAGAACGCGATTAGCATCATCCAGCGTCAGATGGAGCAACGCAACAAGCTGGAAATCAAGGAACTCAAGGCGAAGCACAAGGCGGCTCTC
>JAEEGL016900944.1_pt1 | contig 11712 bp, 7 predicted proteins | sample 9134231 | NCBI WGS metagenome assembly JAEEGL01 (sample SAMN16246548, study PRJNA631951) | gut metagenome | biome: gut microbiome; feature: rumen; material: fiber-attached | host: Bos | place: Iran: Karaj | collected 2018-10
GGATGCGGAGGTCAGGCCGATCCTCGCGATCTTGGGGGTCGCGCCGTTCTGGCCGGCGTTCCAGGTGGAACCGAAGATGGCGACCAGCTCAGCGGCGGTCCGCTCGCCTACAGCCTCGCCGCGGACATTGCCGAAGGCGGTGGTGTAGAAGCAGTTGACCATGGTGCCGCTGAAATTGCGCATGAAGGTGTCGGAGCCGCTGGAGCTCATGGTGATCTCAGCGGGGGCGAACAGGCAGTTGATGAAGTTTACGGAACCGCCGCTGCGGTAGCCGACGATGCCGGAGTTGTTGGTGGCCGTCTCGCCCAGCAGGCTGCCGTCGAACAGGCAGTCGGCGATGACGGTGGTGCCGTAGTTGCGGCTGATGAAGGCGGCGTTGGTGCCGTCGCCGGAATAGGTGGAGGTGATGGTCGCGCCAACGCGGCAGTTGAGTATGTAGGTGCTGCCGTTGGCGTCGCAGACGAGGCCGGAGGCCCATCTGGCGCTGGTGTCGACGGTGCCGGCCACGTTCAGACGCACTATGGCCGCGTTGTTCACGCAGTTGAAGGGCGCCACGCAGTCTTCGGCGGTGGAGTAGGCCAGAGTCAGGGTGTGGCCCGCGCCGTCGAAGGTTCCGGAGTATTTGGCGCTGCTGCTGCCCGCCATTTTCGCGGCGGAGCTGAGAGTGACGTCCGCGGTCATGACCGCGTTGATGTCGGCCTTGCCGGCGCCGATGAGGGTGCAGAACAGGTTCCAGTCGCTCTCGGAGTCGATGAGCAGGCTGCCGTCATCGTCATATTCCGCGCCTCCGACGATGGAGGCTTCGGAGAGGACGGGGATGACCTCGGTCTCGTTCACGACGGTCCAGTGGGAGCCGAGGGCCGCAGCCAGCTCGGAGGCCGTCTTGGCGGAGCCGTCATTGCCCTGGACGGTGCCGAAGGCCTGGGTATACCAGCAGTTGTTGAGGTTGCTGCTGCCTGTGTGGCGGTAGAAGGTAGCGGATTCTTCCTCGCCGGAGGTGATCTGTGTCGGGGCGAACAGGCAGTTGGTCAGGTACAGCGAGTTGTCACGCCAGCCGACGAAACCGCCGCAGCTGTTGGTGGAATCACCGAGGAAGCAGCCGTCGAACAGGCAGTTTTCCATGTAAGTGGAGGAACTGTTGCCGGCCACGAAGCCGCCGTGAGAGCCGTCGCCATCGATAAGGGAGTTGATGACGACGCTGGAGCGGCAGTCATAGATGTGGATCTCGTTGTGTACGCTGCCTACGAGACCCGCGGACATCTTCGCGGTGGTCGTGATCGTGCCCGCGGTGTGCAGGTTGCGGATCACGGCGTTGCTGCCGGTGTGGCTGAAGGGAGCGGTGCGCTCAGTGCTGGTGACGTAGGCGACGGTGAGGGTGTGGCCCGCGCCGTCGAAGGTTCCGCGGTAATAATAGCTGGTGGTGCCGACCATGGGGGACGCCTGCGTCAGGGTGACGTCGGCGGCCAGGACGGCGTTGAGCTGAGTATCACCGTGATTGACGCGCCACGCGAAGACCTCCCAGTCGTCAGCGCTGTCGATGACGAGACGGTCGAACTCGTCGACCTCGGGGGCCTCGGTGATGATGGAGGCGGGGTTGAAGACGGGCACCGCGCGGCCGTTATCCACGGTCCATGCCGCGCCGAGAGCCTCGGCCAGCTCAGCCGCGCTCATCTGACTGCCGTCGTTGACCTGGCCGTCGCCGGCGGTCTGGGTGTAATAGCAGTTCCTGAAGTTCTCGGTGCCGCTGTAGGTGTAGCACAGCGTCCGGATGTTGCCCAGGTTTTCGGGCAGAGACAGAGATATGGGATCGAACAGACAGTTGGTGAGGTTGGCGGTGCTGCGGTAGTTGTAGCCGATTATACCGGAGGTGATGTTGTTGCCCGACTGAGACAGAGAACCGTCAAACACGCAGTCGGTAATGTTCATTGTAGAATCGGTGTAGCCCACAAAACCGCCGGTGTAGGAGGAACTGGAGGTGATGGCGGCGCTGACGCGGCAGCGGGTGATGGTGGTGGAGCCGTCGGCGTAGGCCACGATGCCGCCGGTGTAGGAACCGGTGGAGGTTATGGAGCCGGCCACGTGCAGATCGCTGAACACGGCGCCGTACTCGGTGTACATGAACGGCGCCTGATAGCCGCTGCCGCTGAAGGCGACGGTGAGGGTGTGGCCGTTGCCGTTGAAGGTGCCGGTATATCTGTGGCTGGAGTCGCCGATTTTGGAGGCCGTTGCCGAGAGCGTGATGTCGTCCATGAGGATGGCGTTGGCGCTCAGCTCGCCCTTGCCGACCTTCCACGCGAAGGAGTTCCAGTTCTCCTCGCTGTAGATAAGATAACGGCCCATGGCGTCCTTCAAAAGGGCCTGGGGCAGCTGAGCCGTGGCCAGAGCGGGCACGGCGTGGCCGTTCTCGACGGTCCACAGATTGCCCAGATCCCCGGCCAGCTCAGCGGCGGTCTTTTCCGTGCCGTTGATGCCCTGGTTATAGGAGGTGCGGTAGGTGTACCATACGTGGTAGTCGGAAAGCCAGGAGGGGCCGCTGCCGCCCTCAAAACGGAAGAAGCTCTTCCACACGTTCATGGTGACCTCGGCGGGGTCGAACAGGACGCGGTCGAAACTAATCGAGCCGCTGTACCAGCCGCCCACGAAGCCCGCGGCGCGCTCACTGGCCGGGCCCAGAAGGGAGCCGTCGAACAGACAGTCGTTGAAGTAGCCGGTGCCGCTGATGCCCTGGCCGATAAAGCCGCCGTGACCGCAGTCGCCCTCATAGGTGGAGGAGAGAGCCACGCTCACCCGGCAGTTCGTGACGTAGGTGTTGCCGGTGCTGGCGCCGATAAGTCCGCCCGCGCTGCGGTAGGCGGTGGAGACGGTGCCCGCGACGCGCAGGTTCTTTATCGTCGCGCCGTTGACGCGGTTGAACAGGCCGAACACGTTGCCCTCGGCGGTGAGGTTCACGGTCAGAGTGTGGCCGTTGCCGTCAAACTCGCCGGAATAGGGCGAAGCGGTGCTGCCGATAAGCATGACGTCGGCAGGAAGGGTCAGGTCCGCGTTCAGCACGGCGTTGATGCCGGGCTGTCCTTCGCTGACGCGGGAAGCGAACGCGTTCCAGTCGCCCACGGAGGAGATCACGAACCGGTCAAGACCGTCCTGAGCCACCGCGTTGAGAGACGCGGCGGCGCTCGTCACGCTCACACCGTTTTCATCGGTGATCACGCAGCGGTACCTGTTGCCGATACGGTTTTCGGTTATCTCCGAGGTGAGAGTGTCGGTCGTGGCGCTCTCAAGCGGAGAGGCATACCACTTCGACCCTTTGGCCGTGCGGTATTGCCACTGATAGGTGATTCCGTCGCCGGTGGCGGCGACGCGGAAGGAGAACGTCTCTCCCACCATGCCGTAGAAATCCTGGGGCTGCTGCGTTATCACAGGGCCCGTGGAGTCGGCAAAGGCTGACGTTGCCACAGTGAACGCCATAACGGCGCACAGCAGCAGCACGACAAGCGATTTGCCCTGATTTCTTCTTGTTCGCATAAATGTGCTCCTTTCAACGATACTCACAAGAATATGAATGTCAGAAAACGGGGGAAGAAACCCAGCTTCTGCCAAAACATTCACGGCATTCATTATATTCCAGAACGGGTGGATTAGTCAACCGATACAACATAAACAGACATATAAAATTATGCGAAAAAACGCTCTGCGCAGCCCGTGCGGAGGGCACGAAAAAAGGAAGACCGTCCTGCCGGACGGCCTTCCTTTTTCATATAGTGTCTCAGGCGCTTCGGCCCGCCTGACGGGGCGGACTTCAGCCGTTGATCTCCAGGTATTTTTTGCGGGAGTACTCGTAGACCTCCTCGCAGAAGGCGGGGGTCATGGCGAAGGCGCCGTTGTAGCTTATCACGACGGGCTTGCCGGGCTGGGAGAAGTCGTCCACGAACTTCCGGGCAAGACGGCGCTGCTCCTCCTCGGAGGTGGTCTCCGGGTCGAACTTGTCGGGCCATACGGCGAAGACTATCCTGTCGCCGTACTTCTCGTACAGGTCGTGGATGTGGTTCATGGGCTGGGGGCCCCACATGTCGAAGCCGCCGTCGATATATGCCTGGACGCGGTCCTCGGTGTGGCCGCAGGAGTGGAGGGTGGCTATCCTGCCCTTGGAGTGGATGTAATCGGTGATCTTTTTCATGAAGGGCACGAACAGCTCGTAGGCCACTTCCTGGGAGAAGAAGGGGGCGGCCTGAGAGCCCCAGTCGTCGTGGATGTTGATGGAGTCCATCAGGGGATAGACCTCGCACAGCTTGTCGACGATCCTGCAGCCCATCTCGGTGGTGGCCTCGAAAAGCTCCTTTATGGCGTCCTGCTGGTCCTCGTCGATGAGGGCCACGGCGGCCTCCATGAAGTCCATGAAGGAGATGAGCCTTTCGAACCAGAAGCCGTTGATGAAGGTGAACTCGTGGGTGAAGCGGGGGTCGAGGACGTTGCCTCTGGCCTCCTCCTCCCAGCCCCAGTCGGAGACGTCGGGGATCTTGATGACGTCCTTCCAGTCGTTGACGTCCTCCAGATGGGGTGAGCCGGGGCGGACTATGGCTCCGCCGGCGGACTCGATGAACTCCCACTCTATGCCGAACACGTCGGTTATATCCTGTCCCTGGCCGCGGCCGAGCTTCTCGTTGTAGATCTTCGAGCCCAGGCCCCGGGCCTCGCTGTACCAGGGCATCCAGAAAGGCTTTTTCTCATAGTACAGGGCGTCCAGATTTTCCCTGGGGGTCACGGGGGTGTTGCGTATATCCAGCCCCTTGTGGTTGCCTCTGGCGGGGGTGGTGGCGATTATCTCAAGCTCCGACCTGGTGAACGGAATTTTGCGGTACATTGCAAAACCCTCCCTCGATAATATTATTGTCCGTCAAACAGAAAGCTGCTCCGTGAGGGAACAGCTTTCCTGACGTTTTTTTACTTTGCCTCGCCGCACTTGGCGATGCGGGAGAACTCGTACATGTACTCCCTTATCTTGGCGTTGTGCTTGGGGCTGGAGGCATAGCCGCCGTAGACCCGGTACTTGTTGAAGAACTCCACGAATTCCCGGCAGGACTGGCGGACCTGCTCGTCGGTATAGTCGTCGGTTATCTCTACGGGGGCGGCGCCCAGGATTATCTTGTCGCCGTACTTCTCGGCAAGCATGCGCTTGTCGTTCATGGGCTGGCCGTTCCACATGTCCACGCCCGCCTCTATCATGGCGGGGACCAGCAGCTCGTTCTTGCCGCAGGAGTGCAGCTCGAAGTATACGCCCAGCTCGTGGGTGGCGTCCACGATCCTCTTCAGATAGGGCACCAGCATCTCCCGGACGGTGTCAAGGGAGAAGAAGGGGGCCCGCTGGCTGCCCCAGTCGTCGTGGAAGGTGAGTATGTCGATGTTGAAATACTCCTTGTACTTGCGGATTATTTTCGGATAGAAGTCCGCGAGACGGTCGAACAGCCGGTGCACGGCCTCCTGCTCGTCCTCGTCTATCATGGACACGAGGGCGGGGCTCATCTCGCAGAAGGAGATGAGGCGCTCGAAAAGGCCGTTGAGGATGGTGGCTCCGAACAGAACGTCCTTCTGCTCGATAAGGGCTCTGTTCTTCTCGGCGCTGGCGGCCCAGTCCCAGGAATCGGGGTCGGGGAACTCTATGACGTCCTCCCACTCGGTGATGTCCTCAACCTTGGGGGCGCCGGGGCGCACCATGGAGCCGCCCACCTGGGGGACCCACTCCCAATCCACGTTGAACATGTCGGGGCCGCCGCCGTCCTTGTTGGGATCGAAGGGGGTGGCCTCGAAGACGAAGCCCCGGGCGATGTTGTCCCGCACTATGGCGGGGGTGACGCTGATGGAGTCCCGGGCTATGGGCATCCACAGGGGCTCCTCGCCCCGAAGGAACATGAGATAGTTCTCCCGGGGGGAGATTGGCGTGTCGAACAGGGGGAAGGCGCCTCTGCCCATGTTGGGGCCTTCACGTTTGCTTATAAGTTCTTCCTTGCGGAACGGGATTCTTTCCATTGCAATCTCCTCTCAAATGGCGGACCGGTCTGCGATCCCGGCTCAGCCGACCACGAAGGCCTTGGCCACGCTGGCGGCGGAGGCGGCGTCGGTGGTGTAGGCGTCTGCGCCGATCTCGTCGGCGAACTCCTGGGTGATGGGGGCGCCGCCGACCATGACCTTGAAGTCGGCCCTGTTGGGGGCGGCGTTGAGGGCTGCCACGGTGTTCTTCATGGCGGGCATGGTGGTGGTCAGCAGGGCGGACACGCCCACGATCTTGACGGCGGGATCGGCGGCGGCCTCCACGAATCTCTCCGCGGGGACGTCAACGCCAAGATCCTCCACCTCGAAGCCGGCGCTCTCGATCATGAGGCACACCAGATTCTTGCCGATGTCGTGCAGGTCGCCCTGAACGGTGCCGATTACGGCCTTGCCGATGGACACGTCGCCCACGCTGGCCAGCGAGGGCTTGAGGACCTCCACGCCCTTCTTCATGGCGCGGGCGGCCACCAGCATCTCGGGGACGAAGATCTCGTTGTTCTTGAACTTCTCGCCCACGACGCTCATGGCGTCGATCATTCCCTTGTTGAGTATCTCCAGGGGATCGATGCCCTCACCGAGGGCCTCCTCCACGAGACCGGGAACGAGTTTGGCCTTGCCGCGCTCCACGGCAGAGGCGATCTCTTCAAGCTTGGACATAATACTTTCCTCCATATAATACAAATTATTTATTTTTCAATTTATCGTCAGACCGCTTCCCGGCTCAGGCCTTGGGGAGCGGACCGATCTCTCCGTCACGGAAGGCGACGATGTATTCCATACAGTAGTCGTCCAGACCCGTGCAGGCCTCGGCGGCGTAGATGGCGCCCTTCATATCGCGGTTGGTGGGATCCAGGATGCCCGCGTCCATTCCGGCGGCGATGGCCAGAGTGACGAAGGCCTGGTTTATAAGAGCCCTCGCGGGCAGATTGTAGGAGATATTGCTGACGGCGCCCACTATGTGCACGTCCTTGTCGCGCTCACGGATGCCCTTTATGGTGTCGATGACGGTGGATACGCCCGTCTCGGAGGTGCAGACCATCTCCACCAGGGGGTCGATGAAAAGGCGGTCGTGGGCTATGCCGTACCTGTCCGCCTCCTGCAGGATGCGCTCGAACACGGCAAGACGCTGCTGAGCGGTGGGGGGGATGCCCTTCTCGTCGGAGCACAGGGCGATGCACTTCCAGCGGGTGTCGGCTATGGCGGGGAAGATCTTTGCGATCTTGTCTCCCTCCATGGACACGGAGTTGATAAGGCCGGGCTTTTTGACGTATTTGAGGGCCTTGACTATGGTGTTGGGGCTGGGAGAGTCGAGACAGATGGGCAGAGAGGACTCCTCCTGGACGATGTCGAGCATCCACTTCAGGGTCTCCTCCTCCACGTCCTCCGGGACGGAGGCGCACACGTCGAGATAATCGGCGCCGGCATCCTCCTGACGGACGGCCAGTCTCCTGATCCTGGCTTCGTCTCTTTCGGCTATGGCCTTTCCCATCGAGGGGATGGAACCGTTGAGTTTCTCGCCGATGATGATCATCTTGTTATCTCCTTCCGGTCGTTTATTTGATCAGACAACAACCCACGTAGGTTATCGTGTCTTTTCCGTGGTAATAGGGCACACCGTTGGCGGAGCAGACCTCGCTTACGAGCATGCCGTAGCCCTCCATTGAGGAAAAGGCCTTCTCGGGGAAGCGGCAGGGCTCGGGATAGGCGCACTTCTCGCACACGCCGCAGCCGCCGGCGCCGAGGCACAGCGCGTCGGGGTAAAGGGCCTTGACCTGGGCCGCCAGGGCCAGAAAACGCTTTTTGTGGACCTTGCCGGTGTCCATCATGGTCTCGTAATCCATGGAGTCCTCCAGCTGTCCCACCGTCTGCACGATGATGCCCTCGCTGTAGCGGGCGACGACGCTGCGGCAGTGGTCCAGGTCGCCGCAGGCGGGCGGGCAGGTCCAGTTGTGGCCGTAGGCGTGGCACTTGCCCTCGGCGCAGGTAGCCCGGACCTCGTCGTGGAGCACGACGGTCCCGGCGTCCATCCTGACGGCCTCGTCGAAGCCGACGGACTTGGCCAGCTCGATGCATTTTTCTATATCGCTCATAATTCCTCCGGGAACATCAGTTCGTCTACGAAACGGTCCTGGAAATCCGGGCTTGACGCCAGCTCTATGAATTCGGTGCGCCCGGCCATGGCCGCGGCGCGCTCAAAGCATTCATAGTTCAGGGCGCACCATAAAGCCCCAGTGCCGGCGGCGTTGCCCACCGCCTGTATCCTGTCGAGCAGCACTCCGGGTATAAGACCCACGGCGCAGGCGCTTTCCGGCGACATATAGCTGCCGAAGGCCCCCGCGATGAGCACCTTTTTTATATCCTCCGCCCTGCGGCCCAGATGCTCCAGCATGAGGCTTATGCCCGCTGCCATGGCGCCCTTGGCCAGCTGCACCTCCCGCACGTCCTTCTGACTGAGGTAGACGCACTGACCCGTGCCGCTCTGTTCCCCGTCGGCTATGACGAAACAGCGCATGCCGTCCACGGTGCGCAGCCGCCCGGCAAGGGGCCGGGACTGACGGGGCAGCTCGTCCTCGTCCGCGAGGCGGCCGGTCTCGTCTATGACGCCGGCGCGCAGCAGGGAGGCGGTCAGGTCCAGAAGGCCGGACCCGCATATGCCCCGGGGCTTTCCCCCGCCTATGACGGAGAAGGTCAGCGCCCCGTTGTCTATCGACGCGTGGTCTATCGCTCCGGCGGCGCCCCGCATGCCGAAGGTTATCCTGGCGCCCTCAAAGGCGGGACCGGCGGCGGTGGAGCAGGCCACGGCGCGGTCTTTGTCGCCTATGACCAGCTCTCCGTTGGTGCCGATGTCGATGGCCAGCGTCAGCTCCTCCCGACGGTCGAAGCCGCAGGCGAGCATCATGGCGGAGGTGTCCGCGCCCACGAACCCGGCTATGCACGGCAGCATGAACAGCTTTGCCCGGGGGTTCGCGTCAAGACCGTAGGCCGCGGCGTCCAGCACCAGCGGGTCGGCGACGGAGGGCACGTAGGGGGACAGCACCAGGCTCGACGGGTCTATGCCCAGGAAGAGATGGTGCATGCAGGTGTTGCCCGCGATAAATACGGAATAAACGTCCTTCTTTTCGGCCCCCGCCCTTTCAAGGGCGTCGGCCAGAAGACCGTTGACGGCCGTGCGAATGGCGCGGGACAGGTCGTCCGGGCCGTTGTGCATGGCGTGATTGGCCCTGCTTATAACGTCCGCTCCGAACTCCGTCTGGGGGTTCAGGGCGCTGACGGTGGACAGGACCGTGCCCGTCTGCCCGTCGGCAAGGTAGAGCACCACGGTGGTGGTGCCTATATCCACGGCGGCTGCAAGAAGCCTGCCGCCCTTTCGGATATCCAGCAGCTCTTCGCCGCAGACTACTGCCTGAGGCGCGTAGCCGAGAGCGTCCAGCTTTTTGCCCAGAGCGTCGGCCATGACGGGGTCCGGGCGGATATCCCCGCCCCCGGCGCTGCGGACGGCGGCTTTCAGCCGGGTCCAGTGGGAGGTGGGATCGGAAAGCGACGCTCTTTCCACGTTCAAAGACAGCGCGCGGACGGCGGGACGCAGCTCCGGCAGCCCTCCGGCTCCCTCGGTGAGGATGCGGTGACCGCCGTCGGAGGCGGTGTAGACGGTCATATCCCGGGTGACCTTCGTCTGGCAGGCGAGAACGCTCTTTCGCTCGCCCGTTTCGGTGAGTATCTCGGCCAGACACTTGCCGCACACGCCCATGCCCCCGCAGGGGGCGTCGGGCATAAGTCCCGCGGCTATCTCCGCCGCCAGGACCGTGTCGCCCTCCCGGACCTGCGCGGTCACGTTCTGATTCGGAAAAAGGACCTTGTAAGACAAGCGGTACCTCCCGGAAAGTTCGCTGCCCGGCTCCGGCATATCGCCTCGTGACGGCGCGGAAACCGGGCGCCCGGTATATCACGGAGCGCAGAACAAGTATACTGTCACACCATAATTATAGCAGAGATGATCTTTCCGTTCAATGGTATTAAAAAATTTATTGTGTTAAAGCCCTCAAGTACTTGACATGGAGTATACTACATGGGGTATAATAACAGGCAGTACGCATCATGTCGGAGTGTGTCGGAGTCATCCGGCGCGCCATTAAGCGACGCGCAAAATCAAGAAGAGTAGGAGGAAAAGCATGGAAAAATCTGTTGAGACCGCAGAGGCTACCAAGACTGCCCCGGTGAATGAAAACATAGAGGCAGTTGAAGAGCTTCCCCCTGAGGAGAAAAAGTCGACGTTTCTCCACTTTGCGGCCATGTCGGGAACGTTCTGGATAGCGTCCTGCTTTACCAGCTATCAGACCGTCTTCCTGCAGTCTATCGGCTGGAACACCGCTCAGGTGGGCGTTCTCCAGTCCATCAACCACATAGTCGGCATATTCTCGTCCCCCACCTGGGGCACCATAAGCGACAAGATCCGTTCGGTCAAGAAGGTGCTGCTGCTGGTTTTGACCATCAGCATGATCACGTACTTCGCCACCCCCTGGCTGAGCTTCAGCATCTGGGGCGTCAGCTTCCTGTACGTGGTGATCCCCTTCACCAACTTCTTCCGCATGCCCCTGAACTCCCTGATCGACAACTGGACGGTGCGAACGTCGAACAAGCACAACCTTAACTTCGGCCAGATCCGTTCCGTCGGTTCCTTCACTTTCGGCGTTACCGGCATGCTGCTGGGCTTCTTCGTGACCTACATCAACGAGCATTACTCCGTAGGCCGCTGGGACGGCAACTTCGGCACCGTGCTGACCTTCATCTGCTACTCCGTGTTCAACCTGGCCCTGTTCGCCGTTGTCCTCTCCACTCCGGAGCGCAACGCCCAGGGCACCGGCAAGAAGCGCCTGAAGTTCAGCGAGATGCCCTACGGCAAGCTGTTCAGGAACTACTACTACGTCACCTATATCATCTACGCCATAGTGCTGCAGCTCCCCATGAGCTGCCTCAACGGCTTCACCCCTTACCTGCTGGCTGAGGTGGGCTCCACCGGCGCGGCCATCGGTTACGTCACCGGCTTCAAGGCCTTCATCGAGATACCCATGCTGATGAGCCTGAAGAAGTTCCGCTCCAAGGTGCCTCTGTACTACCTGCTCCTGGCCTCCGGCTGCTTCTACGTTCTTGAGGCTATACTGTACTCCAACGCCCAGAACTTCTGGCACGTGTTCATCACCGCGGCCATCTGCCAGGGCCTCGGCGGCGGCCTGTCCATCGCGGCGGGCACCAACTACGTTTACACCCTGTCTCCTCCCGAGCTGAAGGCTACCGCACAGACGCTGCACGGCGCCTGCGTCAACGTGGCCGGCATCGTGGGCAGCGCCATGGGCGGCTTCCTGATCCACACCATAGGCATCAGAGAGTTCTACCGTTACATGGGCGTGCTGATCCTCGTGGCTCTGGGTCTGTACGTGCTGAGCTTCGTCTTCGGACCGAAGATCTCCAAGCAGCCCCGCCCGGGCATCACTCCCTGACGTCGGAGCGGACGTCGCTGCTCCTCTCCCCACAAAACCCGCTTCGCCGGGCTTTTTCGGGGGCCCCAAAATACAACAAAAAAACTCCCGCTGCACTGCAGCGGGAGTTTTTTTGTTCTGTTCTGCGTTGAGGTGACGGCGGCTTTTACGCCAGCAGCTCGTCCACGGCCCTGCC
>JAEEGL017247812.1_pt1 | contig 11712 bp, 9 predicted proteins | sample 9134231 | NCBI WGS metagenome assembly JAEEGL01 (sample SAMN16246548, study PRJNA631951) | gut metagenome | biome: gut microbiome; feature: rumen; material: fiber-attached | host: Bos | place: Iran: Karaj | collected 2018-10
AATCATTTCTTATATTATAGCATTTATTCGATTTTTGAATGGAAAAAAGCTCTTACATTTGATAGAATATAAAGGATAATTTTTTATAAACTTAAGGGAGATTATGAAAATGCATACTATAAACTGTAAAAAAGCCGTTGCATCTATCCTTTGCGCAGCAGCTTTACTTTCAATGACAGCCTGCGGCGCTGCTGAAGACGTTCCCGAAGACGAGCCCGTTGTAGGCTTATCCATCGAGGAGATTCCCCAGGAAGAACCCGTTCAGGAAGAGCCGGTTCAGGAGGAAGAGCCTGAAGAAGAACCCGCCGAGGAATATGTACTTCCCGAGGGAATGTACTTCTCAGAGATAACAGGAGAACCCATCAGTGAAGAGCTCAAGGACCAGCGTCCCATCGCGGTAATGGTTGACAACGAGACCACAGCCCTTCCCCACTACGGAACTTCTGAGGCAGACGTTGTATACGAACTCATGAACAGTACCGCCAACGACCGGATCACAAGACTTATGTGCATCGTTAAGGACTGGGGCGAGATCGAGCAGATGGGAAGTATCAGATCCACAAGACCTACCAACATCATGCTCGCTGCCGAGTGGAACGCAGTTCTGTGCCACGACGGAGGCCCTTACTACAACGACCAGTACTTCTCACAGCCCTGGGCACAGCACTTCTCAGGAACCTTCTCCCGTGTAAACAACGGCAAGGCAAGAGAGTTCACTGAGTACATCGTAAGCGGAGACCTCGACAGAAACTTCTCCAACAACTCCAAGTACACCACTACTTACAACGAGTACGCCAACGAAGGAAACCACTTCAACTTCACGCCTTACGGCACAGAGATCAAACTGGATGAGAAGTACGACAGATCCTACACAGCAAATCACGTATCACTTCCTTTCACTCACAACTCATCAACTCTTGTTTACAACACAGACACTCACGAGTATGAGTACTATGAGTACGGCGACCGCCACGAGGATGCAGAGGACGACGAACCCCTCTCCTTCAAGAACGTGATCCTTCAGAAATGCTCTTTTGCACAGCTCGACGAGCACGGCTACCTCATCTACAACTGCATCGGTTCAGGTGAGTATGCATGGTACCTCACAAACGGCGTTGCCAAGGACTGCACCTGGGTTAAGTCCAGTGAGACAGATGTGACAAGGTTTTATGACGAGAACGGCGAAGAGCTTATGATCAACACAGGAAAGACATACATCGCCCTTGTTCCCGCAGATACATGGGATAAGGTAATCTTCCAGTAATCCAGGAGCATAAATGCAGGACTTTCAGAACAGTTTCAAAAGAATAAACGGCAACACTCTGAAGGTAATAGCCTGCATCTCAATGCTTATCGATCACATAACCGCCGGGATCATGCTGCCCGTTGTAAGAGCAGGTCTTTATCCCGACACCATCGAGTTTGACACTATTAATACCATCTACAAGATCTTAAGGGGAGTCGGCAGGACAGCATTTCCCATCTTCTGTTTCCTCCTCGTGGAAGGTTTTGTTCATACTAAAAACAGGCTGAGATACGCTCTTAGCCTGTTAATTTTTGGCATTATTTCCGAACCCTTCTTCGACATCTGTTTCTACGCCAGAAAAGAGGTCTTCAATCTCAATCCCATAGAAGTTATATCTGCCAATAAGGAGGCTTTCTCAGCCCACTGCAACGTATACTTCACACTTCTTATAGGGCTTATCGTCATGTGGGGTATCGAGCTTTCAGTTTCTTTTGTCAAAAGAAATAATCTCAGCATCATGATTGCCTACCTCTTCTCGGCAATCGTTGCAGGCGCAGGAATCTATCTCGCTGAAGTCGTTCACACCGATTATCACGGATACGGGGTTGCCCTCATTGCGATCTTATATGTATTCAGAAATTTCACTCCCGTAGATATCATCGCAGGATATCTTTTTATATCAAACATGGGAACCGAATACTTCGCCTTCCCTGGCTTTATCCTCATGTATTTTTACAACAAAAAACGAGGCAGAAGACTGGGAAATTTAAAATATCTCTTCTACGTCTTCTACCCCGTACACATCATGGCTATTATCTTCTTCAGGTGCATCCTGTTTGGATGACCATCAGTACCTCTTCCAGGTCTTGGGCTTTGCCACTATGAAGAAGGGCAGAAGCTCAAGTCTTCCCGCAAGCATATCAAACATAAGGACGATCTTGGATAAATAAGAGAACTCCGAGTAATTGCCCGCAGGACCTACCATTCCAAGTCCGGGACCGATGTTGTTCATCGTTGCTATGACCGATGTTACCGTTGTCTGGAAATCAAAGTTGTCGAGCGATACGATAAGTATCGATGCCAGCAAGGTAATGACATACAGTCCAAGATAAGCGGACACCGACTTTACGGTAGTGCCCTCAACCACATGGCCGTCCATATACACTCTCTTTACAGCCTTGGGATGAACAAGGAAGTTCAGCTCATTTCTTGCGTTTCTGATAATTATGAGAGCTCTCGAAAACTTAAAACCGCCTCCCGTAGATCCGGCACAGGCTCCGATAAGGGCAAGCCCCATTAAAAGAACTCTCGAAAACTCCGGCCACTTGTCAAAGTCCAGAGTTCCAAACCCCGTAGTGGTCATGATGGAAGTTACTGCAAAAAATGCATGGTGGAAAGAAAGACCTGCATCGTCCAGAACTCCCGCTCTGTAAATGTTTATTCCAATAAGGAATCCTGCAATAAGCATGGTTCCAAAGTAATACTTCACTTCATCGATAGCAAAGGCTTCCTTGGGCTTTCCCTTGATAAGGAAATAGTAAACCGTGAAGTTTACTCCGCAGAGCGCCATAAATACTATTATGATGGACTGGCTCACTGTCGAATAGCCGCCAATACCGCTGTTGGTCACCGCAAATCCTCCGGTACCCACAGTGGAGAAGGTTATGGTAACTGCTTCGTAGAAAGAAAGTCCCGATATCCACAGACAGATGATCTCAAGTACAGTGATGGCCAGGTATATGCGGTAGAGGATCTTCGCAGTGTCTTTTACCCTGGGAACGATCTTACCCACGACAGGTCCCGGGCTCTCCGCCCTCATCAGGTGCATGCTGTAGCCGTCAGCCATGGGCACCACCGCAATGAGGAATACCAGAACTCCCATACCGCCGATCCAGTGGGTAAATGTCCTCCAGAACTGGACACTCTTTTCCATGCCGTCGACAGTCGTGAGGATACTTCCTCCTGTAGTCGTAAGGCCTGATACAGTCTCAAATACAGCGTCTATATAATTGGGAATTGCCCCTGTAACAACAAAGGGTATTGCTCCCACAAGCCCCATTCCTATCCAGGCAATTGCAGTAATTGTAAAGCCCTCTTTTGCGAAGAACACCGTATTGTCAGGCTTTTTTCTGGAAAACAGAACTCCCACACTCACGAATACAGCAGCGATGATCAAAAAGGACAGTGCGCTGTCATATTCCTTGTAGATCAGGGCTACCAGAAGAGGAAGCACAAGCAGAACTCCCATAACAGCCAGGAGCCTCATCAGAACATATCTCACCATAGGATAATTCATAATCAGCTCTCCAAAATGTCATTTATGTCTTTGAGACCGGTCCTGGTGGTTACTACGATCACCGAATCCCTGTCCCTTATAATGCTGTCACCGGTGGGAGAAATGATCTCACCGTAGTGATTGATGCAGGCGATAAGGATGCCCTTTTTGAGTTTCAGCTCCGCGAGGGGCTTTCCGATAATAGGGCTTGAGTTTCTTACAATAAACTCCAGTGCCTCAACTCTCTCGTCATTAAGCTTGTAGAGAGTCTCTATATTGCTGTCCTTTGAAGCAGACATTCCGCGGACAAACTGTACTATCCTGTCTGCCGTGATATTCTTGGGGTAGATAACGCTTCCTATATTGAGGGAGCCTATGATATCTCCGTAGTTTACCCTGTGGACTTTGGTGATGAGTTTGGCCTTGTGGTTGACGCTCTTTACATACATGGAGAGCATTATGTTCTCCTCGTCAAGATTGGTCAGCGCCACAAAGGAATCCGTCCTCTCAAGACCCTCCTCCTGCAGCATATCCTTATCCGTTCCGTCTCCGTTTATCACCAGAGCCTGAGGAAGGATCTCAGACAGCTCCTTGCATCTTACTGCATCCTTCTCAAATATGGTGACCTTAACGCCCAGATTGATGAGCTTAAGCGCCAGATAGTAACCGGTCTCTCCGCCGCCGATGATCATAGTGGAATGGACCTTGGCAGTGGGAAGTCCCAGTTTTTTGAAAAAGTTCAGGGTATTTTTGCTGGATCCGAAGATCGTTATCTCATCCCCTGCCCGAAGTATAAAGCTTCCGTCGGGGATATATACTTCGTTCCCCCTCTGGACAACGGCTATGATAACATGCTTTTTGAGGTCCGCCGGGATGTCTTTAAGAGCCAGGTCCCGAAGCCTCGACTCTTCATCGATAACCAGCTTAACAAGCTCCGCCCTGCCTCTTGCGAAGGTCTCTATCTTGGTGGCGGAAGGGAGTTTTAAAAGTCTCTCAGCCTCTATGGCTGCTGCCTCCTCAGGGTTGATGACCATGGAAAGACCAAGCTCCTCTTTGATGAAGTTGATCTCCTTCTTGTAGACGGGGTTCCTTACTCTGGCTATGGTATGGCAGTTACCTGCCTTCTTGGCTATAAGGCAGCACAGGAGGTTGAGCTCGTCCGAGTTTGTCACGGCGATCATCAGATCCGCCTGCTCTATCCCTGCGTCCTTCATTATTGAATAACTGGCTCCGTTACCCACGATTCCCATAACGTCCAGATTGTTTACCACGTTCTGTACAACACTGCTCTTTTCCTCGATGACAGTGATGTTGTGTCCCTCTTTGCTAAGCTGCTGCGTGAGAGCCATTCCCACGTTTCCGCAGCCCACTACGATAATTCGCATAAAAAGCCTCCGGGCATAAAAACTTGGATTGCGATATCCTAAAAAGGAATTCGCAACCTTCTATCATTTTAGTGTTTCCCGCAAAATAAATCAATGCTTAGCGCTTTTTCCTGAAGATATTGACAATGGGATTCGTGAGCTTGATGAATACCTGATTCTCATGGTATCTCTTTGTGATATTTTTGGAAAATAGTCTGAAATAGATCGTGATGAGGAGCACAAAGGCCACGTAGTACAGAAGTCCCAGGGGCGTGCAGATCGACAGCACAAGAAAAATCACTGCAAGTATAAACTGAAACCTGCAGAGCCTGTCAGAGCCGTATGATCCATATCTGCCTACAAACAAACGCCTAAGGAATTCCTTCATAAGCCAACACTCCTCTTTATAATCGTCATTTTAGGCTTGATATGGTCAAATATCAATGAATAGGCAACTAAAAATATATTAAAAAACGATAAATCAACAGAGCCTTACTCCTCTTCAAGCTCTGCGGCCTCTCTCTCATAATCTGCAGCCTGTTCCTCGTTCCCAAGTTTCCTGTAGCACTTGGCCAGAGCAAGCCTCGGGAAGGAACCGCTCTTCTTGATATCTATAATGCTGCTGCACTCATAGGCGGCGTTGTAGTACCAGACAATGGCTTCGTCCAGATCATCCTTTCCATAGTAATAATCACCCAGCTCATAGCACATCTCACTGGACATCTCGGATATGGCATCCTTCAGCGAATACTTAAGAAGGCTGTGTGCATCACCCTCTATCACAGCAATGTGGGCAAGAACGCAGCTTGCTTCCTTTATCTCATCCAGGTCCCTTAGCGTATCCAGGCAGGACTCTGTAAAAAACTCTTTTGCCTTGATAAAGTCGTCGTCAGAACCCGCCATAAAGAGCTCCCTTACATACATATTGTGGAGCCTCTTTGAAAGTCTTCTGCCGTCCTTTACAGCCTTTCTGAAGGACTCAAGATCTCTTACCGCGTGATTCTCCTTAGGCCTGTGGATTATGTCTATATCGCTGTTTACTATGACCGGATCCACTGCCACCTGCTCGTGGATCGGATCCTCCCACTTGAAAGTCCTTATCCTTTTAAAGAGCTTGGGTCTGAGTTCCCTGTCAAAATTATAGACATTCCTGTGTGCGAGCTGGTTGCAGTAATACATCTGAACGATATCGATGTCCAGTTCCTTAAGGGTTCCCTTTAAATCCACAAACCGCCTCCGGTTGTCCTCATCCAGCTCCTCGTCGGCATCCGCAGTATAGATGTAATCACAGCTTGCCAGTGAAAAAGAATAGTTCCTGGCCTCTGAAAAATCCCCCGTCCATTCAAAGTCGTAGATTTTGGCTCCGTAGGATGCGGCTATTTCCTTTGTCCTGTCCGTTGATCCGGTGTCGACGATTATCATCTCATCCACCAGTCCCTTAAGGCTCTCAAGACATGTTCCAAGGCAGTCCTCTTCGTTCTTCACTATCATACAAAGGCTTACTGTAACCATATATACCTCCAATCATTCAGAAGCCGTCGGCTTTTCTTCTAATCTTATGGTATCGTTTTATCGTTATTTTTTCAACTGTGGGGATTTTCCCAAATTGTGGTACAATGATATGCGAATATATCATTGAGGTATCATTTCATGTTTGTAAAAAGAGCTTTAACCGGGTTTTCGGTATTTCTTTTGACCTTAAGCCTGTGCAGCTGCAAGGGCCCTCAGCCTGCTGAGGTTCCGGCAGAACCAGCAGGTCCCTATGACGGAAGTGAATATTTAAGAGAGTCGGACCTTACCGAAGAAGGAGAAGATCCCGAAGTGGCCTTCGACTCCTACGAGATAGAGTATAATCCTGACACGACCCTCAGCGTCCCCACCTACATAACCAAGATAGAAGATTATTGGTATATAGTGGACTGCTATCACAACAGGGTCATATACAACGAGGATCTCGAAACGCCCTTAAACAGCTGGATGATGATGTGCTCCGACGTAAACCAGCCTCATACCCTGGCCAGTGACGGGAAGGTATATCTCATCGATGACACAGAGAATAACCGGGTTCTTGTCTACGAGAAAAGAGATGAAAAGCTGATCAACACCCAGATATTTAATGAGGTCGGAAACCGCCCGCACTTTACGGTTTACGACGATTTTTCCGACACCTTCTACGTGTGGAGTTCGGAATCAGGCGAGCTCTACTGTTTCAGACACACACCGGATTCCACCAGGCTCTACCTCACGGACATCCGCAGGATCGATCAGCTCTCCAGCACCTACGTGAGGTCTTTTACCATCATTGACGGCGACATCTATTTCGTTTCCGGAATCTCAAAGGACGGCAGCGCGCCTCAGATACTGCAGTGCGACCTCAATACCCTCGCTGTTAAAAAGAGCTATCCCGTGCCGGATGAACTGGCAGGAATGGTTCAGATAACCCCGGTAGGCAATGAGTTTTACATCACTGTGTCCACTGACAGGACAGGCAACCAGGACTATGCAACCCTTATAAGAACTTCTTCTCTTGAAGGGCTTGCAGGTGGCGATTATGAAGATATTTACTCGGATTATTTTATAGGCGGAGGAACTCCATATAACATATCGGTGGCGGACGGCTCCTACTTCCTTACAGAGCATCGTCTCCCCGGACACTCAATATGGCGCTTTAACGTCGAAGACGGGGAAATAAAAAATGTGCAGGCTATCTATTAAAGTAGATAACCTGCACTTTTCTTTTAAACCACAACCACCTTGTTGCGGCCTGTATTCTTTGCTTTGTATAGCGCTGTGTCCACGTTCTGTATCGACTTGGAATAGTCGCCCGTATAGCGGGATACGCCGATGGAAACAGTGAAAGGAACAGGCATGTCTTTTGCATTCTCTATGTCCTGTCTGAACTGCTCCATCCTCGCACAGGCGCTGTTCACATCGCAGTTCTTTAAAATGATGACAAACTCTTCGCCGCCGTAGCGGATTACATAATCGCTGTCGTGAGTCTCCTTGGTAAGCTTCTGTCCGATATATAGAAGCGTAAGGTCTCCGGTGTAGTGTCCATGGTCATCATTTATCTTCTTGAAGTAGTCTATATCCAGCATCGCTATTGCAATGGGCTCGTCCTCTTCTATATTCAACAGCATATTCTGATTTATGATCTTCTCAAGAAGATGTCTGTTGTAAACCTGGGTCAGCGGATCTGTTATCATGGCCAGCTCCAGCTGCTGCCTTATGCGATAGTGATCCAAAAAGTACAGCATCAAAAGGCAGTGGGACAGTATTACCGCCATGGCCGCAGGGATTTCAAGCGCCAGTATTATATCCAGGTTGGTGTAGTGATTAAAGCTGTTTGAGATAAGGATCTCCGCCAGAAAGACCAATGAAGAAACCACAGTTTCATGTGGTTTTGACACGAACCCTACGGTCATCCAGATGAGGTTCATTATTATGAACCCCTCACTGGCGTGGATCTTATTTTCCAAAAAGTATATGGATATGATGGTTGCGATCACCATTCCATGGCCTAAAAAATAGTCCAGATACACTGTCGCTGTTCTGCTGGTTAGAAAATGGGTCAAAATAAAAAACACTGCAAGGAACAATAAGATTGAAAACCTTGGCAGAAGTGTCGGTATAAATGAACCATTCAAAAGATAATCAGAAAAAATAAAAGAGATTGAAATTACACAGCCGGCCACCAGGCTCAGCTCAACGTACTTCTGATAGTAGTCGCACTTGGCCTGGTAAAAGTCGGTCTTTTCATCCCTCGTCATGGTCCTGTAATCCTTAAACAGGGCTGCAAGGTCTTTTGCTCCGTCGATTATTCTCATAAACTCCCCTCAAAAACTGTTACTCCTCCGAAGTATCTCCAACGGGCTTTCCGCCTGTAGCAAGCCACTTCAAATATGCGTTGATGAACGGATCAAGATCTCCGTCAAGTACACCGTCAGCATTGGATGCCTTAAATCCTGTCCTTGTGTCATTTACCATGGTGTAGGGCTGAAGTACGTAGGACCTTATCTGGCTTCCCCAAGCGTTGTCCTTTACTTCGCCTCTGATTCCCGAGAGCATTGCCTGCTGCTCTTCCTGCTTCATGATAAAGAGCTTGGCCTTCAGCATCTGCATGGCCTTGTCCTTATTCTGGAACTGGGATCTCTCGTTCTGGCAGGCAACAACCACGCCTGTAGGTATATGTGTGATCCTGACAGCACTGGAAGTCTTGTTGATGTGCTGTCCGCCGGCACCTGAAGATCTGTAGGTGTCGATCCTGAGATCATCGGGATTGATCTCGATATCGATGTCGTCCTCAATATCAGGCATTACGTCGCAGGATACAAAAGAAGTCTGTCTCTTGGCCTGGGCGTTAAACGGACTGATTCGGACAAGTCTGTGAACACCGTGCTCCGACTTAAGAAGTCCATAGGCGTTGGTTCCTGAAATCTGGAATGCGACTGACTTTATTCCTGCTTCGTCGCCGTCCAGAAGATCCAGTGTCTCTATTGAGAATCCCTTTCTCTCTGCCCATCTCGTGTACATGCGGTACAGCATGCTGGCCCAGTCACAGGCCTCTGTTCCGCCGGCTCCGGCATTGAGACGAAGGATAACGTCATTCTTGTCGTAGGGGCCGTTTAAGAGATTGCTTATCCTGATATCCTCTAAGGTCTTCTCGAAATCATCAAGCTCAGATCTGATCTCTGCTGCCATGTCATCGTCGTCAACGCCCTCGGCGTTCTGCATGTCGATGAGATCAATGATATCTCCGTACTGGGTATTAAGCTGTTCTATGTTTGCCACCAGGTCCTGCATGTTCTTAAGGTCTTTTGTCTTCTTGTTGGCCTTCTCTGCATTGTCCCAGAAGCCGGGCTCCTCCATTTCACGGCTGAGCTCTTCTATTATCTTTTTCTTTGAATCCAGGTCAAGGGAGGCAGTAACCTCATCAAGTGTGCCCTTAAGGCCCTGTATCTCAACCTTCATCTGATCTAAAATTACCATTTCTTACTTACTCCTTCTTTACTTACCGTGGCAATTCTTGTACTTCTTGCCGCTGCCACATGGGCATTGATCATTGGGATAAATCTTGGCTTCCATTCTCTTTATGGGAGCCTTGGCAACCGTGTCGTCCTTGTTGGTTCCTGTAACCTTGGCTACCTGCTCACGCTCTACCTTCTCCTCGATGTGAACATGGAACAGAAGTCTTACAGTGTCTTCCTCGATGTTCTTGGTCATCTCGTCGAACATCTCGTAGCCTTCCAGCTTGTATTCAAGCTTGGGATCCCTCTGGCCGTAGGCCTGAAGTCCTATACCCTGGCGAAGCTGGTCCATATCGTCGATGTGGTCCATCCACTTTCTGTCGATAACTTTCAGAAGAATTACACGCTCGATCTCTCTTATGGTCTCAGGCTCAGGGAACTCAGCCTCCTTGGCCTCATAGAGTTTCACTGCTTCTTCCTTGAGCTGCTGCTTAAGACCTGACTTGGTAAGGTTCTCGATCCTGCCTCTGTTGATCTTCTTTAACGGTACTGTGTGAAGAAGGATCTCATTGAGCTCCTGCATGTTCCAGTTGTCCGGATCATTCTCTTCACCGATCACAGTATCAACTGCCGACTCTACTATATCCGTGATCATCTTGTAGATGGAATCCCTCATGGATTCTCCATCCAGAACTCTCTTACGCTCTGCATAGATGATCTCTCTCTGCTCATTGTTTACCTGGTCATACTCGAGCAGGTTCTTACGTATTGCATAGTTGTTGGACTCGATCTTCTTCTGCGCTGATTCGATGGCCCTTGAAAGAGATGAGTGCTCGATCTCCTGTCCATCCGGAATCTTAAGGGCATTGAACATGGAGATCAGTCTCTCTGATCCGAACAGTCTCATGAGGTTGTCCTCAAGAGATAAGTAGAACTTGGATTCACCGGGATCTCCCTGACGTCCCGAACGTCCACGCAGCTGGTTGTCGATACGTCTTGACTCGTGTCTCTCTGTTCCTATGATCTTTAGTCCGCCTGCTGCCCTGGCCTCGTCGTCCAGCTTGATATCGGTACCACGGCCGGCCATGTTGGTGGCGATGGTAACAGCGCCATGTCTTCCTGCCTCAGCCACGATCTCAGCTTCCATCTCATGGAACTTGGCATTCAGAACCTGGTGCTGGATATTTCTTTTCCTGAGAAGCCTTGACAGCTCTTCAGATGCCTCGATGGTTATGGTACCAACCAGAACCGGCTGTCCCTTCTTGTTGGACTCTACCACTGCGTCGCAGATGGCGTTGAGTTTCTCTTTTCTTGTCTTGTAAACCGCATCCTGATGATCGATACGGATAACAGGCTTGTTGGTAGGTATCTCTATAACGTCCATTCCGTAGATATCACGGAACTCTCTCTCTTCAGTAAGAGCGGTACCGGTCATTCCGCACTTCTTCTCAAACTTGTTAAAGAAGTTCTGGAAGGTGATGGTCGCCAGAGTCTTGGACTCTCTCTTAACCTTTACGTGCTCCTTGGCTTCGATGGCCTGATGCAGTCCGTCTGAATAGCGGCGTCCGGGCATTACACGGCCTGTGAACTCATCTACTATAAGGACTTCGTCGTCCTTTACGATATAGTCGTGATCCTTCTGCATAAGGTTGTTGGCACGAAGAGCAAGGATTATGTTGTGCTGTATCTCGAGGTTCTCTGGATCTGCAAGGTTCTCTATGCGGAAGAATCTCTCAACTTTGCCGACACCTCTCTCTGTCAGATTTACGATCTTGTCCTTTTCATTTACGATGAAGTCGCCGGTCTCTTCTCTCTCCACTCCCATGATGGCATCCATCTTGGTGAGTTCCTCCATGTCCT
>JAEEGL017294438.1_pt1 | contig 11712 bp, 12 predicted proteins | sample 9134231 | NCBI WGS metagenome assembly JAEEGL01 (sample SAMN16246548, study PRJNA631951) | gut metagenome | biome: gut microbiome; feature: rumen; material: fiber-attached | host: Bos | place: Iran: Karaj | collected 2018-10
ATTGAAATGGATGATTTTGGTACTGGCTATTCATCACTTAATATGATATCTGAGCTTCCTATTGATGTATTAAAGCTAGATATGGTTTTTGTAAAGAATGCATATGAAATAAAAAAGGATACTAAAATCGTTGAATTAATTATCGATATTGCTAAATATTTATCTGTTCCTATTATTGCTGAAGGAGTTGAAACAAAAGAACAGCTAGATTCATTAAAACGATTAGGTTGTGATATTATCCAAGGCTATTATTTTTCAAAGCCTATTATAGATAAAGAATTTGAAAAGTTTATTATCAAAAGAAAGGAAATGGTAAAATGCTAACAATTAAAAAATTAAATGAGTATGGTGCTAATGCTTTAGAAGGATTAGAACGCTGTTTAAATAATGAAGCCTTTTATTTTAAATTAATTGATAAGGCAATAAATAATAATTCTTTTGATAATTTAAAAAAGGAATTAGAAGAAAAAAATTATGATGAAGCATTTAATATTGCTCATTCCTTAAAAGGAGTTTTAGGTAATTTATCTTTAACTCCACTTTATGAAATAGTATTTGAATTAACTGAATTATTAAGAGCTAGAAAGGATATAGATTATAGCGAATATATTGAAAGATTATTAAATAAGAGGGAAGAATTAATAATATTAATGAATTAACTTAAAGAATTGGTGAGCTTATGAAAAAAATATGGATTGGAATTGTTAATATTTTAATAATGATTCTAATTGTTGTATTTGTAATAATTTATACTAACATTGATCATAGTAATGTATATAAGAATCAAATAGAAATGTTTGAAAGTACTGCAATTAGAATGAATAATATGACAGAAAATTATTTAAAAAGCGAACAGGATATCTGTGATAACTGGGCTAATTATATTAATTCAAAGGAATTAAGTATGGATGAAGCCTTAGAATTTACTGCTGTTTCAAAAAAGTCTATTAGTGCGTCTGCCCATATTATTTATAAGGATACTTTAAAAGGAATATCTACCTCACCATCGATTAAAGATAATAATGATTATACAGTTTCATATAAGGAAATATCTTTATTTAATAATTTGGATTGGATATCAGATAAGGCTGATTCAATTAATGTATCAAGAGCCTATACAAATCCAATAAATGCATTACAATCAATGGCCTTCTGTAGAAGTGTTAAGCTTGTGGAATCTGGAGTTGAAAAGGAAGCTTATTTATTAAGAGTAATACCTGTATCAATAATTACTGATAAATGGAAACTTACCCAAGAGGGAGTAGATAAAATAGAATTATCACTGATTGATACATCTGGTAATTATATTATCCGTGATACAGCCTATAAGAATTCAAATTTCTTTGAATTTTATAAATCATATAATTCTATTAATTCTAAGGAATTAGAAGAATTAAAAAATATAATTATTAATAGTAGTGGCACTATTGAAATGAATAATTCATTAGGTCAAAAATGTATTGTTGCCCATACTCCAGTTAAAACTGTAGGTGGTTGGGTTTTATTAAGCTATATTGAAAATGATAAGCTAGCAGTAAATAATGATAATTTTATTCTTGTTGGAGTAGTTTCTATAGGCTTATTAATGTTATTTGTTATTGACTTGATATATTTACGTCATTTTTATATCAAATTAAAATATTTGTCTAAACAAGCAGAAATGGCTAATAAATCTAAAACTGATTTCTTATCAACTATGTCACATGATATAAGAACTCCTATGAATGCTATAGTTGGTTTAACAGCCTTAACCGAAAAGAATATTGATAATAAGGATTTAGTAAAGGAATATAACAAGAAGATATCACTTGCTTCTAATCATTTATTAACATTAATTAATGATATATTAGATATTTCAAAGGTTGAAAGTGGAAAGATATTCTTAAATCCAATTTCATTTTCAATAATTGAATTAATAGATAATTTAGTTAATATAACTGAGCCTATGATAAAAGATAAAAATATCGATTTTAAGCTTAATTTAAATGATATTAATCACGAATATTTATTTGCTGACAAATTAAGATTAAATCAAATATTTATGAATATATTATCTAACGCAATTAAATATACAGATGTTTCAGGAAGTGTAACAGTTGATTTAATTGAAGAAGAAATAGATAATCCAGATTATGTTAAATTAATTTATATTGTAAAAGATACTGGTATTGGTATGTCTAAGGAATTTATGGAAAAGATGTATAATCCATTTATTCGTGAAACAGATAGTAGAATCAATAGAGTTGAAGGCACAGGCTTGGGTCTTGCTATCACAAAGAAAATGGTTGATTTAATGGAAGGAACTATTGAATGTGAAAGTAAGGAAGGAGTAGGTACTACATTTAAGATTTCGTTAGATATTAAAAAGGATTTAGAAAAGGATAATAAAGAAGTAAATGATTTATCAAATGATTATAGCATTATCGCAAATATGAATATTTTAATTGCTGAAGATAATGATATTAATTATGAAATAATCTCTGAAATGCTAAAATCTTATAATATAAATACATTTAGAGCGATAGATGGCCAGAAATGTCTAGATATTATTAAAGAATCTGAAGAAAATGAATATGATTTAATATTCATGGATATCCAAATGCCTAAGAAAAATGGCCTTGAGGTTACAAAAGAAATTAGATTATTAGATAATTGGGCTAAAGATATACCAATTATAGCTATGACTGCTGATGCTTTTTCTGAAAATATCAATGAATGCTTAAGTGTTGGAATGAATGGCCATATCGCAAAGCCTATAGATATTAATATTGTTTTAAATGAAATAAGAAAAATTAAGGAGGGAGCAAAATGAAAAAACCATTAATTTTTGGTGCTATATCTATTCTTACATTAGGACTTTTTTCGTGTACAAATAAAAAAATAAGCTTTACGCCAAAATATGATGTTAATCAAACATATGCGGTTAATGTTGTAGGTCATTATGAGAATTTTGAGGCAATAGAGGATGAATTTGTTAGATTTAATAAATATTATCCTAATGCTAAATTAACATATACCTACCTAGATAATTATAATAAGATAATTACTACAGCCTTAAATAGCGAAAGTGCCCCTGATATATTTTTTACATTTCCGTGGATGATAAATGATTCTTCATATTCTGATTTATTTAATTTCACAGAGGATTTTTCTACTAATCCTGGTGATATAGATATATCTGTTATAAGAGAAGGCTTATTATCTAAAAAGGGTAGCGAAATACCAATGCTTCCTATTTATGTAACAACATATGGAATGATGGTAAATGAGGATTTATTTAATAAGGAAAATATTTCTGTTCCAAAGACATATAATGAATTGGTAAATGCTTGTCAATCATTTAAGGATAAGAATTATGCAAATATTATGATGGGACACACATCACAAATTTTATATCCTATGTTTTTCCCACATTTTTGTTCGAAAATAAAAGATAATAAAACAGCTATTAATGAATTAAATGAATTAAAGGCTGACGCAGGTATTTACTTAAAGGATTCATTAGAATTAGTGGATGATTTTATGAGCCATGATTTTATTAATTTAGATGAATGCGCAAAATTAAAAAATGATTATGACGCAGTTATTAAAAGATTCTTTGAGGGCGATATTCCTATGATGCTAGCATCAGGACAAACTGTATCTGGAACTGAAAAAAGAGAAAAGCAATCAGAAGCATTTACAAATAATCCATTCAAATATTCACTTAGACCAATTCCTTCAACTAATAGTGGTGGAATATTCTTAAATAGTGTAAATCTATGCTTTGCAGTAAATAAGAAGAGTAAGAATTTAGAAATGACTAATGAATTCATGAGATTCTTAATTAATGATGAGCAATTAGATAACATGTCTAAAATTAAAAGATTAATGACTCCTGCAAAGGATATGTCACTAGATAATATTTATGCATCATTTAGTGCGGCAGAGGCTATTTATATTTCAAATTTAGGATTGAATGATGCTGCCGACCAAAAGGTTAGAACGGCAGGTAGTAGAGTTGCCCAAGGTAAAATAAGCGTAGAAGATGCGATAAATAGTTGGAATACAATTGAATAAATTTATTAAGGCAAGGTGCGTCCTTGCCTTTTATTTTTACCGAATACATCTAAATATAAACCGAATACATTAAATCTATTTATTTATTATTTTTAATAAATATAATGGAGGCTGAGGTGAGGCAAATGGAAATAATTAGAGTAAATAATGTAAGCAAATATTATAAGCAATTAAGAGCCTTAAATAATGTATCATTAAGTATTAATGAAGGTGAGTTATATGGACTTCTTGGAGTTAATGGAGCTGGTAAAACAACATTACTTAAAATATTATCAGGTCTAACTAATTTATCCAGTGGAGATTTTGTAGTTTCTGGATTTAATAGTAATCAAATGGATGAAATAAAAAGATTAATTGATATTTCTCCACAAGAAACTGCAATTGCTAAAAATTTAACTGTTTTAGAAAATTTAAAATTCTTCCAAGAATTATATAATCAGAAGGATAATGAATATCTAAATCAAATTATTAATGATTTAGGCCTAAGTGAGGTCATTAATCAAAGAGCAAAAACATTATCTGGTGGATATCAAAGAAGATTATCAATTGCCTTAGGCTTAATATCTAAGCCTAAAATATTACTTCTTGATGAGCCAACATTAGGATTAGATGTTTTAGCTAGAAGAGATTTATGGAAAATTATTAATAAATTTAAAGGTAAAATAACAATTATTTTAACATCACATTATCTAGAAGAAATAGAAGCTTTATGTGATAGAATAGCTATTATGTCTAGGGGTGATTTATTAATGGAAGGAACAATTGATGAAATAAAAGAAAAGACAAATGAAACTTCATTTGAAGAAGCATTTGTTAAGATTGTAGGAGGTATAGATTAATGACTTTAGCATTTATGAAAAGAAACTTAAAGGAAATGACGAGAGATCCAATAATTTATATCTTTTGCGCAGGCTTTCCTATTTTTATGGTTTTAATGTTTCAAATAATATTAAAATATGCTGGACAGGCAGTAGCCATTTTTGAGATTAAAAGTCTAATACCTGGTATTATGATGTTTTCATATTCTATGTTGATGTTAATAACAGCGTTATTAATATCTAAAGATAAAACTAGCTCTTTTTTAAAAAGATTATATACATCACCTATGAAAGGCCATAATTATATAATTGGATATTTTGTTCCATTTTTAATTATTGGACTAGTTCAATCTATTATTTGTATAATTTTGGGATATATTTGTGGAGCTACATCTGGTACTGGCTTTATTTCATTTGGAAGAAGTGTTTTATTAATAATCGAAATGATTCCTATGATGTCTATTGATATTTTTATCGGTATGATTTTAGCAACACTTCTAAATGAAAAATCAGCTCCAGCTGTAACATCTATTTTTATTTCACTTTGTGGCATTATTGGTGGTGCTTGGATGCCTATTGAAACAATGGGTAATTTTGAGAAGATTGCTGAAGGATTACCTTTCTATCCATCAGTATATTTAGGAAGAGTAATAACGAAGGCTGCTCATGTACTTCCAGATAGCCTAGGAAATACTGTTTATTATTCTTTTAGTGATAGAGGCTTAATGTTTTTATTAATCCTATTTGGATATTTAATTGTATTTGGATTATTAACTATCTTATTCTTTAATAAGAGATTAAAAAATGATTGCTAGTATAGTATAATTATTCATAGGAGGATTTTTCCTATGAAATGCTATACATATATTAAAGAAACTGAAGAAGAAAAGGTACTAATATATGCTAAGGAAAGAACAAAACTTGTTGATGAAATAGAGTCCTTAGTTATATCATCTGATATAGATTTAACTGGTACATATAATGAAGAAATAATTAAAATAAATGTTAATGATGTTTCATGCTTTATATCTGAAAATAATAAGGTTTTTGCCTTAATTGGTGATAAAAGATATCAAATAAGACAAAGGCTATATCAAATAGAAGAAATGAATTTAAATACATTTATTAAATTAAATCAATCCTGCTTAGCTAATAAAAGAAAAATTAAAAAATTTGAATCTACTATTGGTGGAGCTTTAAAGGTTGTTTTTAAAAATGGATATATAGATTATATATCTAGAAGAGAATTGAAAAATGTTAAGGAAAGGATGGGCTTGTAATATGAATCAATATGTTAAAGAATTCTTAAAAAGAGGTTTAATCTTTTCTGGCTTTGGTCCAATTATTGCTGGTATTATATATTTATGCGTGGAAGGATCAGGTGTTGATTTAAAGCTTAATGCCCAAACAGTCTTTTTAGCAATAATAACAACATATATTATTGCCTTTGTTCAGGCAGGAAGCTCAGTGTTTAATCAAATAGAATCTTGGCCTAAGGCCAAAAGCTTATTTTTCCAAATGACATCAATTTATGTTGTTTATATTGGAAGCTATTTAATTAATAATTGGATTCCATTTAAAATAGAAGTAATAATTATTTTTACTAGCGTATATGTTGTAGCATATATGAGTGTATGGCTAACAGTATATTTTATAACTAAAAATGTCACTAAAAAATTAAATGATAAGCTAAATGAAGAACTAGATAAATAATTTAGGCATTCCCCATAAAGCAGAATTTAATGAACTTGTGGAGCTTTTTAATGGTGGCTGGACTACAATGTAATAGGAAAAAGGTAGGATTGAAGTGAACCCCTAAACGGGGACACTTCAGATTTCCTACCTTTTATTTTTTATCCTTTGTCTACTTTTGTTATACCACTATAATTTGAGGCCTTTATTTATTTATTTATCAATCTTTCGTAAGATCTTTCTTTTTTTTCAAATCTTTGTTTATCTTTGTCGTTATTATAGGCTATTACCTTATTGCTATAGGCTTTATTTATTTTAGAAGCTACCTTATAATATTTAATTCCTATAACAAATCCTATAATTAGAGGAATAAATGATAATATAATTAATACTGTTTGATTATTTTGGATACCTAATACTAAGAATGTAACAAATATAGCTATACCAAATAAGAATGATAATCTATATATTAGCTTTGGTGTTTTAGTTTCCTTTTTCTTTTCTGTGATTATTTCACTAACCTTATTCATACTTTCGATATAATCATCATCTAGTGGAAATTCACCAAAATATTTCATTTCAATTTCGCCATTTGAACAAGCGAAGAACATTAATTGCTTGTCCCTAATTGATATTACCATTTTGTAAAGTGAAACTATTGTACATGTAATATTATTTATTGTGGTAGTTCCATAATATTCTTCGTTTTTAACATTGTTGGTAGGATAAGTAATATTATTGTGGAAAACATTATTTAATATATCATTTTTTAAATTATGAACTACCTCATCTGAAATTTCATAATTTTTAATTTCGTCTGCTGTAAGAGTACAAATATTATTTTTATCCATTACATGATTGGCAACATATTCATTATAAAGTTCATATTTTGGATCATAATAGCCAGCAGTAGCAGTGCCCTCAAGAACACCTTCATCCTTTTTCCAATCTGTAATAGTTCTTGTAGAAGATGATTGAGTTCTATTTGAAAAGCCATTACTGTAGGTTGTTGTTTTAACCTTGGTTGTTGTTTCGTATCTATCAAAGCCAAGCATTCTAGAATATTCGATTTCAGATTTTCCTTCAGCAATAATTAATGGAATATTAATTCTTCCAACATTGCTGTATTCAAATTCATCAAATATATAATCTGGAGCCAAGCGGCTATTTAATAAGAATTTGAAAACCTCATTTTTGAATTCATCTTCAGTAAATGAATCATTATATTTGTATCCATAAGTTATTTTATTTTCCATTTTAATCTTCCCTACCTTATTAATCATTTTAGCATAATAATCATTTCGATTAAAGATAATGTTTTATAATAGAATTATAAAATGTATATATTTACTAGTTTTTATTTTTATGTTATTATTAAGTTAAGTATTTCGATTCGAGGGGATAATATGATAGCTTGTTTTATTATTATTGGCATTGCTTTAGTATTATTGGTTTGGTATTTAATTTCTAAATGCCAAAAATATGACTTAAAGGAGCTATTTATTAAAATAGGTATTTCCTTATTATTCGTTACAGTAGCTTTAATTGCTACATATGATTCTAAAAAAATGGATATTTTTAATATTTTGATTATTGGCGGATTAGTATTAGGCTTAATTGGAGATATATTACTGGATTTAAAATATATCGATAAGGAAAGAACTGATGGCTATAGCTATGCTGGATTTATATCATTTGGCATAGGTCATATATTATATATATCTGCAATAATTATGAAATACTCTAAGGGTAGTATTTTATATATTAGCTTAGCTATTATTTTAGATATCATCTTATCAATTGTAACAATATTAATGGAAAAGCCTTTAAAGCTAGAGTATGGCAAATATAAAATTATTTCATTTTGTTACGCATTATGCTTATTTGGCTCATGCTCATTCGGTCTTTTTTTAGCAATAGAAAATAGCTTTAGTATAGTTACATTAAATTTATTTTTAATTGGAGCTATTCTATTTGCGATATCTGATTTAGTTTTATCTGGTACCTATTTTGGTAAGGGTAAGGAAAGACCTATTGATTTTGTTATGAATTACATAACATACTATGGTGCCCAATTTATAATTGCATTAATGCTACTATATGTATAAGAAAGGAAAAGAAGGCTATGAGAATATTATTTGAAATTGATAAGAAGGATTATAAGGAAAATGGAACTGTAGGTAAAAGACCATCTGCAAGAGCTATAATTATTAAGGATGATAAGATTGCCTTAGTTTATTCAAAAAAATTTAATTATTATAAATTCCCAGGTGGTGGAATAGAAGCTGGCGAATCTAATATTGATGCCTTAGTTAGAGAGGTTAAGGAAGAAGCTGGATTAAATGTAATAAAGGATTCTGTTAAGGAATATGGTCTTGCTATTAGAAAACAAGCTGGAATGAAGGAAGATTTATTCATTCAAGAAAATTATTATTATTTTTGTGATGTATCAAATAATATTTCAGCTCAATCCTTAGATGCTTATGAGGGTGAGGCTGCATTCGTTTTAAGATTTGTTGGAATTAATGAGGCTATTAAGGTTAATGAAGCATTCCATTCAGAAAATGCATTTAATGAAATGATGATTAGAAGAGAAGAAAAGGTATTAAAGATGTTAAAGGAAGAGGGCTGCTTCAAAGCATAACATAGGCTTTTTTCGAACAAGGAGATGATATCTTGTATTACTCATTAATAGGTATTTTGGCACTAATAATATTAGTGATTACCAATCATGATATATTATTTAAAAGAAAAGGAACAAGGGTTATAAGAACCTATAGAGCATTTTTGCTTGCAATCGCAACATATTATTTAGCTGATATAATATGGGGGCTTTTAGATTTGGCAAAATTAAGGACAGCACTTTATGTAGATACTGTTATATTCTTTATAGTTATAGCCGTAGGTGTAGTACTACATGCAGTATATACTGTTACTTATGTTGAAACGAAGACAATTTATAATAAGGTATATATTATAGCCAGTTCGATTTTTTTGGCATTAGTAGTCGTTGTGCTAATTATTAATCTATTTAATCCGATATTCTTTTCAATAGATGAAAAATGTGTCTATTATACAGGTCCAGCAAGATATTATGTTTTAGGCTATCAAATTATATTGTTATTTTTGACGGCTGTATATGCCTATGCTGAGGGCTTTAAGAAAAAAGGTATTATTGGAAAGAGATATATAACAATCGGCCTTTTTGCGACGATAATGTTAACATCAATTTCAATTCAGATGTTTTTCCCACTAGTGCCTCTTTATTCAATTGGATATATGGTAGGTTCATCACTACTTAGAACTTTTATCGTCGAAAATGAAAAGGAAGAATATAGAGTTGATCTTGAGACCGCTTTAGAGCGTGAGAAGAAGCAATCTCAAGAGCTTAAGACAGCTTGGGAACTTGCTTATACTGATGCCTTAACTGGTGTTGAAAGTAAGCTGGCATATTTAGAAGTACAAGAAAAAATTGATGATTTAATCAATAATAATGAGCTTAAGGATTTTGCGGTAGTTGTTTTTGATATTAATAATTTAAAGAAGGTAAATGATACCTTCGGTCACCAGGCTGGCGATAAATATATTATAGATGCTTGTACACTCATTAAGGATACATTTAAAAATAGCCAGGTATTTAGAATTGGTGGAGATGAATTTATGGCTCTACTTGAAAATGATGATTTTAACAATAGAGAAAAGCTAATAAAGTTATTTAATGAACAAATTGAAGAAAATATAAAGAATAATTTAGTTGTTGTTTCTTCAGGTATAGCTGATTATATTCCTGGAGATAAGTGTTTTAATAACATATTTGAAAGAGCTGATTTTTCAATGTATGATCAAAAGAAATATTTGAAGTCTTTAATGAATTAAAAGTCTACTAAATGTAGGCTTTTTTCAAACAAATAATTGTATTATTTTAAAATAAAAGTTATAATAAGATATACTTAACCTATTAAAAATTCTTCAGTAAAGCTGGTGATTGTATGCAGAGTGCAGAAGAGAAAAGAGCTTATTATAGCGTTATAATTAGAACCTGTTATATGGCTAATATAGTATATTTAGTTACACATATAGTTTATTTAATTTTATTTTTAATGGCTAAAGTATACCCACTAGTATATGTAAATATAGTTAGTATTGTACTTTATTGTTTATTCTTTATTATATTGCAGAAGAAAAAATATTATGCTTATGCTTTGGCGTGTGGTAATGAAATATTAATTTATATGTCCGTGGCATCTGTTTTAGTGGGCTTTGATTCTGGATTCCATTTGTGTATTATAGGCTTATGTGTTGTTTCATTTTTCTCAAATTATTTTGCTAAAACTAAAAGAAAATTAACTAATTCAATAATATGGTGTGAATTATCATTTATTATTTGTGTATGCTTATTTATAAATGCTAATTTAAATGATCCAACTTATGCGATTGATAAATGGTTAAAGATTTCTCTTTATTCAATACACTTAGTGGCTATATTTGCATTTATAGTTGTATATTTATCAACATTCTTAAATTATGCTATTAAGCTAGAAAATAGAATACTTATAGAATCAAGAACAGATAAGCTAACTCAGCTTCATAATAGATATGACCTATATAATTATGTAAGTACATTAACTGATAAGAGCGATTATGTTCTTTCAATGTTCGATATTGATGATTTTAAGGTCATCAATGATGATTTTGGTCATCTTTGTGGAGATGAAATTCTTAAACAAATAGCTGATGTTGCTTCTGAGATATTTAAGGATGATTTTGTTTCTAGATATGGTGGAGAAGAATTTATTATCATTACTAAAATGAATGGTGATGTAAAAAATGCCTTTGAACAGCTAGAAGATTTTAGAAAGGCTGTTGAAAAGCATGATTTTAAGTTCAATAATAGAACAATTAATTTAACTATAACTATTGGCCTTGCCGCATTTAATAATGAATCAACAATAGAAGAATGGATTGGCCGGGCTGATAAGAAGCTATATTATGGAAAAAATAGCGGAAAGAATCAAACAGTATATAATTTAAAATAATAGACGAAGAGGCTCTATTCTATAGAATAGTGCCTTTTTTCTTTAATTTTAAAATTAATAATAAAAACACTTGAAAGTTGGACTTAATAGTGTTATCCTTTTTAAGG
>JAEEGL010180913.1_pt1 | contig 11711 bp, 10 predicted proteins | sample 9134231 | NCBI WGS metagenome assembly JAEEGL01 (sample SAMN16246548, study PRJNA631951) | gut metagenome | biome: gut microbiome; feature: rumen; material: fiber-attached | host: Bos | place: Iran: Karaj | collected 2018-10
GATCGCCACACTGCTCTCGAACTGTGTCGCGTGCCTGTATTTCTTTACCGTGATCTATCGGATCAGGAACGAATCCACGGTAACTTTCCGCTTCCGCGGACTTCCGGAAAAGCACAGTATCCGCTCGGTCTTCCAGGTCGGTATACCCTCCGGCCTTGCAGCATTCCTGTTTGATATGGACTATATTGTCATCGACAGGCTGATGTCGTCTTACGGAGATGTGGCTCTGGCTGCGATCGGGATCGTCCTGAAAGTGGAGCGGCTCCCGCTGAACACCGGCATCGGCCTCTGTCACGGCATGATGCCGATCGTGGCCTATAACAGTTCCGCCAAAAATTACTCCAGAATGAAGGAAACGATCCGGGATACCATCCTTGCCGGTCTTGCAGTCGGGGCGTTCAGCATTCTTCTTTATGAACTCTTTGCTCCCGGGATCATGCATCTCTTCATCACGGATACGGAAACCGCGGTCCTCGGGACCGGATTCCTGCGCGTCCGCATTCTGGCCACGCCGCTGATGTTCAGCAGTTTCTTTACGGTGTATGTGTTCCAGGGCTTTGGAGAGGGACATACGGCACTTTTTCTGGGTGTGACGCGCTGGCTGGTATTCAATATTCCGATGTTATTCCTTCTGAATGCCCTTTTCGGAATGTACGGGATCGTCTGGGCGCAGGTCCTCGGGGACCTTCTGACAGTCGCACTTTCAGCCGCCGTTTACCGGAATTATATGCGGAAAGCGGATCTCTGAAGGCCGCCGCATTTTCCTGTAAAGTTTAATTCCTTTTTTATTGCAAAAATAACTGCCAGAGTTTAATATACAATATATAGCGTATCACAACCATACTAACCACTAACGCATGGGATTTCTATTAAATTGATCAGACTTTGGAGAGCAGCATGGCAGGCAGCAGCGTTGATATGAAGGAACTTACTGATAACGGGCTCGCGGAAGCAGCGGGACTGATCAGCAGGCGTGAGTACAATTTAAGCATCGTCAGATCCAGGCAGACCGCGGAATTGCTTGTAAAGGAGTACGCGGCGGAAAAGAATATCGAGTATACGACTCTGGCGGATACGATCGAGAAGCTATTCCAGGAGGGCGTCATCAACAGGACTTCGAGAGACGCGTTCCACAACATCAGGCTGTACGGAAATAAAGCAGTCCATGAACAGGACAATGATCCGGAAGATGCGCAGAAGGCATATTACCTGCTGAAAAACGAAGTGCGCACCTTCGCATCCAGGAAGACGGTCAGTGTCGACAGGACGCCGATCCGGATCGATTCTGCATCCCAGGCAAGGAAAGATTACGGAAATGTCGAGGTCAATCTTGGCTCCGGCCGCAGCGCGTCCTATGACAGCGACGGCGGCAGTGCCGGAAATGTTGACGCATCTCTGAGACGTTCCGACAGACGCAGAGGCGGCGGAGAGAACCGCAGTTCGGGAGGACGCAGCGGACAGAAGCGGTCTGATAGAAAGCCGACCCCGGGAAGTCCCGCCGCAAGAAGGGCCGAAAGAAACAGGAAGCAGGCAGCTCAGAGCGAGAGTTCAGGCGGATTCAACATCTATGATCTTCTGCGGATCCTGATTCCGGTCATCATCGTGATCCTGCTGTTTATCATCGTCCGCAGCTTCTTTCCTTCCAAGAAGCCTGCAGAGACGACGACTGCCGCGCCGGTCGAGACAAGCATCGAAGAGACCGTACCGGAGGAGACCACTGTTCCGCCGACGACAGAAGCCGAGACGGAGCCGCCGGTCTATGAGTACAGGATCAAAGGAAACGGCGTCAACATCAGGTTTGCTGACAATCAGAACCGTGTCTATACACAGCTTTCCAACGGCACAGCCATCGGCACGGTCACGGAGATCGAAGGATCTGATTTCGTACAGTTTACCCTGGACGGAGTCAGCGTGGTCGTCAATAAGAATTACATCGAGCCGATCCAGTAAAGCGGAAGAGACAAAAACATCAAAAACCGGAGGTTTTTCCGAAAAGGAAGCCTCCGGCTTTCTTTTTTTGCGGTTGATGTGCAATCGCCGTTCAATCGTGCTATACTATCACATCATGCGAATCTTACAGGAACAGAAATGAAACAGGTTGATTTTGAAAACGGCTCCATTGCCGGTAATATAGCGCAGACAGCTTTTCCGATGTTTGTAGCGCAGGTACTGAATCTGCTCTACAGTATTGTCGACCGTATTTATATCGGCCGGATCCCCGGGGAAGGCACGGCTGCGCTCGGCGGGATCGGCCTCTGTTTTCCCGTCATCCTGCTGATCACGGCATTCACAAATCTTTACGGGAGCGGCGGCGCGCCGCTGTTCGCGATCGCGAGGGGCAGGAAAGACGGAAAAAGAGCCTTGAGGATCATGAACACTTCTTTCAGGCTGGAGATCCTGACCGGTCTGTTCCTGATCATGGTCTTTTTTGTGTTTGGCCGCCCGATCCTCTATCTGTTCGGCGCTTCGGACGAATCTATTCGGTATGCGCTGCCTTACCTGCAGGTCTATATCTGGGGGACGGTCTTTGTCATGATCGCGACGGGCATGAACCCGTTTATCAATGCGCAGGGATTCCCCGGGATCGGAATGTTAACAGTCACGATCGGCGCAATCAGCAATATCATTCTGGATCCGGTGTTTATTTTTGTGCTGGGCATGGGCGTCAGGGGAGCCGCGCTTGCAACTGTGATCTCCCAGATACTGTCAGCGGCATTCGCGCTGCGCTTCCTGTTCAGCAGCCGTTCCCCGGCGCCGTATAAGCTTTCATTCAGCCTGCATACGATGATTCCGGAGCCCGGCATTTCCATTAATATCGTCAGCCTCGGGCTGTCCGCGTTTGTCATGCAGTTTACCAACGGACTGGTGACCGCGGTCTGCAACCATGTGCTGATGGGGACCGGCGGGGATCTGTACGTTTCCGTCATGACGATCGTTTCTTCTCTGCGCCAGGTATTGGAAGTGCCTGCATTTGCGATTACAGAAGGATCCTCCCCGATCATCAGCTACAATTACGGAGCACAGAAACCGCAGCGGGTCCGCCAGAGTATGTTCCTGATGGCTGTATCCAGCGGTATCTACACGCTGATTGGCTGGATCCTCGTAGAGACGATTCCGGTAACGCTCCTTTCGATCTTTACCTCGGATCAGGTCCTGGTCAATGCCGCGCTGCCTGCGATGCACATTTATTTCTTTGCTTTTATTTTCATGGCGTTCCAGCACAGCGCCCAGACGACCTTCAAGGCATTGGGAAAGAAGAAGAAAGCAGTCTTTTTCTCGCTGTTCAGAAAAGTGATCATTGTAGTACCCCTGACCATTCTGCTGCCCCGCCTGTTCGGGCTCGGAATCAAAGGCGTCTTTCTGGCGGAGCCGGTTTCCAATGTGATCGGCGGACTGGCTTCCTTTATCACGATGCTGCTGACGGTGCTCCCTGAACTGAAACAGATGGAGATTTCCCATGAAAAATAATAAATTGCATGTATTTTTTCTATTTATCGCTGCCTTTTTCTGGGGGACGACTTTTGCCGCCCAGAGCATCGGCGCCGGCTATGTGCAGGCTTTTACCTATCTGACCGGGCGCAGCTGGGTCGCGGTGATCGTGCTGACTCCCGTGATCTCGCTGATCGATGCCATGACGGAAAAGCAGGGGAAATACAGCAGAAAACCGAAAAATGCCTGGCAGCGCAGATATCTGCTGGCAGCCGGCTGTATCTGCGGCACCTGCCTCTGCCTGGCAAGCTGGGCGCAGCAGGCCGGAATGGCTTATACAAGCGCAAGTAAAGCCAGCTTCCTGACAACATTGTATGTGGTGCTGGTTCCGCTGTTCAGCATTTTCCTGAAGAAGAAACCGCCGGTGCAGATCTGGATCTGCGTGCTGATCGCCCTGACCGGCATGCTGCTTTTGTGTGTCGGGAAAAGTTTGATGGGCGGGCAGCCCATGGAGATCGAAAAGGGAGATGCGTTGGTAATTCTTTGCGCGCTGCTGTTTACGATCCAGGTACTCTGCGTGGCGTATTTTGTGCCGATGGTGGATCCTGTCCGCCTGAGCCGGGTGCAGTTTGCTACGGTTGCAGTGGAATCCACGATCCTGATGTTTGTATTTGAGCAGCCGTCTGCGGAGATGATCCGGCTGGCGTTTCCGGCGATCCTTTATGCGGGCATCTTTTCCAGCGGCGTCGCTTATACCATGCAGATCGTCGGGCAGGAGGACGTCAATCCGACACTGGCCAGCCTGGTCATGAGCCTGGAAAGTGTTTTCGGGGCTGTTTCCGGCTGGATCGTGCTGGGCGAGCGCATGCTGCCGGTGGAAATGACCGGCGCGGTGCTGATGTTTGCAGCCGTGATCCTGGCGCAGGTGCCGCTGCCGGAGAAACAGGCGGGACAGGCCCGGAAAAGTCAGACCGGGTAAGTATTGATAGCAGAATAATGTTTATAAGATGTACGAAGGCCGCCCCCGAAAGGGCGGCCTTGCATTTTGCGGCATGAAACCAAACCTCCGCCGCGGGCGTAAAACGCCAGGTTTTTCGACAGTTCCGCAGAAATAAAGATCCTCCTTTGGCTGAGCCCCTGTCATTGACCCTGAACGTTGACATGGCGCCGAAATAACGGAAAACATTGCCGTCGACGATGAACCTTTTCCTGATGTAATAATCTAGGAACTGCCGTGGAAAAATAAGAGATCAGAGATCGATCTCGAAATGGATACTGTTGTTGACGACATCCAGCGCCGTCTGTGCTTTGGAAAGCTCATCCGTAACGGCTTCCAGAGCCCGGGCCGCCTCGTCCACATCATAGTTGGCATAATCGTACTCAATGATGCTGCGGTTGCCAAAGGAATGTGTACGGGTTTTCGGAAGTCTCCCGGCCATTTCCGTCAGGAGGCGCTTTTCTTCCGAAAGCTGTGGGATATAGACCAGCATCTGGTCAATTGTCATGTCAAAACCCGGAACAGCTGTTTTCAGATTGAACTCATTCATGGCGTGTTTCACCCTGCGTATCCTCGCCTGAAGTTCACGCACTTTGGCCCTTGTGTCCGCAAAGGCGTAGGACGGACGTACCTCTTCAAGGTTCTCACCTACAGCCGCAGTAAAGACTGCGGATTTATTTTCCTTTGCAATCGTTGTCTGGTACTCTTCATTGAGCTTGCGAAGCAGCTTCCCTGCTTCCGCGGATGTATACTGCATATAGACCGTTCCTCCTTGTTTGAAGCAACATATTAATATATGATAGACCTTGTCTGATGTGACGCAATCATTATGGCACAGATCAGTCTTAAAGTCATTAAACGGCAGGTTTAATTTAGCTTCGCCTGAATCGCCGGTACCGGTATGAGAGCAGAGTGTTTATAAAATTTTTATTTGACGTTTGTTCAGTGCCGGATTATGATAAAAACACTTCAGGACACATTCGATGTCCAAACCTCTTTCCCCGATCCGGGGATCTGATTCATCGCAGTTCAGCGTTTGATTCATTTTTTGCTTATTTGATTTTTTTGTTTTTTTTCTATTGTTCTTTTAAATTCTGATACGGTCTTTATTTCTCTGCATCATCATACCGGTGATCTCTTATCTCTGATTTGCCCATGTTTTTGGACAGAAAGACTTGGCTATGGATCTTTGCCTTTATTTTCGTACGCTTGTTTTACTGAGTATTCTTGCGATTGCAGCCGTGACGGACACTGTTGCGCACAGAGTGGGAAACCGTCTGATCCTGACGGGATACCTGTTCCTGATCCTGACTTATGCGGTCAGCCCTCCGGAAACGGATCCGTTCGCGCTCGGATATGCCCTGATGTTTCTGATGGTCCTGTTCCTGTTTTTTGTATTGAGAAAGCTCGGAGCAGCGGATATCAAACTGTATATGCTGATCATACTTGCCTTTCCAAATGGGCGGAGTCTGGAAATGATCGTGCTTTCAATCGTATTGAGCGCGTTCTGGTCATGCATCCTGCTCTTCCGCAGAATGCCGGTGATATCGGGACCGGCTGCGAAATTCCGGATAGAAGATATACAGGGCATTCCGATGGGACTCTTTCTGTTCTTGGCAGCCTGTATGGTCCTGCTGCAGTAAGAACGATTGAAAATTATGCAAACCGGTCCGTCAAAAAGAAAAAAGGAAAGCGGACGGAGAAAGGATAAATCATCATGGAAAAAATCATGGCGGTCCTTACAGGGGAAAGGAAATATGCCGAACGGCTCTGCAGTTATTGCAACGGCAGCAGGAGACTGATTCTTACAGCGGTACCCTTTGATGATCCCGAAGAGTATATGGCGTTCAGCAGGAAGCACAAAGTAGAATTGCTTCTCGCGGACAGCCGCTTTTTGAAAGGGAACGGCATGGGATACGACAGTTCCGGGAAAAACGAACTGAAGGCGGGAAGGATCATTTCACTGGAGGAAGGATTCTCTTTTGACAGGGCGCTGGCGGATTCGGCAGGAAGTGTGAAAACATCGGACAGTATTAATAAGTACCAGCCCGCAGAGATCCTGCTGCGGGAAATCATGAACAGCTGCAGTGATATGGAAATCATGAAAACGGCAGAAGTTCTCGGGAGACCGGTCCGGATCATCGGAGTCTACAGCCCGGTCAGCCGCTGCGGCAAAACGTCCTTTGCCCTGACTTTGTGCAAGGCTCTTTCCAAAAAACAGAAAACTCTGTATCTGACGCTGGAAGAATTTTCCAATCTGGAAAACCTGACAGGAGAAAAATACAGTGTCTGCCTTTCTGATGCGCTGTATCACATGAAACAGGGTTCGCTGAACGGGCAGAAGATCTATTCCATGATCTACAGCTGGAACGGTGTAGATTATATTCCGCCGATCCGGTATGCGGATGACCGCAATGCTGTAAGCGGGGAGGATTATGTCCGGCTGATCCATGACATTCTCAGAAATACGGATTATGAAAACATCGTCGTAGACATGAACCGGTTCGCGGATGAAGCTTCAGAGATCCTGGAAATCTGTACCACGATTTATATGCCTGTCCTTGAAAATGATGCCGACCGGATGAAAACCGAGCACTTTATCCGCTATCTCAACGGAGCGGAGCGGGAGGATCTGAGCCGGAAAATCAGGATGATCCGTACTCCGGAACCGGAACCCTTCAGGGGAAGGTCAGCCTGGCTGGATTCCCTGCTGTACGGCAAAATGGGAGACCTTGTCAGAGAGCTGAAGGAAGGCTGACCGGGGGACCAGAATACAGGAAGGATCTGGAGACGGAAGGGAGTGAAAAGAGTTGGAAATTGAACAAAAATGGTATTCCGAAATCAGGGAACTGATCCTGCGGGATATCAGTGCAAGCAATCATCTGCAGGACCGGGAACTGATCGAAAGCATTGATTCGGTTCTGGACAGAAAGGCAGCAGAATACAATATCGGCCTGGGTGAAAAACTGGAACTGAAAAACAGACTGTTTAACAGTTTTCGAAAGCTCGACGTCCTGCAGGAACTGCTGGATGACAAGTCAGTTACGGAAATCATGATCAATAGTCCGAACGAGATCTTCATTGAGAAAGAGAATCAGATCAGGCGTTGGAATGTGACATTTGAAGATCAGGAAAGGTTGGAAGACATTATTCAGCAGATCGTTTCCAGGATCAACAGAAGAGTCAATACATCCTCACCGATTGCCGATGCGAGGCTTCCTGACGGTTCCAGAGTTCATATTGTGCTTCCCCCCATCGCTCTGAAGGGACCCACGATCACGATCCGAAAGTTTCCGGAGCCGATCGATATGAAAAAAATGATTTTAAGCGGCACGATCAGCGGAGAAGCGGCGGAATTCCTGAAAATACTCGTGCGCGCAGGCTATAACATTTTCATTTCCGGCGGCACCAGCTCCGGCAAATCTACATTTCTCAATGCCCTGACACAGTTCATTCCGGAGGAGGAGCGTGTGATCACGATCGAAGATTCTGCGGAACTGCAGATCCGGCATGTCAAAAACCTGGTCAGTCTGGAAACCAGAGACGCGAATTCCGAAGGAGAAGGTGAAATCAACATGTCCACGCTGATCAAAGCTTCTTTGCGTATGAGGCCGGACAGGGTGATCGTCGGGGAAGTGCGCGGCGCGGAGGCGCTGGATATGCTGAGCGCAATGAATACCGGGCATGACGGTTCACTGTCAACAGGACATGCGAATTCTACCCGGGATATGCTCACCAGAATCGAGAGCATGGTTCTGATGGCTGTAGATATTCCGCTGCCGGCTATTAAGAGCCAGATCGCTGCAGGCCTGGACATTCTGGTGCATTTGCAGAGAATGAGAGATCACAGCAGAAAGGTGATGGAGATTTCGGAGGTCAAAGGAGTGGAGAATGGGGAAATCAGGCTTAACCGGATATTTACATTCAATCATGCAAAAGAAAGACTGGAGCGCTGCGGGACGCTTCTTCACGCGGAAAAACTCGAGATTGCGGGATGGAGAAGGGAGGAATTACAAAGTCTATGAGCTGAGCCTGAAGGATTATCTGCGGGAGGGCTCTGCCGGGTTGGCGCTCAGCGCAGTGACGGCTTACACCTTTTACAGAAGCGCTGCCATGTTCCTGTTTCTTGTGCCGCTTGCACTGATCGGCTTTCCCAGGCTTCGCAGGGAACATTTGAAAAACAAGCGGCTTTGGGAACTGACACTGGAATTCAAAGAGGCGATCTGGATCGTCAGCGGCTTCTTAAGCGCAGGCATTTCCGTCGAGAATGCGTTCGAAATGGCTGTCCCCGAACTGGTCAGGCTCTATGGAGAAGACGCGATGATCGTGGAAGAATTCCGCCGGATCACGCGCGGACTGAAGTTGAACAAACCGATCGAGCCGATGCTGCAGGATTTTGCGGAAAGAAGCGGACTGCAGGACATCCGGAATTTCACGGAAGTTTTTTCTATTGCCAAACGCAGCGGCGGAAGCCTGAAAGAAATCATCGAACGTACAGGGAAAATTATCCGCGATAAGACAGCTGTAACGGAAGAGATCCGCAACATGACAGCTTCGCGGCGGTATGAGCAGAACATCATGAACATTCTGCCTTTCGGGATCATTCTCTATATCAATCTGACGTCCGGAGGATTCCTGAATGTCATGTACGAACGCTTTGCCGGCAGAATGATCATGACAGCCTGTCTTGCCCTGGTCGCGCTGTCCTACTGGCTGTCACAGAGAATACTGGATATCAGAGTATAAGAAGCGCGGGAACAGGTCAGATTTGTTAGAAAAAGGAGAAAGCCGATGAAGAGACTGGGAAATAAATTGAAAAGGATTTCCCGCGAACAGCTGCTGGCCCTGCTGGCTGCCGTGATTCTTGCGATGGCATCCTATCTCGTTTCCGCGGATCAGTCGTTCCTGAAGCAGGGAAATAAGATCGACCGGGGAGAACCCGGCAGCGTGGACAAACAGTATGAACTGCGGGTCAGGGGTGTGACAGACGGGACAGAAAGTCTGAACGTGAGAGTATCTCCGAGAGAGTTTACGGAAGAGGAAGCACAGCAGAAAATGGAACAGCTTGCCGAAGAACTCTCCCTGTATATCTGCGGGGAGAATGAGAATCTGGCACATGTGCAGGGAGATCTGTTCCTGAAGAAAACGATTCCCGGTTATGAAGGCATCAGGCTCAGCTGGTACCCGGCGGATCCAAAGCTGATCTCCTATGAGGGAAAAATCAGCAATCTGGATCTGACCGGGCCGACAGAAAGTTCCCTGAATGTTGTCATGAAGGCAGGCAGCCAAAGAGCAGAGTTTACACTTCCGGTCACGGTCCTTCCGGCTGTGCTGGATTCAGAAGCGGAGCTGATGGAAAAACTGCAGCAGGATCTTTCCACGGCAAATGAAAACGGGCTGTATGACGACGCGATAGAACTTCCCGCGGAAGTCGCAGGCAGGCAGATCAGCTATGAGGTTCCGCCCAACACCGGATGGATCCGGATCCTGGCGCTTGGCATTCTGGCCTTTGCGTTACTGGGACTGAAACCGGAACAGGACAGACGCCAGCAGATGAAAAAACGGGAAACGGAACTGCTTTTGGATTATTCGGATGTCATTTCCAAGCTGGTGATTTATATGGGGGCAGGGCTGACAGTCAAGAATGCCTGGATCCGTATTACGGACCGATATCAGCAAACTGACGCATCGGAACCGAGAATCGTATACGAGGAAATGTCAAAAACCAGCAGGGAACTCGAGAAAGGTGTGCCGGAAAGCAAAGCATTTGCGGATTTTGCCGGCCGCTGCCAGGTGAACTGTTACCTGAAAATGGTCTCACTGCTGGAGCAGAGCCGGAAGACCGGGGATGCAAGGGCGGAAAACGCGCTGCTGCTGGAGGCACAGGAATCATTTGAACAGAGAAAAAACATTGCGAGGAGACTCGGAGAGGAAGCCGGCACGAAACTGATGCTTCCGCTGGTGATCTCTCTGATCACAGTCATGATCATTGTTGCGGTGCCGGCCATGATGACTCTGGCGTAGCGGAAAAGTTGAAAGGGATAAACAAGGGAAAGGAGAAGGAAAATGATGGAAGGTCTGACAGTATGCAGAGCTTTATTCGGAAGGATCATTGGAAAAACATTGTCCGAGATCCGAAGATTCGCGGAGGATGAAAGCGGAGTAGGCGTGATCGAGGTCGTACTGATTTTGGTTGTGCTGATTGGACTTGTGGCTGTTTTCAAAACACAGATCAACGAGCTTCTGACAAAAATTTTCAGCAGTATCAGTTCTATGTCAGATGACATTCTATGAAAGCGCCGGGAAGAAGAACAGGAGAACTGAACGGAGAAGTCACGGTTTTTTTTGCACTCATTACGGTCGTGATCATTGCCCTGCTCCTGATGATCGTGGAATCAGCCCGGACGGAGGGAGCGCGGCTGTATATGACAATTGCGGCCAATTCTTCGATCGACTCCCTGTTTTCCCAGTATCATCGGAAACTCTGGGAGGAATACAGACTGCTGGGACTGGAGCATTATGCTTTTGACCAGATCACGGATGAAATGAGCGGATTTATGAAACCGTATTTTGAAGCCCGGAACTGGTTTCCCATGAAACTGGACAGCGTGGACGTGGAAGATATGAGACTGCTGACAGAGGATGAAGCGGAGTACTACGAGAAGGAAGTGCTGGATTATATGAAATTCGGCATTGCGGCCACTGTCTGGGATCTTCTGCAGGCTGAAGAATATACCTCGGGTGTCCGCGAGGGCGGTTCCGTCAATGATCTGTCCGATCTGTACGATGATCACGCGAAAGAAGCCGTACGGCTGGAAGAAGCAATCGGAAGGATCGGGGAATGTCTGGAAGAGATTGAACGATGCAGGGAAAATGCTGAAAGCGCGCTGTCTTCATGCAGCGGGGAAGGATTTATTTCGGCGGCAAGATCCATGCAGACAGCACTTGGAAGGATCCCGGGTCTTGTAGACGATTATCTCAGGAAAGCAGAAAAAATGCAGAAGGGACTTGAGAAGTCCAGAGAGCGGCTGGATGAGGAGAAGGCGCTTGGAAATCTGACGGAAGAAACCTGGAGCGCATTGGATGAAGATTTCTCAGAGTATGAAAGCTATGTCTCCGAGGACGGGGAGAGGAGAAAGGAAATATCCGGATTCAGCGACCGGGCTGCAGGAATCAGCGGCTATCTTGACGGCCTGATCTCCGAGGCAGAAGACATTATTGAATACATTGAAAACTGGGAGCCTTCGGAAGAGGAAGACGGAGAAGAAGAGGAACTGGATATCGA
>JAEEGL011009282.1_pt1 | contig 11711 bp, 12 predicted proteins | sample 9134231 | NCBI WGS metagenome assembly JAEEGL01 (sample SAMN16246548, study PRJNA631951) | gut metagenome | biome: gut microbiome; feature: rumen; material: fiber-attached | host: Bos | place: Iran: Karaj | collected 2018-10
ATAGTACGTTCCTTTCGTTTGTTTTTTAGTACATATTATGATTCCTCAGGCGCGCACAGGCTTTCGTACACCCAGGAAAGGACCTCGGGCGTGTCGAGCGGAACGTCGCCTAAAATTTCACGCATTTGCGCGGTTTCCAATGTAATCTCACCGGACGGGGTCCGGTAAAGGAAAGAGAAATCAATGTCCGGACTGCCCTGGATCAGCGTGACGATGCTGCCTGCATAGTCGCCCAGGGGGACGCAGTCCAGATGGGTGGTGTCGAAGGTCGCGGTGACCACGGTGCCGTGATCCTCCTCGGCCTGGGACGAGCGGATGCTCAGCGTGCCGCCGGTCTGCTCCGCCGCGAGCTTCAGCAGCGGGATCCCCATGCCCACGGGCCGGGTCTTCCGGCTGGTGGTAAAGGGATCGGTCACCGTTGCCAGCATCTCGGGGGGCATACCGCAGCCGTTGTCCGCGATGGTCAGCGTACGCCAGACGCCATCATCTTCGATCCTGATGGTGATGAGGCTGGCGCCTGCCTTCACGGAGTTCTTGGCGATGTCCAGAATGTTCAAGGATAATTCCTTCATATCATTCCCTCCCGCAGCAATTCAATCAGGGCGTCTCTCACCTTTTGAGAGCTGTAGGGTTCGTCGTCAAGTTCGATGGATTCGGAGGCCTCGCGCATCGCCCACAAATGGTGAGCGTCGGAGGAGCAGAGCATCCTGCGGTCCTGCAGACCGTATTTTGCCTGGTATTCCTCCCTGTTCTCCCGGTCGTTCAGCTCCACCGTGGGAAAATACGGTTTCTCGGGCAGATCGCCCAGGATGCCGATGATTCCGTTGGAGGGGCGGTCGATGTGGGCCGGGAACGCGGCGCCGCCGCATTGGAGCGCCAGGGCCGTTCCGTCCTCGAGACTGAGCATCGTCGCTGGGATCAAGAGGTTTGGCTCCTCGCCGAGGACGTTGTCCTCCGCGTCCACATACAGCTGATTTCCGAAGACCTGCGGCTTGTTCCGGATGAGCAGACGGCTCTCCCGAACCTTCGCCTCGAACTCCTGCGCTCTGTCCATATTCGGAAACAGGCAGACCAGATGGACTTCCTCAGAGGTGGTGAGCTCCATTCCCGGAACGCCGACGATACCGTACTGACGGCAGGCCTGCATGAGCGCAGCGCAGTTGCCGCAGGTATTGTGATCGGTAAGGGCGATGAGCTGCAGACCGCAGAGACTGGCCATTCCGGCGATATTCGCCGGGGTCATGTCGTCATCCGCACATGGAGACAGGCAGGAATGCATGTGCAGGTCGTAGAAGTAGCGGCTCATAACAGCGCCGCCACCTTCGCGCCGATATGGAAGGAGGATTCCTCGGTGGAGTAGATGTTGATTCCCTTCTTTTCCGCCAGTTCCTGCACGCCGGGATCCAGAACGACGCCCTCCGTCAGAATGACGCAGGCGACGTCCACCAGGACTGCCACGGCAACGACGTTGTTGTTGGACATAATGGTGATCCAGACGTCGTCGGCCTGGGCGTTGCCCATGACCCAGGAGAGAAGGTCTCCGATATAGCCGCCGCAAAATTCACGGTCGGGCTCGGAAACACAGACGGGCTTGAGATCCAGCCGTTCCGCCATTTCCTGAACGGTCATGTTTCAGCCCCTCCCTTCTGCTCCTGCAGACGGCGCTTGAGCAGGACGATGCAGTCTTCGATCCTGCACTCTCCCTTGACCACGTCCTCGGCAAAGGTGCGGCAGGTTGGCGCACCGCAGGAACCGCAGTCGATCTGGGGCAGCATCTCATAGATCTCATCCATCTGCATCATCATCTGCATGGCCTTGAAGCGGTCTTCACTGAAGCGCTCCGGAGGCACGTAGTCGTTGATGGGGTTGTCCACCATGGCGTCGGCAGGGATGAAGTCGGGCTCCTTGTCCTCGAGATGCAGGTAATTCCGGTAATTCGGAAGGCTGCGTCTGTAGGACAGAAGTCTGGCTCTGGCGATATAGGGATTCTCCACCGTCGCAGCGCCGCCCACGCAGCCGCCCGGGCAGGCGTTGAGTTCCACGAACTCCAGGGCCGGCAGCTTGCCGTTTTCGATGGCGTCCAGGACCTGAATGGCGTTGCCCATATCGTCGGCAGCGAGATAGCGGTCGGAGTAAAGGCCCTCGGCCTCGCCTCCGGAGCTGGCCCACTTGACGCCGGCGATGCCGGCCTTGCTGCGCATGGTGACGTTCGTCGACTTGCCCAGCTTGCCGGAAAGCATCTTATAGATCTCACTCATGGAGACCACGTAATCGATGCTGCTCTTGGTCTGGCTGAGACCGTTTTTCGCGTAGCTCGTCTTGGCGGGGCAGGGAGAAATGAAGACGGTGCAGATATCCTCCGGTTTGAGCATGGGGTACTTCTTCAGTGCGGAAGCCTTGGCTGCCCGGCTGGCGTATTCCACCGGGGGCAGGATCGGAAGCACGTGCTCGCACAGTTCGGGGAATCGGATCCGGATCAGCCGGACGATGGCAGGACAGGCCGAGCTGATCACGGGCTTAAGGATATTGGGCTTGCGCATATACCGCCGGGTGCATTCCGAGATGATCTCAGCGCTGCGGGCGACCTCATAGACGTCGTCGAAGCCCAGGTCGATGAGGGCCTGGAGCAATTCGCCGATTTCTGTCAGCTCGTCAAACTGACCATAGAGGGCAGGGGCGGGCAGGGCAATGCGCCATTTGTACTTCGGGTCAATGTCAGCGAGTGAATCGAACACAGCCTTCTTGGCCTTATGCTGACAGACTCGCACGCAGCGGCCGCAGTCGATACAGAGATCTGAGCGGATGACTGCATGGCCGTCACGGATGCGGATGGCTTCCGTGGGGCACTGTCTCAGGCAAGAGGTGCAGCCGATGCACTTTGACTCGTCCAAAGAAACAGAATGCAGGAAGTCGGGCATTCGATCACTCCTAATAGTATGCTTACACGTTCAAGACCATGGTGATCTTGGTTCCTACACCGACCTGCGTTTCGATTTCGAGGCTTTCGGTGTTCTTCTTCATGTTCGGCAATCCCATGCCCGCACCAAAGCCGAGATTACGGATCTGCTCGGTGGAGGTGGAATAGCCTTCTTTCATGGCCAGATCCACGTCGGGGATACCGGGGCCGTGGTCTTCCAGGACAATGACGATCTTGTCCGGGTAGACGTTGACGTCCGCGGTGCCGCCGTTGGCATGGATGACCATGTTGATCTCGCCCTCATACATCGCGATGGAGCAGCGGCGGATCACATCGGAGGGAAATCCCAACTGGCGCAGCTTCTTTTTTACTGCCACGGAAGCGTCACCTGCAGAGGTGAAATCGGTTCCGTCAATGTCGAAATGAAATGTAAGCGCCGACATAGGATCAGGCTCCGTTCAGCAGGCCGGTCTCATAGAGACGGCCGGCGGCCGAGAACATGTGATGCTCGGTGACCATGGTGACGATGTCGTTGGCATTGGACAGGGATACGATCTCCGGCGTGGGCCGCTTGCCGCAGACGAAGACGATGCAGTGCATATCCAGCATCATCGCGGTGCGGACGACCTGGGGATTCAGAAGACCGGTGATCAGGATCGACTGATTGGTCGCGTATGCCAGAACGTCGCTCATCATATCGCAGCAAAAAGCGTCATGGACCTCCGTGTCCAGCATCTCTTCGCCGCAGAGGATCTTGGCGTCGAGCAGAGTCGCGATTTCTCGAATTTTCATGGGCGCCCTCCGTACGTCAGTTTGTTCGGTCCCGAAGATCAATACTTCTTGAGAATCCCTTCGATCTGGTCGGGAGTGAGGCGTCCGTAAACGTCCTCGTTGATCATCATGACGGGGGCAAGGCCGCAGGCGCCGACACAGCGGCAGGACTCCAGAGAGAACTTGCCGTCGGGGGTGCATTCGCCGTCGCCGATCCCGAGCACTTCGGAGATCTTGTCATACACAGCCTGAGAACCCTTGACGTAGCAGGCGGTGCCGAGGCAGACAGAGATGCGATACTCGCCCTTGGGAGCCAGAGCAAACTGCGCGTAGAAGGTGGCAATGCCGTAGATCTTCTCAAGGGGATAGCCGGTAGCGTCGGAAATCATGGTCTGGACCTCGATGGGCAGATAGCCGTAGATTTCCTGCGCCTTCTGCATGATGGGCATGAGGCAGCCGGGCTGTTCCTTCAGCTCGGCGATCACAGCCATCAGCTTTTCTTCTTGTTCCTTCGTGCCGCGGAAAGGAACGGATGTCACTTTGCAAGCCATAGGTTAATACATACCTCCTTTGTGTTAGCGAGCGGTTGTTCGCGTACAGATTAAATATACCAGATATTGATGCAAAAGTAAAGTATAATTCGATATATTTTCTGGAAAAAGGTAGATGCCGCGCATTCCTGCGCGGCATCTTTTCAAGTCATATCAGCCGGTTCGAAGCGGATTCCCAGCGCTCCATCAGCTCTGTCAGGACCCGGTCCGCTTCCTCTCTCTCAGCGGTGATGCGAAGCAGCGCCTCATAGTCGGTGGACGCCTCCTGCAGCTCTGCATCCAGGTCCGCGATCCGCTGTTCCTGCTTCTCGATCTCCCGTTCCAGACGGCGGACCTCCTTCTCAAGGGCCTTGGTATCCGTTCTTTGGACGGTTTTTTCCTTTTTGACGGGTTTTTCGGTCTGGGGGATCGGCCGGACGGCAGCGTTCTCCTTCAAGCTGCGGTATTTTGCATAGCCGCAGGGATAGTCCCGGATAAATCCGTCCTCCAGCTCCCATATCCTGGTCGCGAATTTGTCCACGAAATACCGGTCGTGGGAGACGAAGATCAACGTGCCCTCGTATTCCTCGATGGCGCACTCAACCCACTCGCGGGAGGCGATATCCAGGTGATTCGTAGGCTCGTCCAGTATGAGGAGATTGATCTTGTCGTCCATGAGCATACAGAGGCGAAGGCGCGACTGCTCGCCGCCGGACAGGGTGCCGACGGTCTTGAAGACGTCCTCACCGGAGAACAGGAAGGCTCCGAGGCGGTCCCGGGCAGCCTGGGGCGTGCAGTTCAGCTCATAGAGCATCGTATCGTAGAGGGTGCGCTCGGGATGGGCAAAGTGCATGATCTGCGGGAGATAGGCCGTCTTCACCGTCGGGCCGAATCGGATCTTTCCGGAATCCACGGGTTCTTCCCCGAGAAGGCAGCGCAGGAAGGTCGTCTTGCCCGTGCCGTTGTCACCGAGGATCGCAATGCGCTCCCCTCCTTCCACGTTCAGCTCCACCCCGGAAAACAGGAGCTTATCGCCGAAGCTCTTGGAAAGATCCTTCACAGAAAAAACGGAATCGCCGAAAAACTCTTTTTCCCCGAAACGGGCCTTCAGGGTCTTTTCAGTCTTGGGGCGCTCGGTCTTGCGGATCCGCTCCAGGCGGTGCTGCATGGCCATGGCCCTGCGGAACAGGACGCGGTTGTTGATGCCCCAGCCCTTCATGCGTTCCACGGTGAAGGCCAGCTGATTGATCTTTGCCTGCTCCTGCTGATACTGTTTGAGCTGGAGATCGAATCTCGCCTGTTTTTCCTCCAGATAGAAGGAGTAGTTGCCGTTGTAGAACTCCGCGTGGCCGTCGTGGATCTCGATGATCCGGTCCACCACACGGTCGAGGAAATAGCGGTCGTGGGAGATGGTCAGCGTCGTGCCCTTGAACTGCTTGATGTAGCTCTCGAGCCATTCCACGCTGCGCAGATCCAGGTGGTTGGTTGGCTCATCCAGCAGCAGGATATCGGTCTTCTCCAGAAGAAGGCGGGCCAGATTCACCCTGGTCTTCTCCCCTCCCGACAGCTGCGTGAACAGCTGATCCCGCATCATAGCAGGAATGCCGAGGCCGTTGCAGATCTTGTCGACGCTGGTGTCCATCTCATAGCCGCCGCCCACCTCGTAGGCATTGGTGAGCCGGTCATATTCGGAGAGGATGGCACGGTCGGAGGACACGGTCATCTGCCGCTCCAGTGCCTCCATACGCTTCTTCATGGCAAACAGATCCCGGTAGGCGGAACGTAGGACGTTCTCCACCGTGTAGCCCGCGGGATAGACCGGGATCTGGGAGATCAGGCCGATCTTCCGGCCGGGGGCGAAGACGATGGTGCCGTCGTCCGGCTCCAGCTCGCCGGTCATCATGCGGAACAGGGTGGTTTTTCCGCAGCCGTTGCGGCCCATGATGCCGACGCACTCGCCGGTCTGGATCTCGAAGGACAGGCCGTCGAGCAGGATCTCCCCTACCTCAAAGGATTTTTTGATGTTTTGTACGGATAGTTCGATCATATCATTCGTTCATTCGGCGGCCGAATAACGGCCGCGGAGGATCAGTTTTCTTCGTACCAGGCGTACAGCTCCCCGCGGGAGCTGATGCAGTTCAGCACCGTGAGCAGCGCGTTGGAGCTCAGATTCTCCGGCAGAGACAGGTGCTTTTGAAGGGCCCTGCGCCGTTCCTTGCTGTCCGGTCTGCCGGACAGGCCGAGCTCATACAGGTCTGTTTTCGTGATCGCTGTGCGATCGACGGAACGATCATCGTTCATCTTTGAAGAGCTGCTTTCCTCTTCAAAGATCGCGCCTGCTCTGCGCAGAGCGTTCAGCAGCACCTCGGGCTTCATCCCCTCCACGCCCAGCTTGCCTTCTTTCCCGGGCGCGGCCTTGCGGCGCTCCTTGCCTGGGATATCGGGGATATAGGCGTGCAAAAGAAGCTCCGGCGGGATTACGCTCTTGAGGCGATTGCGGATGACGAGGCCGGCGCCGTCGCTGTCCGTCAGTACGACGAGTCCGCGTCTTTCCGCCACGGTCCGCAGTACAGCCATCATTTCTTCATCCTTGAAAATGCCGAAGCCGTTGGTCACGAAGATCGGAGCGTCAACGATCTGAGAGAGGGTATTCCGGTCGTAGCGTCCCTCCACGACGATGGCCTGGCGAAGACGCGGCTTATCCATTTCTCGCCTCCTGGGCCAGGTTCAGGACCAGCAGCTCGAGGATCCGTTCGGGATCGTCAAAGGACGTCTTCATCTGCTCGTCCGCTTCAAGGCACAGAACGACGGCACGGGTGCAGAAGCGTTCCGGCAGGCGGCGGGCAAACTCCATGGTCTTCTGCGCGGGGTAACCCGAGATCGAACAAAGCGACATCAGATCGTGCTCCGTTTTCCCCGCAGAGAGCAAACGCTTCGCCGCCAGGATCCTGCGCATCTGACTGCCGATGGCGCCGAGGATCTTGATCGGATCCTCCTGCTTCTGCAGCAGCGTATTGAGCTTTCGGACCGCGGTGTCATATTTGCCGGAAGCGATGGCATCCGAGAGATCGAAGGCCTCCGCCTCCAGTACGGGCTCGACCAGTTCGTCGATCTGCTCCTTCGTTATCGCGTCTTCCGGTGCATAGGCTGCAAGCTTGCCGATCTCGGAAACCATGGTCGTCATAGAGCCTCCTGTGCGGCGGATCAGATACTGGCAGAGATCCGGGGTGATCTGCTTCTTATACTTGCGGAAATGGCGCGTGATCCAGGTGACCAGCTCCCGCTCCGAGGGCTGGGAAAACTCCACGATACAGGCATTGTCAAAGGCGGCGGCAAGGGCTTTCTTCCGCTTGTCGATCTTAAACTCCACCGTCTCATACACAAGAACCAGAGTGCAGTAGTCCGGGATGTCGGAAAAGAAGGATGCATAGGCCGCCGCGTCCTCGCCCATGGCAAAGAAATTGACATCGTCAATCTGCACCATGCTGTAGGGAGACATCATGGGCAGAGCCTCCAGACTGTCCAAAACGGCCTGGACGCTGACGGTATCCGCATTGAATCTGTGATAGTTGAAGGCCTCGGCGAAATCCTCCACCAGAAGCTTGTGCAGCTCATCCAGATAGTAGCTTCGAAGATATGCCTCCGTACCGCAGAAAACATAAAAGCGGCCGGGCGTTTTCGCCTTCAGATCGGCTTTCAACCGGTCCAGCGCAGTATTCGGCATAGCTTCACCTCCTGATGATAAGATCGCCGGATTCGTCGGTGCGAAGGACCTCCGCACCGATCTCCCGAAATCGCTCCAGCGCCTCGGGGCTCGGATGTCCGTAGCTGTTCCTGCCGACGCTGATAAGCACCGTTTTGGGAAGGATCGTTTCCAGCAGCTCCGGACTGGACGAGTATTTCGAACCGTGATGACCTGCGACGTAGGCGTCCACGCAAGGCAGGTCATGCGTGAGGATCAGATCGTACTCGGAATAGAAATCCATATCTCCTGTAGCAAGCATATCATATCCGTCGACGGAAAACAAGACGGATAATGAAGCCGCATTGTCGTCATACATGGAAACGGGACCGAAGATCGTCAGACTCCCCTCCGGAAACTCCAGTTTGAGATCCGCCGAGATGAGCACGACCTCCGCGCCTGCCTTTTCCGCCGCATTTGCAAGACGGCTTCTGGTCTCCCCGTCAAAGGGAACGTCCGGGAGGTAGACAGTCTGTACGTCCGTATGGGAGAGGAGGCTCTCTACGCCGTTGACGTGGTCGTTGTCGTAATGTGTCAGGATCAGCGCATCGATCGACCTGCTCCCGGTGTCACGCAGATATCCGGCGCAGGTAGTTCCCGCCTGTGCGGCTCCGTCACCGCCGCAGTCCAGCACCGCGGTAAAGCTCTTCGTCTGCATACAGACGCATTGGCCCTGGCCGACGTCCAGTACCGCGATAGAAAACTCCTGGAAGTGCTGCGTCCTGCCGTAAAGCACCAGCGTCAGCGCCAGTGCGGCGACGACGCCGGCGAGCGGCAGATCTACACGTCGGATCTTCATCAGCCACGCCGCGCCGATGATCAGATAGACCACCACCAGAAAGCTGATGATGTACGGATCATCCGCAGGCAGAGATGCAAACCGGAACGATGAGATCCTTCCGCAGACGAAGAGGAAATAACGCACCGGCCAGGCAACCAGTTTTCCAAGCACGGCTGCCGGACCCGGAAGAAGCATCCCCAGAAGCGCTGTGATGAGGCCGCCGATAAAGCAGAGCATCACTGCCGGGAGGATCAGAACGTTGGTCAGTACGCCGTAAAGAGGAACAAAGCCAAACACCGATGCCGCGATCGGCGTGGTGAACAGCAGGGCTCCGAGGGTGGCGCTGATCGTTGCAAGGATAAAGAGGGCGATTTTCTTCGTCAGCTTCAGCGGAAGCATGAGCGCCCGGTATTTCGATTTTGCCTTCAGGAGCTTCCGGATCGGTCCGAGCCCCGTCATCCAGGAATAAAAGGGCGGCGTAACAAGTATCAGCCCGGCCACGGCGGCAAAGGACAGCTGGAAGCCCACGTTCGCGATCACCCACGGATTGATCGTGAGAAGGACAAGACCGGCGGCGCTCAGGGAGGTAGGCGGATCGTTCTCCCGCCAGAAGACCGGCGCAAACAGGAGCAGCAGCTGCATGATCGCGGCACGGACCACAGACGGGGAAGCACCGGTCATCAGCACGAAGAAAAGAATGATCGGCAGACAGACGAAGGCCGCCGTCCGCTTCCCCCTGCCGACGACAAAAAACAGAGCCATTACGAGCAAGGTAACGTGCATCCCCGAGATGGCGATCACGTGGGATGCGCCGGATATGGAGAGGTCGTTTCTGGCTTCCTCGCTCAGGTTCGTGCGGTCGCCGGTGGTGATGGACTGCAGGAATCCGACGGAATCTTCCGGTACCGCCCGGGCAAGAGATCGGTTCATCCTCTGCGCGAACCGCAGAGGATACAGGCCGAACCGGATCTTGTCCGGCGGGGTTGTCGAAAACTGTTTTCCGCTGCCGACGATACGGATCCCGTTGGATATGAAATACAGGTAGTTCTCCCCGCTTTTCTGTTCATTCGAGGGACGGAGAGTGAACTCGCCCTCAATCAAATCTCCGGGATGCACTTCCGTTTCACAGCCATACAGCACCAGATACGTCCTCACGGTCCTGCCGTCCAGACGCAGATCCGTTTCAACGCCGACGCCGTAGCTCTTCTGCTCCGGCAAGCCGCAGACCTCCGCAGTGATCTCCCGCTTCTCCCCCTCCGGCGGAAGAGACGGCAGCGGAAAGAGCAGCCGGTAGGCCATGCACCATCCGATGCTGACGGACAGTCCGATCGCGCAGCAGACGGCCGGCAGGCGAAAACGGTCCGGAAGCGTCACGCAAAAGCCAAGGACGGCGATCGCCGCGGCAAGCGCAAGCAGCTGCCAGTCGCCCGACAGCAAGTAGACGCATACCGCGCAGCCCGCGGCAAAGCCGAGGGTAAACCACATGAGCTTTCGCATGATCCCGTTCTCCTCCGTGCAAAACGGCTGTCCTCATCCCGAACCTGAGATGAGGGCAGCCGCGTGCGATAATCAGTTGAAGCTTCCGAGCTCCTTGCCGGCAAGAACGTGGAAGTGCAGATGATGCACCGTCTGGCCGGCGATGGCGCCGCAGTTCGTCACCACGCGGAAGCCCTCGGCAAAGCCAAGCTCCTTGGCCAACTTTGCGATCACGGTGTAGATGTGGCCGACAAGCGCGGCATTCTCTTCCGTGATCTCCGCGGCAGACGTCAGATGTTGCTTCGGCACCACCAAAAAATGGGTGGGAGCCAGCGGATTGATGTCATAGAAGGCATAGCAGAGGTCGTCCTCATAGACCTTCTTGGAAGGAATATCTCCCTTGATGATCTTACAGAAAATGCAGTCGTTCATTCTAATACCTCCTCAGATCAGTTCCGGCAGCTTTGCCAGCTCTTTCTTTAACAGCTCCAAATCCTTGCAGCCGCCCATGGCGGAATCGGGCTTGCCGCCGCCGCTGCCGCCGCAGGCGGAGAGGATCGTCTTGACCAGAACGCCGGCCTTGACGCCCTGCTTCACGGCGTTGGCGCCGCAGACGGCCAGGACGGAGATCTTGCCCTCGGTCTCAGAGGCCAGCATGGCCACGACGTTGGGATCCTTGTCCCGGAGCAGGTCGCCGAACTTCCGCAGATCGGGGACGCTCATGCCGTTCCGAACGGCGGTGAGGACGTGGAGCCCCTTAACCTCCTGTGCGGAGGCGGTGAGCTGCTGCAGCTCGCCGGAGAGGAGCTTGTCCTTCATGGCCTCCATCTGCTGACGAAGCTCCTTCATTTCCAGGACCGTAGCCTCGGCCTTGCGGAGAAGCTCCGCAGGAGTGGTCTTCAAGGCCTCGGCTGTCTTCAGCAGGGTCTTCTGGAAGCGGTCGATCTCATCGAGCACAGCGGGACCGGTGATCGCTTCGATCCGGCGCACGCCGGAGGCAACGGAGCCCTCGCTGGTGATGCGGAAGAGGCCTGCCTTGGCCGTGTTGTCCAGATGGGTGCCGCCGCAGAATTCCAGAGAGGGCCCCATTTTCACGACCCGGACGATATCGCCGTATTTCTCGCCGAAGAGGGCGGTGGCCCCCAGCTTCTGGGCCTCGGCGATGGGCAGGACCAGGGTCTCGACCTCGTGGCCCGCCAGGATCAGGTCCATGACCTTGCGGTTGACCGCGGCCAGCTCCTCCGGCTTGACCGCGGAGAAGTGGGTGAAGTCAAAGCGAAGGTGGTCCGGCTCGACCCGAGAGCCGGCCTGGTGACAGTGGTCGCACAGGCGTTTTTCAAGCGCGGCCTGGAGCAGGTGCGTGGCGGAGTGGGCCCGGCGAATGGCCTGGCGGCGCTCGGTATCAATGGCCGCATGGACAATGTCGTCGGTCTTTATCTCACCGGAAACCAGATGGCCGTGATGGAGATACTTACCGCCCTTGTCCTTCAAAAC
>JAEEGL011934743.1_pt1 | contig 11711 bp, 8 predicted proteins | sample 9134231 | NCBI WGS metagenome assembly JAEEGL01 (sample SAMN16246548, study PRJNA631951) | gut metagenome | biome: gut microbiome; feature: rumen; material: fiber-attached | host: Bos | place: Iran: Karaj | collected 2018-10
AAGAATGAGAAAATATTCTTATTTATAATGATACTAATAATGATTGTTAATACAGTATTTAATTATAGAAATGATGGAAATAAAAGTATTATTGAATTATCAATTGGAATGTTTTTATATGCATTACCAATAATAACTAATAATTTATTAAAATTTAAAATAACAAGAACAATTAGATATATTTATTATATACTTGTGTTTTTAATATATTATTTATGTGTTTTTCTAAATATTAAAGAAATGATGAATTATCATGCATTAATATGTTTAGTATCAGGATTATTACTATTATTTTTATCATTAATAATAAATATAAAATTATTTAGATTAGAAAATAAGAATTATATATTAAATCTATTGTCTATTTTACTATTATCTATTATAATATCTATAGTGTTACAATTGATAATAAGTTTTATAAACAATTATGATATTGTACAATTTTTTAAATCGGTTTTAATTATGCTTACAGGAACATCTATAGGATGTTTATGGTATTTATATGAAAGTATAACTAAAACAAAATTATTTATAACAAAATTTATAGAAGAAATAAGGGATAATTATGGATAATAAAGATATTATGGCTTACTATTTAGTAATGGCATATCAATTAATTCAAAATAATTTTTCAATAGAAGATGCTGTTAAAGCATATAACCTTGATGAATCAGCAACTGCTATGTTAAAAGTATATATAGATAAAATTGAATCATATAGACGAGGAAATAATAATTCACTTACAATAAATGAACAACATAGTTTATATACTAGATTAGGAATTGATTGTTTAGATAAGATACGAATAAATGATATTAATAGTCAAGTAAATCAAAATGGTAATTCAAATGCAATACAATATACTAAAAAAACAAATCAACAATTTGGAAATTATGATGAAGCAGCTTTTTCAGATATTTATATGTTTGGATTTTTAGTATTATTATTCCAAGTATTATTCTTAGTAATTAGTTATATGATATTTTCAAAATGAACTTTAAGTTCATTTTTAATTATGTAGACATTATAAATAATGTTTGTTAAAATATTAAAGAGGTAGATAAGATGAATAACGATATAATAAAAGAAATAGCACTAAATTTAAATATAAAACAAAGTCAAGTAGAAGCAACTTTAAATCTATTAAGTGAAGGAAATACAATACCTTTTATCGCACGTTATAGAAAAGAATTAACAGAATCACTAGATGAAGAAAAGATAAGAAGTATTGATGAGGTATATCAATATCAAGTTAATTTATTGAAAAGAAAAGAAGATGTAATAAGATTAATAGATGAAAAGGGTTTATTAACTGAAGAACTAAAAAATAGTATAATGAATGCTCAAAAATTAGTAGAAGTAGAGGATTTATATAGACCATATAAAGAAAAGAAAAAAACAAAAGCTACAGAAGCTATAAAAAAAGGATTAGAACCATTAGCTAAAAAAATAATGTCATTTCCTACAACAGGTAGTATCGATTTATTAGCTAAGCCATATATAAATGAAGAAGTAAAGACATTAGAAGAAGCATTAGAAGGTGCTAAATATATAATAGCTGAATATATAAGTGATAATGCATATTATAGAAAAAATATAAGAAGAATAACATATATAGATGGTATTATGACATCAAAAATAAAGAAAAATGCTAAAGATGATGAATTAGTATATAATATGTATTATGATTATAAGGAGCCTGTTAAGCAAGTAAAACCACATCGTATTTTAGCTTTAAATCGTGGTGAAAAAGAAGATGTATTAACAGTAAGTATCGATATTTCAAAAGAAAAAATATTAGAGTTTTTAGAAGAAAAAATAATTAAAAATAAAAATAGTTTTGTTGTTGATATAGTAAAAGAAGCAATTGAAGATTCATATAAAAGACTAATAGGTCCTTCTATTGAAAGAGAAATAAGAAGTGATTTAACAGAAAAAGCCGATGAATCAGCTATAAATAATTTTTCTAAAAATTTAGAATACTTATTATTAACACCACCAATAAAAGAAAAAATAGTATTAGCGTTTGATCCAGGTTTTACAAATGGATGCAAATTAGCAGTTGTGGATAAAACAGGTAAATATTTATTTTCCACAGTTATAAAACCATTTAGTGGAGAAAAAAATTTAGAAGAAAGCAAAAAAATATTATTAAACATTATTAAAACATATAATATAGATATAATTGCTATTGGAAATGGTACAGCTTCAAGAGAATCAGACAAACTATGTTCTGAATTAATTAAAGATAATAAATTAGAAACAAAATATGTAATTGTATCAGAAGCAGGAGCTTCAATTTATAGTACTGAAAAAGTAGCAATTGATGAATTTCCAAACCTATCTCCTAACGAAAGAAGTGCAATATCAATAGGTAGAAGATTACAAGATCCATTAGCTGAATTAGTTAAAATACCACCAAGTGGTATAGGGGTAGGATTATATCAACATGATGTAGCTCAAAATAAATTAAAAGAAAGTTTAGATTTTGTTGTATCAAAAGCAGTTAATAGTGTAGGTGTAAATATCAATACAGCATCACCATCATTATTAAAATATGTATCAGGTATTAATAGTAAAAATATAGATAAAATAATACAATATAGAAATGAAAATGGAAAAATAAATTCAAGAATTGAACTTATTAAAAATAAAGTTTTAACTGATAAAACTTATACTCAAGCTATAGGTTTCCTAAGAATAACAGAAGGAAGTAATATATTAGATAGTACTGCTATACATCCTGAAAGTTATGAATTGGTTGAAAAATTGTTAAAAAAATTAAACTTAACATTAAATGATGTAGGAACTGAAAAATTAATTAATATATTAGATAATATAGATAAAGATACATATGTTAAGGAACTTGAAACAAATATTTATACATTAGAAGATGTAATAGAATGTTTAAAAAGACCAAATAGAGATCCAAGAGAAGAAATACCAGGCCCAATACTTAAAAGTGATATTTTAGATTTAAAAGATTTAAAAGTTGGTATGAAATTACAAGGAACTGTTAGAAATGTAGTTGATTTTGGAGCTTTTATAGATATTGGATTACATAATGATGGATTAGTTCATATTTCAAAAATATCAAAAAATTATATCAAACATCCTAGTGAAATATTAAGTGTAGGGGATATAGTAGATTGTTATGTTTTAGAAATATTAGATGATAAGAAAAAAGTAAATTTATCATTACTAAATCCTAATGAGGAGGGTTAAAATGTTAGAAATTAAAAAAATAACAAAAATATATAAAACAGGTGATTTTAGTCAAAAAGCTTTAGATGAAATCAGTGTTAATTTTAGAGAAAATGAATTTGTATCAATATTAGGTCCATCTGGATCTGGTAAAACTACACTATTAAACATAATAGGTGGACTAGATCGTTATACAAGTGGTGACTTGATAATAAATGGAATATCAACAAAAGACTATAAAGATAGAGATTTTGATAGTTATAGAAACCATAGAGTAGGGTTTGTATTTCAAAACTATAATTTAATAACACATCAATCAGTATTAGCAAATGTTGAACTTGCTTTAACATTATCTGGTGTAGGTAAAAAGGAAAGAAGAAAAAGAGCAAAAGAAGTATTAGAAAAAGTTGGATTAAAAGAACATATAAATAAAAGACCAAACCAATTATCAGGTGGTCAAATGCAAAGAGTTGCAATAGCAAGAGCATTAGTAAATGATCCGGATATTTTACTTGCTGATGAACCAACAGGAGCACTTGATACAGAAACAAGTAAACAAATTATGGATTTATTAAAAGAAATAGCTGTGGATAAATTAGTTATTATGGTTACACATAATCCAGATTTAGCAAAAGATTATTCGACAAGAATTATAAAAGTATTAGATGGAAAAGTTATAGAAGATTCTAATCCATTTGATGGAAAAGATGCAAAAAAAATAGAAAAAAAACGAAAAACTAAAAAAACAAGTATGAACTATTTAACAGCTTTATCACTATCATTAAATAACTTAATGACTAAAAAAGGAAGAACAATTTTAACAGCTTTTGCTGGTAGTATTGGTATAATTGGAATAGCACTTATAATGTCACTTTCTAATGGTATACAACAATATATAAATAAAACAGAAAGAGAGACACTTAGTTCATATCCATTAACTGTAACAAAAGAAAGTGTAGATATATCATCTGTTTTATCTAGTTTATCTTCAAGTGCTAAAGAAGAAAAACATGATGAAGATAAAGTTTATTCATTAAATATAATGGCTGATATGTTTAAAACATTTTCAAAAGAAGTTAAAATAAATGATTTAAAAAACTTTAAAAAATATTTAGAAACAACAAATATTGAAGATTATACTACAGATATAAAATATACATATGATATAACTTTAAATCTATATAAAAAAGATAACAATAAATTTGTAAGAGTAAATCCTACTACAGTATTAGACGCTGTTGGAATGAATGCATCAGGTATATCTTCAGTATATAGTTCATATATGTCTAATTATGATGTCTTTTATGAAATGTTAGATAATGATAAATTAAATAAACAACAATATAAATTATTAGCTGGTTCATGGCCAAAAGAATATAATGAATTAGTAATTCAAGTAGATAAAAATAATAGGATTTCAGATTATACATTATATAGTTTAGGTATATTAGATCAAAATGAATTGAAAAAACAATTTAATAATATGGTAACTGGAAAAGAAGTTTCATTTGAAACAAGAGATTATGATTATGATGAATTAATAGGCTTAACATACAAATTAGTTTTAAATAATGAATACTATAAAAAAAGTGGTAATGTTTGGATAGACATGTCTAATGATAATGAATATATCAATAAATTATTAGATAATGCTATTGAAGTAAAAATAGTAGGTATTATAAAACCAGATGAAGAAGCTGTAGTAGTTTCACCAGGAATGGTTGGATATACACATAAATTAGTTGAATATTTTATTGAAAAAAATAATGAATCAGAAATTGTAAAAAAACAATTAGAAAATAAAAATATAAATGTATTTACAAATAAAGAATTTGCAACAATATTTGATATAAATAGTTTAAGTCCTAGTGAATTAATGACATTCCAAAATATGAAACCAGAAGAATTAGCTGTTTATATGCAAAATATGACTAATATGAGTTCTACATATGAAGAAAATTTAAAAAAATTAGGAATAGCATTTATAGATGATCCAGCAGCTATTAATATTTATCCAAAAGATTTTGATAGTAAAGAAAAAATAGTTGAAATAATTGATAAATATAATAGTGATAAACAAGAAGATGAAAAAATAAGATATACAGATGTAGTTGGTATAATGATGAGTTCTGTATCAACAATTGTGGATGTTATAAGTAAAGTTTTAATAGCATTTGTATCAATTTCATTAGTAGTTTCATCAATTATGATTGCAATTATAACATATATATCAGTTATAGAAAGAACAAAAGAAATTGGTATTTTAAGAGCTATAGGAGCATCTAAAAAAGACGTATCAAGAGTATTTAAAGCTGAAACATTAATAGAAGGTTTCACTGCAGGAATATTTGGTATTTTAATAACACTACTTTTAAATATTCCAATTAATATAGTAATTAAAAAAGTAGTTAATATAAGTAATATATCAGTATTACCTATAAAAGGAGCAATATTACTAATATTAATAAGTGTTATATTAACTGTAATAGCTGGTTTAATACCTGCTAAAATAGCAAGTAGAAAAGATCCAGTTGAGGCATTAAGAACAGAATAATTTACTATATACAAAATAAAAAAAATATATTATAATTAAAATAGGTGATGATATGAAAAAGGTAATAGCTTTATTATTTGTATCTATTTTATTAACAGGATGTTTAAATGGTAATAAAGATTTTGAAACAAGTTGTAGTAAGACAGAAGAATCAGAAGGATTCATTGAACAAATAAATTACAAGATTTATTCAAATAATAGTAATAATATTACTAAAGTTGTAGAAACATATAACTTAACATATAATAATGAATATGGTAAAACTACATTTGATGCTGCTAAACAATCATTAAAAAGTTACGGAGAATCTAAACAATTTACTGTAGAAGTTATTAAAGATAGTGAAAAAGAATATGAAGTTAATTTTACACTTAATATAAGCAAACTTAAAGATAGTGAATTAAAGGAAATGAACTTTAAAAGATATTATTATGATCAAATGAATGTTTATAAACAAGATATGACTTGTTCGAAAAGATAATTAGAAGAGGTGTAAAATGAGTGAAACAAAAAAATTAACTATAGTAGGTATAGTATTAGCAGTTTTATTTGCTATTAGTATTGGTATTTATGTAGTAGATAAAACAGGTGGATTTAAAAATTTTTCAAGTAAAACAACTTCATCAGGTAAATATGAAATATATTATTTAGGAAGAGAAGGTTGTGGATATTGTCAATTATTTAATCCAAATATTGAAAATATTAAGAAGAATTACAATATAAATTATACATATATTGATATTGAAAAAATAACAGATGATGAATTATCAAATTATTTAACTAAATTTGAGATAGGTTCTAATTTTGGAACTCCAACAATTGCTGTTATGCAAGGTGATAAATTTATCGCAAATCATGTTGGTTATATGACAGAACAAGAATTATACAATTTCTTAAAAAAATATAATGTTATTGAAGGAGAGTATGTATCAGCATATCCAAATTTAACATATATTGATTTAGAAGATTATAAAGAAATTGTTAATAGTAATTCTAAACAATTAGTAGTAATTGCTCAAGAAGGATGTACTGGTTGTGATGAAGCTCAAGAATATTTAAATAAAATAGCAAAAGAACAAAATATAAAAGTTAACTATTATAATGTTTCATTTGAAACAGAAGATGATTATGATTATTTCTATAATTCATATGAATTTATTAAAAATGCATTAGATGATGAAGAATTATATACACCAACATTTATGATAGTTGAAAATAAACAAGTTATAGATCATTTATCACAATTTACAAGTGAAAATGATTTAGAAAACTTATTAAAAACAAATGGATTAATAAAATAAAAAAATGTGATTTTTATCACATTTTTTTTATCCACATATATTTATTTTTTCTTTATTCTTATATAGTGTATTTGTTTCAGTTAATGCTTTTTTATTTGCTTCTTTAAAATTAGTATCACCAATCATTAAATCGATAACTTTTCTTCCGTTTTTTCTTAAAATATCAAATTCATATGTTGAATTGCTTTTAACATAACATTCATTTGAATTATATATTTTATTTATTTTAGCATATATTGTATTACCGATTAACTTATATTCACCTTCATATGCTATTTTTTCTTTTAATCCATGATATAAGAAAAATGAACCATCAGCTTTAAATGTTAATTCTAAATTGATTTCTTTATCATCAATAGTATAATTAGCTACTAAATGTGAATTACTTGCTGTATAGAATTTTTGAATTGAATCATAATCAATATTTGTAGGAGTTAATATAAAATTTTTATTTTCATAATCACTTCTTATATATTCAGTTTTTAATTCTCCAACTTCAATTCTACTTTCTTTCATATCAGTTCTATCAATTTCGTTTTTATATTCTTGTTTTTGATTACTAATAACTGCATATCCTACTAGACCAAATGAAAATATAATAGATGCACATAAAACATACAACATTTTTCTGATCATAAAACCACCCCACTGATATGATATTATATACTTTTTTTTGAAAAAGTAAAGTTATAAATACAAATTTTTTAAAAAATCAAAAAAGTATTTTAAAATTAATTATTAATGGTATAATTGTAATAGGTGTATGATATGAAAAATTTTAAAACATTTTTAATTTTTAGTTTTATTTTGTTATATTATGAATTACTATTTAAAATAATAAATTTTGGTTTTAAATTTAATATAACCTTTCTATATACTATTTTTTTTATAGTAATTTTATCACTATTTTTTACAATAATTTGTAGTTTGTTTAAACCAAAAATTAACAAAATTATATCATATGTTATTATTGGTATTTTAATTATATGGTATGGAACAGAAATAGTATTTAAACAAATATTTAATACTTTTTTCTCATTATCTGTTTTTACAATTGCAGATCAAGCAGTAGATTTTATTGGTACAGCAGTTGAAGAAATAATTAGAAATATATTCTTTATCATATTATTATTAATACCTTTAATATTATTAATTATTTTTAGAAAAAAAATTATATATAAAAAATCAAATATTTTAGTTTCAAGTATATTTTTAGTTGTATATACTATTGGGACAATATTTTGTTTGAATTTTTCAAAAGATGAAGCAAGTGAATTATTTTATGATGTAAATAATTTAGATGTAAATATGGATAGATTTGGAGTTCTTGTAACAACATATTTAGATTTTAAAAAGACTGTTTTTGGTTTTGAAGAAAAAATAAAAGTAACACCAATAAATAATTTATTAAATATGATGGATGATATTGAGTTAGTATATAATTATAATACTTTAAATTATGATTTTGAGAAACTCTATAATGAAACTAAAGATAGTAGTATTAAGTCACTTACAGGGTATGTAATGAATGATACGGGTACTAGACAAAATGATTATACAGGAATGTTTAAAGGTAAAAATTTAGTATTCTTTATGGCTGAAAGTTTTAATGAAATAGGTGTTAATAAAGAATTAACTCCAACATTATATAAATTAGTTAATTCTGGATTCGTATTTGATAATTTTTATACACCACTTAATTTAAGTACTATAGGTGGTGAATATCAAGATTTAACTGGTTTGATGGCAAATAGTTCAGTATTATCAACTTGGAGAAAAGGTAATAATTATTATCCATATGGCTTAGGAAATGTATTTAATGAATTAGGTTATCAAGTCCAAGCATATCATAATAACTCATATAGTTTTCAAGATAGAAATAAGTATTTAAAAGCTATAGGTTTTGATACATATATAGGTAAATATAATGGATTAGAAAAGAGAATGAGTTTTCCGTGGCCTGCTAGTGATTTAGATATGGTTGATGTAACAGTAGATGATTATATTAATTCAGATAAACCTTTTATGACTTATTATGTTACTGTATCTGGACATATGGGATATAAATTTGCAGGTAATAGTATGGCAAGAAAAAATAGGCAATATGTAGATGATTTACCATATAGTGAAGATGTTAAAGGTTATTTAGCTACCCAAATAGAATTAGATAGAGCTTTAGAATCATTGATAAAACATTTAGAAGAATCTGGTAAATTAGATGATACTGTAATAGTATTAGTTGCTGATCATTATCCATATGCTTTATCATTGAGTGATATTAATTCAGTCGCATCTTATAAAAAAGATGATGTTATTGAAATTAATAGAAGTAATTTAATAATTTGGAATAGTAAAATGGAAACAATAGATGTTCCAAAAGTTGCTAGTCAAATAGATGTAATACCAACAGTTTATAATTTATTTGGAATTAAATATGATTCAAGATTATTTGTAGGAAAAGATATTTTAAGTGATGAACCAGGTTTAGCAATTTTTTCTAATCGTAGTTGGATTAGTGATTATGGTAGATACTATAGTTATAATAAAAAATTTGTTTTAAATGAAGGAAAAGAAGTAAACGATAATTACGTTAAAAATATGAATGATATAGTTTCTAATAAATTAAATATAAGCAAACTTATTACAAGTAAAAATTATTATGAAGTAATTAGAAATTATTTAAAAGAAGAAGAACAAAATGAAGAAAAAACTGAAGAAGTAAGTGAAGAAATAGAATAGAGATGTTAAAATGGATGAAAATTTAAAACGTGAAATAATATTAGAACATTATCAAAATCCAGTTAATAGAGGATTAATAGAAGATGATACATATCTTAAATCAAATACCAATAATGATTCTTGTATAGATGAAATTAATTTAATGGCAAAAATAGAAGATGGTGTTTTAAAAGATATAAGATTTGATGGTGAAGCATGTGCTATATGTACAAGTTCCACTTCAATTATGATAGAAACATTATTAGGTAAAACAGTTGAAGAAGTAGAAAATATATTAATCAATTATTCAAATATGATTGAAGGAAAAGAATATGATGAAAAAGTATTAGAAAATACAATTGTATATAGTGATATTTCAAAACAACCTAATAGAAAAAAATGTGCATTACTTCCTTGGTGGGGTATAGAAAAAATATTAAATAGTTTAAAAAAATAGTTGTAAAAGAATTAAAAATTTAGTATTATATAGTTCATAAAAGTTTAAAAGGGTGTTATTTAGGAGAGTTTTTATGCAAGAAAAATATGTAATTACACTTTATAAAAAAGAACCATATAATGAAAAATATGTAGTATTAAAAAAATGTAAAGTTATTAAAGATGCAACTGTGGATTTTAATGATGTATTTAGTGCTGCTACTTTTTATAATGAAAATAAACAAAAAATAGTAGTAGAATGTAGAAATAATCCATATGTAATATTATCAGATGATGCATATTGTTATGACTATCCAATGACTATGGCTGATTTAAAAGATATGTATCCTGCTGCTAAAGACGAAGAAGAATTAATTAAAAAATATGATGAAGAAATGGAAGACGTGTTAGAATTTTCATATTATAATAAAAATAAAGACTCACTTAAAATATTTACTACTAATGAAGAAAAATTAAATACAGTTAGTGATAGTGAATTATTTAAGTATTTTTCAATTGAATATGATAGTGAAGATGAAAAAACAATTAAGATTAACAAATCTGATTTATCAAGAATGATTATAATGCTTAAGAAAAAACAAAATAAAAAGTTGATAGAAAAACTTGCTAATTTTGATTTAGAAGTTGGAGAAGCAATGCATCAAATAGATCTTGAAAATGGAGAAGTACAACAAGAAGAACCAAAAATTCAAGAAGAAATTGAGAAAGAAATAAAATCAGAAGAAATAGAAGATATGTTGAAACCATTTGCTGATTTGATTGGGCTTGATAATATAAAAGAAAAATTACAAGAATTAATTGCTTATTTAATATTTAAAAAGAAAACAAAAGAATATTTGAAATTAAAAAAAAGAGAATTAAACCTAGTGTTTTTAGGCAAACCTGGTACAGGAAAAACTACTGTAGCTAGAATAATTGCTGATATATTAACTAAACTTGGTTATTCAAATGGAAAATTTGAAGAAGCTATAGCAAAAGATCTTATAGGTCAATATATAGGTGAAACAGCTATTAAAACTCAAAAATTAATAGATAAAGTAAGAGGTGGAGTTCTATTTATAGATGAAGCTTATGCTTTAACACAAGAAAAAGATGATAATTCATTTAATAAAGATGCCGTTAATGTTTTATTAAAAGAAATGGAAAAAAATGATACAATTTTTATATTTTCTGGATATAAAAAGGAAATGGGAGATTTTATTAAATCAAATTCTGGTTTAGCTTCTAGAATGAATTATTATGAATTTAAAGATTATACTGTAGATGAATTGTATAAAATATTTGAAATACAAGCAACTAATATAGGATTTATAATTGATCCAAATTTAAAACCAGTAATAATTAGTAGAATACAAGAGGATAAAGTAAAAGATGGTTTTGGAAATGGTAGATATATTGAAAAATTAATAAATGAAATGATTATGCACCACTCTAAAATGAATTTAAAAATAGATGATAAGGAAAAATTAATAACTTTA
>JAEEGL012396418.1_pt1 | contig 11711 bp, 9 predicted proteins | sample 9134231 | NCBI WGS metagenome assembly JAEEGL01 (sample SAMN16246548, study PRJNA631951) | gut metagenome | biome: gut microbiome; feature: rumen; material: fiber-attached | host: Bos | place: Iran: Karaj | collected 2018-10
AAAACTGTTTCTTCATAGAATTTTCTAATTCTACCTTCAACAATCTTATCAGCAAATTCAGGTTTTTTACCTTCATTTATTACTTGTTCTTTAATTACTGATTTTTCATGTTCTAAATCTTCAGCTGGAACACTATCTATTGTTGTATAAAGTGGTCTCATAGCTGCAGCTTGCATAGCAACATCTTTAGCTACTTCTTCATTATCACCTTTAACAACTGTTAATGATGATATTTTTCCACCCATATGTAGATAAGATCCAAATACTTCTCCTTTAGATTTTTTAACGATTTCAAATCTTCTTAAAGAAATTTTTTCTCCTATTTTAGCTGTAGCATTAACAATTAAATCATTTAATGTTTCTTTTCCACATTCTAATTTTAATGCATCATCTAAATCTTTAGCTTTACTACCTAAAATAGTATTACCTATTTTATCTAGTAATTCTTTGAATTCAGCATTTTTAGCAACAAAGTCAGTTTCTGAGTTTAATTCAACTACTACTGCATTGTTTCCTTTAATATAAATATTTGATAAACCTTCAGCAGCTATTCTTTCTGCTTTCTTAGCAGCCTTAGAGATTCCCTTTTCTCTTAAATAATCGATTGCTTTGTCCATGTCTCCATTACTTTCAACTAGGGCTTTTTTACAATCCATCATTCCGGCACCAGTTCTTTCTCTTAGGTCTTTTACCATACTAGCACTAATTTCCATGTTTACCTCCTAATTTAATGCTGAAACTAATTCATCTTTTTTCATTGTAGAATATCCTGTTAAACCTTTTTCTTTAGCAATTTTCTTTAATTCTGTTACAGTCATACTAGCATAATCTACTTTTTCCTCTTTAGCAGGTTTTTCTTCTTTAGTTTCAGTTTCTTCTTTTTCTTCTACTACTTCTTTTTTAGATTTTTTAGCTGGTTTCTTTTCTTCAACTACTTCTTCATCTTCGAAGTCATCAAGTTCAACTACTTTAGTTTCAACTTTGATTTCTTTAGCAGCTTTAAGAGCATTTTCATCCTCTGTTACATAATCTACTAATTCTAATCCATTTGCTTCACAAACAGCATTAGCTAAAACTCCAAGTACAACTTTAACACTTCTTACAGCATCGTCATTAGCTGGGATTGGGAAGTCTACATCATCTGGATCGCAGTTAGTATCAACAATTCCAAATACAGGAATATGAAGTCTTCTTGCTTCTCTAATAGCATTGATTTCAACTCTTGGATCAACTACGATGATTGCTCTTGGTAATTGTTCCATTCCTCTAATTCCACTAAGTAGTTTATTTAGCTTTTCATATTCTTTTTGAATTTTAGCAACTTCTTTTTTAGGAAGTAATTCAAATTTACCATCAGCTTCCATTTTTTCAATTTCAGCTAATCTTTTAACTCTTTCTCTAATTGTTCTAAAATTAGTTAAAGTACCTCCTAACCATCTTTCAGTTACATAAAAACTATTACATCTTGTAGCTTCTTCGATACTAGCTTCTTTAGCTTGTTTCTTAGTACCTACGAAAAGAACCTTACCATTATTTTCACATGCTTTAAGAAGTTCTGCGTAAGCTTCTTCTATTTTTTCAACAGTTTTTTGTAAATCAATAATATGAATTTCATCTCTTGTAGTAAAAATGAATTCTCTCATCTTAGGATTCCATCTTTTAGCTTGATGTCCAAAGTGAGATCCTGCTTCTAATAAATAACTTTTTGCAATTACTGCCATAATATTCTCTCCTTTCGTTTTTTTCTTCTGTATATCTTTTATATTAGTATTCACTTTTTCAAGCACTAGAATACTAAATCAATATACATGTCTTTTTTCTTAAAGCCAATTTATTTTAGCATAAATTTAATCAAAATAAAAGAGTTTTTTAATAAAACTCTAATATAAACAGGATAAATCAAAACCACCTATTCTACCTATAACACTTATTAGTGTTGGGAATATACCAATTGCTATTAAAATAACAAATATTATTATAGCTTTTTTAGATGCTTTTTTAAGTGCTGCTGCATCATCTGACACTACTGCAGGAACAAATGAAAGCATACCAGAAATAATAGCTATTATAGCACCTGCTATTCTAATAACAGATATAAATAATCTAACTATTTTTACTAGATTTGGACCCAATATTTGAGCACAAGTCATTTTCTCGTATGTAAAATCTAGAGTTCCATTAGTAGCAAACTCACTAGCATTTACTTTAACCAAAATGAAAAAAAATAAAAATATAAATAAAATTTTAATAAATTTTTTCATATTATCCCCTCTTTTTTTGCTTGATATATTTTACCAAATTTTGAAAAAAAATCAAGAGTTTACAAAATTTTATTAATAAATGGAAAAATTTATATAAATATAGTATAATTATATAAGGTGATTTTGATGAGCAAATCCTCATTTGGAAATAGAGGTATGTTTTTGGAAAATATTATCAATGATTCTAATACTTATTATAACAGTATTGATAAATGTTTAATATTTAAAAAACCTACTCCTATTAAAGTACTTAATGTATCTTATCCAACAAATAAATCACATCTAATTGATAAAGCTGTTTATTCAAGCATATCAACACTTGATTATAATGGTATTTACAGAGAGAAATATATAGAATTTGATGCTAAAGAATGTCATAGTAAGACTTCTTTCCCACTTTCTAATATTAAAGAACATCAATTAGAGCATATTAAAAAAGTTATATTACAAAAAGGAATAGTATTTCTAATTATTTATATAAATGATGAATTTTATCTATTAAGAGGAGAAACACTAATAGATTTCATAAAAAATAGCAATAGAAAATCAATAGAATATGAATTTATTAAAAGTAATGGATATCTTATTAAAGAAAGTTATACTCCAAGACTTAAATATTTAGATGCTGTTGATGAAGCTTATTTTTAAGGAGATGTTATGACAAATAAGATTAATTTTAAGAAAATAATCAAAAAGAAAGAAAAAGAAGAACAAGAAAAGAAAGATAAAATCTTAGAGAAAAAAGAAAAAAAGGAAAAAGTTAAAAAAATTAAAAAACATAGAAGAAGAAAATTTAGATTCTTTTATTGGTTACTTGTACTTATAGTATTCTTTGCTCTTATGATTTTTATAGCAGGTGTAGGATTCTGTTATTACATAGTTAAGAGTGCACCTGAATTTGATGTAGAAAAGATGTTTGAAAAAGAAGCTACTAGAATATTTGATGCTAGTGGTAACTTATATGCTACATTGGGTACTGAACAAAGACAAAAAATTACTTATGATGAATTACCTGAAGTTTTAATCGATGCAATTATCGCAACAGAAGACTCAAGATTCTTCCAACATAATGGATTTGATGCACCAAGATTTTTAAAAGCTTCTATTAGCCAAGTTATGGGTAATGGTGGTGGTGGTGCCTCTACTCTAACAATGCAATTATCAAAACTTGCATTTACTAGTACAGAAGCTAGTGGTATTGAAGGTATCATAAGAAAATTTACAGATATTTATATGTCAGTATTTAAAATGGAAAAGAACTTTACTAAACAAGAAATAATTGAATATTATGTTAATACTCCTTGTTTAGGTGGAAGTATATATGGTGTTAAACAAGCAAGTCAATATTACTTTGGTAAAGATGTTGGTGATTTAAACTTAGTAGAAGCAGCCCAAATAGCAGGTATGTTCCAATCACCTAATGGTTATAATCCATATAATAATCCTAATGATGCTAATGATAGAAAAAATACTGTTTTATATTTAATGAAAAGACATGGTTATATTTCTGATGAAGAATATGAAGCAGGTAGAGCTATAAAAATAAAAGATATGTTAAATGAAGGTGGAAATACTTCATCTAATGAATATCAAGGATTTATAGATACAGTTGTTCAAGAAGTAATTGATAGAACTGGTAATAATCCATATGATGTACCTATGGATATCTACTCTACTATGGTTGCTAAAAAACAAGATGTAATAAATAAATTTTATAAAACATATAAATTCCATTCATCTAAAATTGAAGTTGGAGTTGGTATGATAGATAATAAAACAGGTGCTATTCTAGCAGTTGGAGCAGGAAGAGACAAATCCAAGGCAATGACACTTAATGTTGCTACATTTAGTGGTCAAACAAAAAGAATGCCTGGATCTACTATTAAACCTATATTAGATTATGGTCCTGCATTTGAATATGCTAATTTAAGTACTTATGGACCTTTCATTGATGAAAAAACTAAATATGGTGGCGGATATATGAAAAACTTCGGTGGATCATATAGTGGATTTAAATCAATGAGAGATTGTTTAAGAAAATCTATTAATACTTGTGCTTTACAAGCATTTAGATTAACTACTAATGAAGAGAAAATAGAATTTGCTACTAATTTAGGTATGGATTTTGGAGATATGACTTATTTACCAGACTCATATGCAATTGGTGCTATGAATGTAGCTACACCAGTTAATCTAGCTGCTGCTTATGCAGCATTTGGAAATGGTGGATATTATACAGAACCACATTCATTTACTAAAATTATTTATAGAGAAACTGAAGAAGAATATGTACTTAATCTAGAAAGAAAAAGAGTTATGAAACCTCAAACAGCATATTTAATTACAAATGTTTTAGTTGGAGCTACTTCATCTCAAACTCATGTTTCAGGAACTCAAATAGCTACTAAGACAGGTACTACTTCATATGATTCTAAATTACTTAAAAAATATGGATTATCTAGTAATATAATTCCAGATTCATGGACATCTAGTTATAGTCCTGATTATGCAATAGCTATATGGTATGGTTATACTGATGGATTAAATGCTGAAAATGTTAAAAATAAATGGATATTAAAGAATGGTCATGCTAGTAGTGAAAGACTTAAAATACAAGCTGCTTTATGTAACAAATTATATGAAAAGAATTCTAAATTTAAGAGCCCTGGTGGTATATCAAGTGCAAAAGTTGAATTAGAAACAATACCAGCACAAAAACCAAGTAGTCATACTCCAGGGGCATTTATAGATTCATTCTTATTTATATCTGGTACTGAGCCTAGTGAAACATCTATTAGATATGAAACATTATCTAATCCAGTATCTGCAAGTTATAATATGAGTGAAAACCAAATTAATGTTTCATGGACTTCTCCAGGACTTCCTAGTCCATTAGATCCAGAATACTTAAGAAATTATTTTGATACTAACTATGGTGAATGGGCAGATCAATATTACAATAAGAGAATTAAATATAATACAAATGTTATGGGAGAATTTGGATTTGATTTATACTTAACAAGTGGTGAATCATCAACATATCTTGGATATACTCAAGATACATCATATACAATAGATACTACTAAATATAGTGGAATGTATGATGGAGTTATAATTAAGAGTTGTTATTCTAAATTCAAAGATAATTGTTCTACAGGATATAAAATTACATTCGAAATGCCAAAAGATGAAGCAGAAGAATTTGATGTAAATGATATTAAAGTATCAATGATGGGATTATCTCAAACATTAAAAGTTGGTGATAAATACTCTACTCTTACTAAGAGTGCTATTGAATCAATTACATTAAATGGAAATAGTATATTAGGTGAAGTAACGGGTTTAACTGTTGATGCTACTAATATATCTAAAGAAGGTGGTAGTTCAAATGTTGCAGAAAGTGATGTAACAACAAGTGCTGGAACATATAAAACAACATATGGAGTATCATTCATATATAAAGGAAAATCTGTTTATAGAACATTTATTCAAACAACAGCAGTTCAATAAAAAATAGTTACTTATGTAACTATTTTTTTTTACAAATATCTTTTAATTTACAAGATTCACACTTGGGTTTCATACTAGTACAATTATATCTACCAAATAATACTAATTGACTATTTACTCTATTCCAGTCTTCTTTATTAAAATACTTTTTTAATTTCTTTTCTGTTTTTAATACATCATCTTTCTTAGTAGTAATACCAAGTCTTTTAGATACTCTAAATACATGTGTATCTACTGCAAAAGTAGGTTCATTATATAAATGAGCGAGTACTACACTAGCAGTCTTTCTACCTACTCCAGGAAGACTTTCTAAATATTTTCTATCATTAGGGACATAACCTATTTCTACTAATTTAGAAACTATTTGTTTAAAATTATTAGATTTAGTTTTATATAAACCTATTCTTTTAATATATTTTTGTATATCTTCTATAGTAAGTGTATTTAATTTTTCTAAAGTATCATATTTTTCATATAATTCCTTAGTAGCTAAATTAACACTTTTATCTGTTGTTTGAGCAGATAACATTACTGATAATAATAATTCATAATCTTTATTATAATTTAGTTCACATCTAGCATCTGGAAATAATTCATTTAAGTAATTTATTATTAGTTCTTTATTCATTATCATCTAACCAATCATAATCAAACATTTCATTACTTGAATTCTCTTCTTTAACACGCTTTTTAACCCCTTTTTTAGCCCATTCATAGATAATCTTGTCAATATACTTAAAATTTCTTGCTCCGTTTAAAACAGCCTCTTTTAAAGCATTTTTAATAGTCTCTTCAGAATTACCTTTTTCAAGCCATGAATTAATCATTTCAAATTCCATTGGTGATAAAGTTCTACCAAATTCATTTTCAAACATAGAATATATATCACTATTATTCTTTTCAGTATTAATATTCATTACTAATCTATCATATAAAGGATCTAACTTTATTTTTTCAGTAACTACTCCATTATCACTACTTACATCAAGTTCTATATATTTTTTATTTAATAAACTACTAAAGTTTTCTACAACATCTTCATCACTTAAACCAAGTTTATTTTTAATATCATCGGAATCTAAAACAGGAGATACATTTATAAAATATAATACAAGTAAAAACTCCTTTAAATTAATATCTAAAGAACTAATACATTTTATAATATTAGAATTAATTATAAAATCTTTACTTTTAAATGTATCTCTTAATTCACTCATAATATTCTTAAAAACTCCTCTATATCTGAACTATTATTTCTTAATTTACCTTCCATAATATTTCTTTCAATTAATTTATAAGTTTTCTTAAAATTTCTTACATTTACATATCTTAACATGATATCTATAGAAATATCAATATCAAATAAACTATGCATATCTTTCATTTCATATAAAGCTTTTAATTTATCACTCTTTCCAAGTATAATAGCTGCATTATTTAATACTTCATCACTATATATTTCTATATCATTGATACCAATATCACCTTTTTCAATAATTTTGTTAATAGTATTAGTTATTCTTTTTTCTTTTTTAGTTAATGGAAGAGTTGTTTCAAGTTGAGCCCATATTCCATATTTATCATAAACATCATATATTTTAGTAAATGATATTCCTAGATATTTAGATAAATTATATCTAGAACATAAATAGAAGAATTTACTATAGCAACTACTATTAAAGATTTTATCAAGTTCTCTTTTCTTAAAATCCCCACTTACTTCATTTAAATAATGAGGGTATTTAGATAAGAAATCTAATATTTCAGGATCTAAATCAAAATCAAGGACACAAGATAATCTAATAGCTCTTATTATTCTAGTTTTATCTTCTTCTAGTTTTTTAAATGTATCTCCTACTGTTCTAATAATTCTACTATCTAAATCTTTCTTAGCACCAAGCATATCTACTAAATATCCATCTTTATCAATAGCAAAAGTATTAATAGTGAAATCTCTTCTTAAAAGATCTGTTCCAAAATTCTTTGCTATTTCTACTTTAGTAGGTTTATTCTTCTTATACTCTAATTCCTTTCTATATGTTGTAATAGTATAAGTAAAACCATCCTCTTCAATATGATATGCAAAATACTCTTTAAAAGGTGTTCCTCTACCTTTAAAGAGCTTCATAATCTTATTAATTGGTGCATTAGTACAAATATCTATATCAGTAGATGAAATACCAAGCAGATAATCTCTAACATATCCACCAACTACATAAGCTTCAAACCCCTCTTTAACTAATAACTTCATTATCTCTTTCATATTATTATTTTATCACAAAATAAAAAGCACTTAAAGTGCTTTTTTATAATGAAAATAATTCTGTTACATATGGTGTAATAATACTACTAAAATATACAAGTATTAGTGCTCCCATAAGTAAAAATGGTCCAAAAGGAATTACTCCATCTTTATGTTTACTAAGTGTAATTAGTGAAAATATAAGTGCTATTACTGATGCAAAGAATAATGTTATAAAACTATTTAATATTCCTACAGAAAGACCAATAACAGCCATTAGTTTTATATCTCCGTCTCCCAAGGATTCTCTACCAAACATAGAATTACCTAATATTTTAATACCAATCATTACTAAGAATAATACTGCTGCTGCAGCAATTCTATATAACATCTCAGTAGGTCCTTCATAAAAATATAAGCATATTGTTATTAATAAACCTGATATTATTAAAAATCTATCAGATATATAAAAATATAAAAAATCACTAACTATCGTTACTATTAGTACACATACTAATATAGTTGATACAAAAAACTCATAGCTTATTCCAAATAAATAAAAATTTAATGGAAAAGATATTAATCCAATAAGTTCACATATAAAATATATAAAACCTATTTTACTTTTACAATAAGCACATTTACCATGTAAGAATATATATGAAAACACAGGAATATTCATATACCACTTCAATGGTTTTTTACAATTAGAGCAAAAACTACTTGGGTAAGTAGTTTTTATTTTATTTGGAATTCTATAGCCCATACAGCCTAGGAAACTTCCAAAGATAGCTCCTAGGGCTGCAAGCCATAAATAAATTATAATTTCCATAACTCCCCCTACTTTCTACATAACTGTAGAGTACATATCAAACATTGGAACAAGTACTGCTACTAGGATAAATCCTACAGCTACTGCCAAGAATACAATTAATGCTGGTTCAACAAATGTCTTAATACCATTAACAGCATTCTTTTGTTCCTTTCTATAATAATCAGCTACTCTATCTAACATCTCTGCTAATTCACCAGTTGATTCACCAGTTACTATCATAAAGTAAGCTATATCAGGAATAATCCAGTTATCTTTAAATGATTCACTCATTTTATTACCTTTAACTAGGTTATTGATTGTATCTACCATTAATTGTTTATATAATTCATTTTCAGTTATTTTAGCAAGAACATCAATACTATCTGCAATTAATACATTATTATGTTGTAATGTAGCAAATGTTCTAGCAAACATATTGATTTCTTTTGAAATAATAACTTTACTAACTACAGGTAATCTTAAGAATATAGATTGCATTAATTCTTTAAATGCTTTAACTTTCTTAAATGCTAATGCATAAGCAATAACTACTACTACAATTCCACCTAATATGAAATACCAGTTGTTTGCCAAGAAATCCGATAAATCCAGACAGAACTGTGTAATTGAGTTAATTTCAGATCCCATTTGATCATAAACATCTGCAAATTTAGGAACTATATATACAAGCATAAATGTACATATACCTACTGCAAATACAAGAACTACACAAGGATATGCAATTGCACTAATAACATCTTTTCTATTATCTTCAATTTCTTGATAATATCCAGACATTTCATCTAATGTTTGTTCTATAGTACCAGATAACTCTGATGCTTTAACCATATTTATAAGTAATGCTGGGAAAGATCTTCCTTGTCTTTCTAATGCATCTGAGAATGTAGCACCCATTGTAAGTTCATATATTAATGAATCATATAATGATTGATATTTCTTTCTCTTATCTTGTTTAGCAAGAACTTTAACTGCATCCATTAAAGGAATTCCAGCTTTAATATAAGTAGATAATTGTGTTAGCCAGAATACTAAATCTCTAGTAGACATCTTTCTCTTCATTGAACTAGATTCAGTATGTAAGAAGTTAATTAACTTACTTGTATAAATTTCATATATAATCATATTTTGATCTAATAAATATGAATATACTTCCATTTTTGAATAAGCTGGGAAATATCCAGTAATTAGTTTACCTTCAGGTGTTCTAACTAAATATCTAAATGTTTGTTTACTTTGATATCTATAAACATCATTAGGATTATTTTTATCTATTGTAACAGGTCTTAAATTCTTTTCTTTTTCTATCTTTTGCTTTTGAACAAATGGAATTTTTTCATATTTTTGTCTTATGTAATCATATATTTGTTCAAATGCATTTGGTTTATATCCAGGATCAAGTTTAGTTTTCTTAACTCTTGTTGTAGATGCTGCTTTCTTAGCTGCTGCTAACTTAGATGCAGCCATTGATTTAGGTGTTTGTCCTGGTTTTGGTTTAGGTTTTAATAACCCAGGTAATACAACAAAAATAATTGCAAATATAGCAATAAATCCATCAACTGCAGCTATTATTACTGTAGCAATCTCATTATATACTTTCTTACCACCATGAGTCCAAACAAAACTCCATCCTCTTCTACATATTTGAACTATCTTAGTTATACCAAGACCAAAGTATGTAACTATATTGATAATTATGTCCATCAAAAAATCAAAGCATCCAACAATGCCTAAGACCATGTATTTAAATAAAGCTACAATTTCATTTGTAGTATTTTCTTTATCTGCTACTGTAATTGTACTTTTCTTTTCTTTTGCCATTACATACCTTCTTATTCTATAAAAATTATAACATAATATTTCAAAAATAAAAACAATTTTTTTATTTTTTATAAAAAAATAAATAAGATTTACAATAATCTTATTTATTCTGTTTGATCTGTACTTAAAATTGTTAAGAATGCTTCTTGTGGAATTGATACACTTCCTACTTGTTTCATCCTCTTTTTACCTTCTTTTTGCTTCTCTAATAATTTTCTTTTTCTTGAAACATCTCCACCATAACATTTAGCCAAAACATTCTTTTTCATAGCAGAAATATCCTCTCTTGCGATTATTTTAGAACCAATAGCTGCTTGAATTGGTACTTGAAACATTTGTCTAGGTATTATTTTCTTTAAGTTCTTACATACTACACTACCTCTCTTATAGGCAGCATCTTTATGTACTATAACACTTAAAGCATCAACAACTTCACCATTTAATAAAATATCCATCTTAACTAATTTACTTTCTCTATTACCAATAAATTCATAATCAAAAGATGCATATCCCTTGGTATAACTCTTTAGCTTATCAAAAAAATCATAGACTATTTCACTAAGAGGTAACTCGTATGTAATATTAACTCTTGTTTCATCAAGATAACTCATATTTTTATATATTCCTCTTTTATCTTGGCATAATTCCATTATAGGGCCTACATATTCACTTGGAACATAAATATTAGCACTTACATAAGGTTCTAAGATTTTAGATATTTTAGTAGGCTCTGGCATTTTAGATGGACTATCTATATTAACACTAGTTCCATCACTAAGTATTACTTCATATATAACACTAGGACTAGTAGCTATAATATCTATATCAAATTCTCTTTCAATTCTTTCTTCTATTATTTCCATATGAAGAAGTCCGAGAAAACCACATCTAAATCCAAAACCTAGGGCCACACTTGTTTCTGGTTCAAATATAAGTGATGCATCACTAAGTTTAAGTTTTAGTAAGGCTTCTTTTAATTGATTATATTTAGAACTATCTACAGGATATATTCCAGAGAATACCATTGGTTTCATAGGTTTATACC
>JAEEGL013310811.1_pt1 | contig 11711 bp, 9 predicted proteins | sample 9134231 | NCBI WGS metagenome assembly JAEEGL01 (sample SAMN16246548, study PRJNA631951) | gut metagenome | biome: gut microbiome; feature: rumen; material: fiber-attached | host: Bos | place: Iran: Karaj | collected 2018-10
AAGTTTGCCATGACATCTTATCAGGCATACTTATCCATCCACCTGCTTCAGCATCGTAAAAATCATAATTATTATGAAAGCTCAAACACGTTGTTATTCCAATCACAATTGCAACAATGGCAATTATTAGGCTATAAATTGCTTTACTATTATTTTTTAACTTCATATACTTCCTTTCAATTTCTAAAAGATTTATATTTACATTCCATATGTATTATCTCTCGTATTTACAATCCGCCAAACCAATTGAAAACCCTAGTAAATCCAACTTTTCATTTTGCTGTGTTATTATATCTCGGTATTATTTGTTATAGAACGAGCAACTTATACAAAGGTCCATAAACAATATAACATTTAATTGTGTATTTTCAGTATAAATCTCTAAAAAAGAATTCTTCTAGTAAAAATTCATGATAAATGTAAAAAAAGAAGCAAAGAAAACATATCTCTTCATAGATATGTTTTCTTTGCTCCCTTTTTGATTTTTTTATATTAACTAGTAAATATGTATGATTGTCAATCTGAAAGTGAGACACCTAGAAAAAAGCGGATAGCCTAACTATAAATTTAAATGCTTCATATTAGCAGATGAACGAGTAATCGACTATCTTGAGCCAAACTCTAAGAGATTTCTTAATTTATAAATATTATGCATCGGGAATATCAAAATATGTTTCCCCTTAATATCGCTAATCTTTACATAAGGGTCGTCCCACATTCTTGAATCTTTTGAGTTTTCTCTGTTATCACCCATAACAAAAACACATCGTTCTGGTACTTCAAATGTAGCTAAGCAATTAGTTTCAACGTCTTCGCCTAGATATGCACTCTCGTCATATAACTCACCGTTAATATATGTGTAACCGTCATGAAACTCAATTTTATCTCCCGCTATACCAATGATGCGTTTACCGTACATTGTCTTATTTTTCTTAAAAGCAATAACATCTCCTCTTTGTGGTTGGCGAGATATATAGCTCAATTTAGAAACAACAGTAATATCATGGACCATAATAGTCGGTTCCATAGAACCTGATGTCGCAAAAGTAAAACCAAACGCTACAACAAAAATAAACACCCAAACTATAAGGAATAATATGCATTTTAGTATAAAGACCTTTTCATAATTCCAAAAGATTTTTATTGCTTCTAAAAAAGAAATTTCTTCATCACTCAATTTCATATACCTTACCTATTTTGATTCTTCAAGATTTATCATTCACGCCAATATACTATGAACCTAGTCAGTGTTCTATCATAAAGATATGCATTTTTTGTCATATCATCTGAAAAAACTTCAACGCCTCTTCAATGGCCTTCCATTTATCTTCTGGGCAGCTTGGCTGTCTACTGTCTTCAGATTTAGCTTCATTATAATTTTCTCGCTCTATTATGCCATGTGCACGCTTTACTTGGGCAATATTTAAAGAACTGATGCTTAAGCCACACTCTTTTTGTACCCAATCTTTTATCTGTTGATATGTCGCCTTATTTTCGGCCGAAGTTACATCAAGTTCATCACCAGAAAGCTCGAATTCTACGCGGTTTTCAGCGCTATCAAGTTTGGACAAAAGTGCGACCGTCTCCACATGATATGTTCCTGGGAACATGTCTACGCAAGCAAGGCGTGTCACTTTGTAGCCACGAGCAAGGAATACTTCTAAGTCGCGAGCTAAGCTTGTTGGTTTACAAGAGATGTAAACTAATGAATCTACACCGTAATCGATAATCTTATCAAGAGCCTTTGGATGGATGCCATCACGTGGTGGATCAAGGATGATGTAATCCGGCTTTTCAGAAATATCATCTAGAACTTTAAGCACGTCACCTGCAATGAAATCGCAATTATCAAGTCCGTTTAGCTTTGCATTTTCCTTTGCAGCTTCAACAGCTTCTGCAATAATTTCAACACCTGTTACATGCTTTGCTGCAGGTGCGATAACCTGGGCAATAGTGCCTGTACCTGAGTAAAGGTCGTACACTTCTGCTCCATCAGCTCCTGCTGCTATGAAATCTCTTGCTGTGCTATAGAGCACTTCTGCTCCAAGAGAATTTGTCTGGAAGAATGAAAATGGGCTAATTGTGAATGAAAGTCCTAAAAGCTCTTCCTTAAACCAATCCTGGCCGAAAAGAATCTCTGTGCCTTCATCAGCAACAACATCTGCTTCTCTATCGTTCTTTGTGTGAAGGATACCTGTAAGCTTACCTTCCCATTCCTTGCATTTTAATAATTCATCTCTCCATCCTGCCAAAAGAGCGATTTCATAAAGAGATGAAATCTGTGTGCTTGTAACTAAATCGACAAGAATTTCTCCTGTCTTTGCAGCCTTACGAACAAGCAAATGACGAAGATATCCTTCGTGAGTATTCTTGCGATAATATGGTAACTTTGCCTTTGCAAAATACTCTAGTGTAATTGTAAGAACACGGCGCATATCAGCATCGATAATCTGGCAACCATCTACAGTAACGACATCATAAAAGCTACCCTTTTTATGCATACCAAGTGTAAGTGGGCCATCCTTCATTTCATCACCGAAGGAGAATTCCATCTTATTTCTATATTCAAACTGCTTTGGGCTAGCTTTGATTCCTTCATAGGTAGAAGCCCAAGCATCCTCACCAATAACAGGAGTCATCAAATCATGAATCATTCCCTCTTTAAGCTTAAGCTGCTCATCATAAGGAAGAGACTGATAAGTACATCCGCCACATTTGCCATAATGCTTGCAGGCTGGCTCTGCCATCTCTATCTCAGATGGAGCATCAATAGAAAGGAGATTGCCCTGAGCTTTCTCCTTTGAAGATTTCTTAACTCTAACAGACACAGTCTGACCAGGAAGTACCCCCTTTACACGAAGCTTATCCCCTTCAGCTGTCTCCATAATACCTTTGTTTGGGAAGCTTACTTTTATTACTTTACCCTGTACAACTTCACCACGTTTCATAATTACACCTTATACTTTCTTCAATTTTGCAAAGGAAGCAAACATCTTCTTTACCCCCGCGCCATCGAACTCAACTGTAACTTCATAGTCACGACCCTCATCGATGATGTCAAGAACTGTTCCTTCCTTGAACTTAATATGGCTAACTCTATCACCGATGCCATAATCAAGCTCGCCTTTTTCAATCTTAGTTCCATTTTTATTAGCAACGGCAGTAGTGGAACTACCTACTGTATATGATACCGATGGTTTACCAGCGCCTCTCTGATATACAGAGTATTCTCCAATTGGAGTGCTTGAATAATCCTCCATTGGCTTTGGCTCCCAAAGATTACCCTTAATTAATTCTTCTGGTATCTCTTTTACAAATCTAGAAATCTTATGGAAAGATGTCTCACCTCTAATCATACGCATGCGAGCAGCGGTCATTGTAAGATGCTCTCTTGCACGTGTGATACCTACATAAGCGAGTCGACGTTCTTCCTCAAGCTCTGAATCGGCACCGCCACCATCAAAAATGGCTGACTGCCCTGGGAATAATCCATCTTCCATACCAGCCATATATACACGAGGGAACTCAAGACCTTTGGCACCATGGAGTGTCATGAGTACAACATAATTATCGCTTTCCTCGTAGCTATCTATATCAGCAACTAAAGCTACATCTTCCAAGAAACCTGAGAGTGTAGGCTCGCCGCCATCTAATCTAGCATCCTTTTCATAGGCAACGGCTTTTGTAAGCAACTCGTCGATATTTTCGATTCGTGCCTTTGCCTCGTCAGTGCCCTCAGCCTTAAGCTCTGCCACATAATCTGTCTGATCTAATATTTCCTCTACAAGAGCTGAAACTGATTCCTCTTTCGCAATATCACGAAGGCTTTCGATAAGATTTGTGAAACCTTGAATCTTAGCTGCAGCCTTTCCAATAGATGGAATATCATTAGCGTGAACAAGAGCTTCATAGAAATTCAAGCCATGTTCTCTGGCATAATCTGCCACCTTAGAAATAGTAGTAGCTCCGATGCCTCGCTTTGGAATATTAATGATACGCTGAACAGCAATATCATCGCTACCATTATCTACTGTCTTAAGATAAGCAAGTACGTCCTTAATTTCCTTACGGCTATAGAAATTTACACCACCAACAATTTTGTATGGGATGCCTTCGTAAATCATCTTTTCTTCTATAAGACGTGACTGAGCATTGGTACGATATAGCACTGCACAGTCCTTATAATCTGCCTCGCCTTTGCTCACTAAGCCAGAAATATTTCCGGCGATATAGCTAGCCTCTTCATAAGCACTATCAAACTGCTGGAACTGAATCTTATCACCAGCATCTTCCTGTGTCCAAAGAGACTTTGCCTTACGTCCTTCATTATTAGCAATAACAGCATTTGCAGCATCAAGAATATTTCCTGTGGAACGATAATTCTGCTCCAACTTAATTACATGAGCGCTTGGGAAATGCTGCTCAAAATTCAAAATATTATAAATATCAGCACCACGGAATTTGTAGATAGACTGATCATCATCACCAACTACACAAAGATTCTGCTGAGCACCAATCAATAGTCGAACAAGCTCAAACTGAGCTGCATTAGTATCCTGATACTCGTCTACCATGATGTATTTAAACTTATCATTATAGTAAGCACGAACCTCTGCATCCTTCTGAAGAAGCTCAACAGTCTTCATAATCAAATCGTCAAAATCAAATGCATTATTCTGGCGAAGGCGCGCCTGATATTCACGATAAACTGCCGCATATTTAGTCTTATTGAAATCCCCCATAGCACGATTAGTGTATTCCTCTGGGCCAATAAGCTTATTCTTTGCATCAGAAATAATATTTAAAAAGGTACGCTCTTTAAACTGCTTTGTATCAATCTGAAGATATTTGCAAATATCCTTCATAAGGGTCTTACAATCGTCAGTATCATAGATAGTGAAATTGCTAGTATATCCCTGTCCAAGATTCTCACAGAATCTGCGAAGAATACGTACGCATGAAGCATGGAATGTAGCCACCCAAACTCCATCAGAACCAAAGCCTACTATATTATCGATACGCTCACGCATCTCCCTAGCAGCCTTGTTCGTGAAAGTGATGGCCATGATATTATATGGCATCACTCCCTGCTCTATAAGATAAGCAACTCGATGTGTAAGCACTCTGGTCTTTCCAGAACCTGCACCAGCTAAAATAAGCACAGGACCATTGATAGTCTCTACACCCTCTCGCTGCCTGTCATTTAACATACTTAAATCCATAACATAAATCCAATCTATCGAAAATTTGTTCTGATTTTATTCTAACACAAAACAGACTTACTCCTGTGTTTTTTCTTCAGTACTTTCCTCCGCCTGTTCCTCATCCTTACGACGATCAGAAATATACTGCTCAATCAGCATCTTCTTTACGAATACATCAAAAGAAAGCAGACAAATAAATGTGAAATCCTGTAGCACATCCTTGCTTTCTTCATCCTGCTCTGTAAAGGCTACACGAGATAGATTATATTTTTTGATGATATCTTTGGTAACTTCTTTTGCAACCTTGCGCTCATAGCCTACCATATCACAATAAACATCAAAGAAATCAAAGCCTTCATTATCCCCATAATAAAGCTTATTGATAGGGTCTAAAATACTCTTAATATCCTTAAGTCCAAGGAAATTCTTGAAATAATAGATAAAGATAAGATTCAACATGTGATCTCTAGAATATTTCTTCTTATCTGGAGGTGGTAAAAGCTGATTCTTGGTGTAATTGTTGATCATGGTCTTTGTCATGGCCTTTTCCTCTGTGGCTTCTCTGACTGTACCAAGCTCCTGATCCAAAAATGTAAGCACCTGATCCATATATAAATCTATATTAGGAATATCATCTGGATGAACATAATCTATCTCTGCCAAATGATGTAAAATATCGTTCAATCTCTTTCTTGATTTATCCATGTTCCCTCCTAATACAAAAAAATTGCAAGACATAGTCTGAAGAACTATATCTTGCATTTTATCATAAATATGATGTTTTGTCTTAGTCTGTTTACATAAAAAGAACCAAAAATGCTGGCGTAATATTTTGAACAACCAAGCATGTAGAACATATTAACAAGCCAATAAAACTAGCTAATCTATATCCATCAAATTCTACCTCACTCTTATTTAGTCTTAAGATTACTCTTGCGCAAATAATCACAAGCAGAATGAGACCGATTATTCCGTATTCAAACATACACTGTAGATAGATATTATGAGCATCATCAAAGAAGGCGAGATATCTTTCCATGGATTCTGATCCATAAATACTCTGGAACTGATCTGAAAATGAGCCTATGCCACGTCCTAATAAGATTTCTCTTGGTGAGCCGGTATTAAAAAGCTCTATGGCCTTTGACCAGATAAATCCTCTTCTATTTCCCCAGTTGTAATCTAAGTACAGAGCTCTAGAAATTGGAGAGTCTAGATTAACATATGTTAACTTCGTATATACGATACTTAATGTTGGGCTGGCGATAATTAATCCAAGTAATACTTTACATGTAACCCTAATCACTTTTGAGATGATAGCAGTATTTGAATCTACCAGTTTTCCACCAACTAGGCACAATGCGAAAATGACACCCCAAATGATTGGATTAATAAATAGCTTTTGAACACCAAATAAATATCTTTCTTCTGTTGATAATAAAAGCATCAAATTAAACAAAAGAATTGCCGCTGCTATTATCGAACCCAACTGAAACACCTTTTTGATATCACGCCCTTTTGAAAGCATCAATAACACAACAAGAATCATTTCCACAGCAAGAGCCAATATTGTAGCATCGGTATCTGACACGATACTACCTATAACGCTAAGGGCAACACTTATGGAAGTGATATATCTGTAATTGTCGAGTTTATTAAATGCATAAGCTGTTATCGGAAAACATACAGCCATATATGCACCAAAGAATGACGTATTTCCAATGGTGGATATAAATGTATCCTTATCTTCAATTATTACACTGGAAATGAGCCCAAATAAATCGACACCTAAGAATTGAAGCATTCCAAGAGCTGATGTAATGGTCACACCTAGCATCAATGAAAACAGAAAAACATCCTCTTTAAAGCCTGTGATTTGAACGCATAACACCCCTATTCCAAGAATAAGGAAAAACGCAATTCCTACTCCGTAAACCACTGTAGCTTTAAGTGCTATACCAAAATCATTAGTGCTAATACCAGCAATAACCGCTTCTAAAACAAGCGTGATTATTATCCATAAATCTATCTTAGATAATAGTCCTACATTCTCATCGTTTTTCAGCCATCTAACATAGTTGTAAATTATTGTCGCTATGGCAAAAGTAGCTGTAGAAATGTAAAAAGTGTAGAGCTTCGTGTCTGTGATATTGTAATACTTATCCGTAATAATAACTGGATAAAGCAGCAACATGCAGACAATATATGCACTTCCAATCTTTTTAAGATTATTATTCATAAGCCTCAACTGTTGTTAATCTTCCAACAACCAAATATCTTTCTTCATCAACACCCTTTACACAAGTAGAAAGAGTGATAATCTGCTGCCAGTCACCAAGGTTAACCTCTTGTGCAAAGTGAGATGTCTTATCCTCAGGCGCAAAAGCCATTAAATCTGCTAAAAACTGCTGAACTCCAACAGTATTATTCATCATATACTTATCTGATAAATAATCATCGCTAAATTTACTTACAGCCATTATTTCGTATGTAAGCTTCTGAGTTGGAAGGTATACATAGATTTCTCTATTTTGAGCAAAAAAGCTAGCTTCCTCATATAAATGAAGCTGACCAAAATATGAGCCATCTTTCATGTTGTGACCATACACAATAGTGTTAGGATAGCTAAATAATTTGCCATCAACTTTATTAGTATAAATGGAACCAGGTAATCCTTCACTGCCATCCACCTTATGGTCCAAATAATAGTTATCTTCCTCTGATTGTAAAACTGGATAATCTACAGTTGTCCCAGGAATAGTAATCCATGCATAAATATCAGGATTCTCCTGCTGGATAACATCAAAGTCCTTTTTATCATTAGTTGTAGCTAAATCCATGAATTGCTCTTCGACAACTGCTTCTTGTTCGTTAGACTGATTATCTACAGTAGTATTCTTCTTTGACAATCCTGCAAAGACGATACCACAAATAATAGCCACTACTAGTACAACTGCTGGGATTGTTAATAATTTCTTGTTCTTCATACTCATCCTAACCTAAAAATAGGAGACTGAATATTTCAGCCCCCTAAAACTTACAAACTATTATTATTCTCCTGTCTTTGGAGATTTTGTTGATGTAGCGTTACCTGTTGTAGGTGTTGCTGCATCTTCTACTACAAATACATATGTAGAGAAGTGGTTTGTAGCAAATTCAACTTTACCATTTTCTACTACTGTTGGGCAAGCCACAACTGTTCCATCGTCTGCTACTCTGTAGATTCTAAGAATCTGGTTTTCACCAATTGTAATATCAGATGGCATATCTACAGTTACTGTTACATATCCATCAAGCTGGTGAATTGCTGCACCAGACATATCTGCAAGATCAAATTCTACCATCTTACCGATGTTGTAATATACGCCCTCGCCGAAGCTATCTGTGAAATGCTCCTTAAGTACATTACTAATAGTAATGTAATAATCTGCTGTTGGAGCAATATCTGAAGCCTTAATTGTTGAACCTGTTGGAACAACGTCATTTACACTTTCAAGAGAGAACTGTCTCTCACCCCAAGCAGAAACTAAAGTTCTAACAGTCTCGCCTGCACTATTTGTAGTGATCTTCTCAATTGTTCCCTGGTTGTACATTGTTGCTCTTTCAGAAGCCTGTGAATTATTGCTTGAACTTGATTCGTTGTTTGAGCTTGAATCACTAGTGTTTTCCTCAACAACTTCTGGTGTCTTTGTAGCATTTCCAGATGTTGGCTTAGCAACTGTATACTCTATAGCGATTACATGATCTAAATCATCTCTTACTGTAATATGTGCAACGCCGATCTTCTTTGACTCTACAGTAAAACCTGTGCTTGTTTTTGTAACTTCTGCTACGCTTGAGTTATCACAAGATACTGTGAAATTGCCCGTCATTGTCTTTACTGTAAAAGAATCCTTTGAGCTAACACCCTTTGTAATTGGGAATCCTGCATCATCCCAATCATAACCATAGTTATACCAGTTATACCAATAATCTACAATCTCGTTTCCATATTCACTTACTATTGCCATGTTAGCACAATCGTAACGTTCGAAACTATGAAAGCCTGCTTTCTTAAAATCTGAATATACGTATCCAGTAGTCTCACCTTCCTCATTAACAATAGCTTCTGGTACATAAACATAAGCTGACACATATGGAATATGTCGTCCGCTTACAGTAAGCTTTCCATCTGAAAACTCATATGTTGTATCTTCATCATTATCGTTCTTCCATACTGCTACTAAAACATCATCAGGACCTTCGGGTTGATAATTTGTCACTTTATAATCGGAGAGTTGTATTTGGTCACAAGTACAATCAAATGGAAGCTTTTCTCCATTATAATATACACCAGTGTATACGACCTTCTGTCCAGTAAATAATGTATGATCAAGCCCAATTTCTTCTGTCTGATTTGGTGCCTTTACAATTTCATAATATAAATCATCTGCAAGGCTTTCTTCAGCTTTAACATTGTTGTTATCTACTGTAAAAGCAGTAAATGCAACTACTGCTGCAGAAAGTACTGCAACAATCTTCTTAATACTCTTCATTAACTATATCCTCCATATTGTTAAAAAAATCGCGAATTTAATTATACAAAGAATATATTCTTGTTTCAATGGCCAGTTTTATAACACTGAGTATTTTCTAACACTAAAAAAACACCTTGGCATTTGCCAAAGTGTTTTTAGTAAAACTATTTTATTTGCCGATTCTTTTAAGAACCATATCATATCCATCATTACCATAATTAAGTGCTCTGTTTACACGGCTGATAGTAGCTGAACTTGCACCTGTTTCATCGGCAATATCTTGATATGTACGCTCTTCACGAAGCATCTTAGCAACTTCGAAACGCTGCTTCATAGCAACCATTTCATTTACAGTACAAAGATCTTCAAAAAACTCGTATGCTTCTTCTACTGTCTCTAAGCTAAGAATAGCTCTAAGAAGCTCATCCATTTCTGCTGTTTCAAGTTTCTTATTCATTATGCAAATATACTCCTACTAAATCTTAATCAATACCCCACCAAGTTGTTATCCTTATACATAATAAACGGGCACCCGTACGTGACTTACGCACAAATCCCCTGTATTTGTATATGTATAATTTAACACAGTAAAGTTTTAAAGTAAAGAATTACTTTCAAAACCACAAAAAAAGTGGCCCTCAAAAAGAGCCACATGTTATTTTACTTCAAAACTTTACAAATGTAAAGTAACTTTTTAATGAAGAATTAAAGTATTATTACACCTTTATCGCTTGCTGCCTTAATGTCTTCCTCTGGCCAGAATGAGCACTGAACTTCGCCAATGTGACACTTGCGAAGGAAGAACATACAAATACGGCTTTGACCGATACCACCACCAATTGTATATGGAAGCTTCTTATCAAGAATTGCTTTCTGGAATGGAAGATTTGCACGCTCCTCACATCCAGCTTTCTTAAGCTGAGAAGCAAGGCTATCCTCATCTACACGAATACCCATTGATGAAAGCTCAAGTGAAATATCATCCACAGGATAGTAAACAATAATATCACCGTTTAACTGCCAATCATCATAGTCAGGTGCGCGGCCATCATGCTTCTGGCCTGACTTAAGCAAATCACCAATCTTCATAAGGAAGATTGCGCCATATTCCTTTGCAGCCTCATATTCCCTCTCACTAGAAGAAAGATTTGGCCATCTATCTTCTAATTCCTGAGTTGTGATAAAGTGAATTTCCTCTGGAAGAATACACTCAACATAATCATATGAGTTTGCAATGTATTTTTCAGTAACACGAAGAGCTGCATATACACTCTTCACATATTTCTTAAGAGTCTCCTCGTTACGAGCATTCTTTTCAATAATACATTCCCAGTCCCACTGATCCACATAGATTGAATGGATATTATCAGTGTCTTCGTCACGACGAATGGCATTCATATCAGTATAAAGACCTTCGCCAACATTAAAGCCATATCTGCCAAGAGCCATTCTCTTCCATTTTGCAAGAGAATGAACAACCTCAACCTCTCTATCTCCCTGCTCCTTTACACCAAAAGCGACAGGACGCTCAACACCATTTAAGTTATCATTAAGACCTGATTCAGGCTCAACAAAAAGTGGTGCTGTTACACGATGAAGATTAAGCTCTGCTGTAAGCTGTGCCTGGAAGAAATCCTTAACCTTCTTAATCGCAATCTGTGTCTCCTTTAAATCGAGAGCAGATTTATAACCATCTGGAATGTATATCTTACTCATAACCAAAACCCTCCTAGTCCTTCTTATAAGTCACAGTTACCAACAGTTCTAGGGAATGGAATTACAACACGTATTTTACCCACTCCTGTTAAGAACATAATGCATTTCTCAATTCCCTAACCGTACCCATCATTGCTTGAGCTACCGTATTTACGAAGATCAAGGTAGAACTGGTAATCCTCTTCCTTAAGGCCACACTCCTGCATTCTCTTAAGAAGGATATCGTAATCATCCTCACGCTGTGAGCCACCAATGATTTCTCCGATACCAGGAA
>JAEEGL015535543.1_pt1 | contig 11711 bp, 8 predicted proteins | sample 9134231 | NCBI WGS metagenome assembly JAEEGL01 (sample SAMN16246548, study PRJNA631951) | gut metagenome | biome: gut microbiome; feature: rumen; material: fiber-attached | host: Bos | place: Iran: Karaj | collected 2018-10
AAGCTCCAAGCTCCAAGCTCCAAGCTCCAATATCTCCCTTCTCTGCGTCGCGAGAATAGACCGGCAGAAGAACCAGATGGCGCTTGTCGAGGCGTTGGCCCGCCATCCGGGCACGACGCTCCGGCTCGTCGGACCCGCCACCCAGCCGGACTACCTTGAGGAGCTGAAGGCGAAGGCGGAGGAACTTGGCGTCTCGGACCGCGTCGCCTTCGTCGGGGCGCTTCGCCCGGGAAGCCCTGAGCTGATTGCAGAATACGAAAACGCCGACGCCTTCGTCCTTGCAAGCCGCCACGAGCCATTCGGCATAGTCGCGCTGGAGGCCTGGGCGGCAGGGCTGCCCGTCGTGGCAAGCGACGTCGGGGGGCTTGGAAGGCTTTGCGCCAGGCACCCCGACGCGGCGATCTCGTTCGACTCCGCCTCCGCCGCCGACCTCGATCGGGCTCTCGACGAGCTTTCCAGGCGGATCGCTTCGGGCGCCGTGAAGGCGATGTCCGAGGCCGGGCGCAAAGCCGCGGCGGAATATGACTGGCACCGCCTTTCCGCCAGACTCGTGGACTTTTATTCGGAGATCAAGTAAGCCTACCCCCCCCCATGTAAAATTCCTATTAAAAACGGGTTGATTTTTTCGCGAAAATATGCTTTAATATATCATTCTCAAGTCAAAAACTAAAACCGATGGAAGATAATACGACTACAGAAGCTGACCAAGCTAGGCTTCGCAGCCTGTTTGCCTTCAACAAGGTAGCATGGATCATCGTCAAAAAATGGTGGTTCGTGTTGCTTCTGGCTTTCTGTGCACTGTCCACGGCGCTAGGCGTGTATCTTTCGAAACGCGCCCAGAAAAGCGTCAACCGCTACGAGGCCACGACCCGCCTCATGTTCACGCCGAAGAAGATATCGAGAATCGAGAACATGGGCAACAGGCAGCTGATGTCCATCCTCGAGCGCGGCTCGATAAAGCGCGAAGTCGCCTCGCACGTCAAGATGGACGAAGAGGAGCGCATGTGCGTGGGCCTGGCCCTGAAGGTCGAGCAGGACAAGCGCCAGAGCAACCTGTTCACGCTCACCGCGACGTCGAAATCGCGCCAGGGCGCGGCCGACAAGGTCAACATCTACGCGGAGCTGCTTGCGGAGGAGTACGTCAAGTTCAGGTCGGCCGACTTCGGCGACTGGAAGAAGAACATCGAGTCGAGGCGCGACAACGTCGCAAGGGAGATCGCCAAGCTGGACGTTGCCGAGTCCGAGCTCACGACCCGCATAGGCGTCCTCTCCCCGAAGGAGGCCCTGCTGGCCCTCAACTCGCTGATCTCCGACCAGCGGCGCAACCTCTCGGCGCTCGGCGTGGACCTCGCCAACGAGGAGCTCAAGAAGAAGAAGCTCGAGGCCGCGATCGGCAACAACGGGAAGGCCGTCATGGACAACGCCCAGGCGATCCGCCGCCGCGTCGACGCGATAACGGCGGTGGACGACGAGCTGACAAAGCTGCGCGAGAAGTTCACGGACACCAACCCGAAGGTGGCCGGGAAGATCAAGGAGCGCGCGGACCTCGTGAAGGAGCTGGAGGACTTCCTGAAGTCCAAGGGCGCGGAGGGCGTGGACATAGAGAAGATGGACCACCTGGAGAAGACCGCCGGCGCCCTTGCCGACTGCGCGACGAGGATGGAGGCGATCGACGAGCGCAAGCTCACCCTCGAGCAGGAGATCAAGGCGAACGAGAAGGACGCGTCGAAGCTCGTCGCGGACGTCATCGAGTACGACAAGATAGAGTCTCGCCGCAAGGATTTGAAGGCGTCCCTCCACGACCTCGAGGAGCAGCTCGACAACATCGCCTACGCGTCGGTGGCCCTCAGGAACGACCTCCGCCAGATCGAGCGCGCGTCCGGCGCCGAGGACCACGGCTCGTTCGGCATCAAGGAAGCGGTGTTCTCCCTCGGCGGCGGCGGCGCCTGCACCTTCGCCCTCATGCTGGTCATCCTCGCGTCGGGGCTGATGTTCGGCCACGTCCGCGGCGGAAAGGAGATATCCGTCTACAGCGAAATCAACTTCCTCGGCTCGCTCCCGAAGTGCAGGGCCATGTCCGAGGAGGAGGAGCGCGACGTCATGGTGGTCGTGGCGCAGAAGGCGCTAAGCGCCGGACGCGACGCGAAGATCGTGCTCGAGTGCAGGCTTCCTGGCGTGAAGATAAACCCGAAGTTCGCGGAGGTCATGGACTTCACGGCGTCGATGTCCGGAGTCAGGTGCTTCATCGTGGACATCGTGCCGCAGGAGGGATTCACCCCCCACGACGGATACCAGGAGATGCTAGGCATCGTCCGCAACGGGCAGCGCGGCTGGTTCCCGATGGCGAGCAAGTATTCGCTCGCCCCCACGGAAATCGAGATGCTCAAGGCAGACTTGGCCACTCTCAACGAGGAGTACGACAACATATTCATCCGACTTAAGGAGCATGTGCGCGTCGGCGGGGCGTTCTTCGACCAGATACTGCAGCTGTGCGGCGCGGTGCTGCTGGGCGTCGGCGACCGCACGACGACCCGCCGAGCCTTTGCGTACGCAAGGCGGCACATGAAGGCGTCGGGGAAGACAATCATGGCCATAGCCACAGGCGCGAAGGCCAAGGTCGTCCGCGAGGAAATGGAGGTGCTGAAATGAGTCGTATTGCACTTGCCACGACAGGACTTGCGGCGCTGGGGCTCGCGGTCGGCGGATGCTACCCGGACAGGCTGACGTCCCACTTCGACACTGCGTTCGAACTCACGAACACCGACGACGACAGCGCCATCCTGGACGAGACCGCCCGCACGGAGGAGGACGAGGCCCGCATCAGGAAGCGCCTGATGGAGCTCGAGATGGAGGAGGAGCCGGTGTACCACATGAACGCCGGCGACGAAATCGAGATAAGGGTGTACGACCACCAGGACCTGGGCATGCTGACGAAGATCGGCCCCGACGGCATGGTGGGCTTCGCGTTCATGGGCCAGGTCAAGCTGAGCGGCCTGACGATCGCCGAAGGCGCGGAGGCCATCCACAACGGGCTCAAGGACTACGTGAGGAACCCGGTCGTGAGCATAACGGTGAAGACCGTCCACAGCGAAACGGCCACCATCTCCGGCCTGTGCGCCCACCCGGGCGTGTACCCCGTCTCGAACGCCACGAGGCTCGCCGACCTCTACGCGATGGCGGGGGCCAGCGCGGCGCGTCTCTTCAACGGCGTCGCCGTCGACGCGGCCGACCTCGACCACTCGTACATCATCCGCAACGGCGCGATCCTCCCCGTCGACTTCCACCTCGCCATAGAGAAGGGAGACCGACTCAACAACATCAGGATACGCAAGGGCGACTACGTCTTCATCGCGCAGAGAATGGAGGCGTCCGTCACAATCTGCGGCGAGGTCAAGAACCCCCACAAGCGCCTCTACGAGCCTGGCATGGGCCTGATAGAGACGCTCACCTCCGCGGGCTGGATGCTTGAGACGCACTGGAAGCACGTGATCATCATCCGCGACGGCCTCGTGCATCCCAAGATGTACAAGGTCAACGTGGACGGCATACTTGCCGGCAAGTGCAGGAACATCAACCTCAAGTCCGGCGACATCGTCTACGTGCCCAAGGACGATATTTCGGAGTACAACGTGTTCGTGAGGAAGCTCCTCCCGACGGCGCAGCTGATCAACCTCATCACGTCGCGCGTCGCGGTGTTCTCGTCCAACTAGGGACATGAAGTACTTCCTGTTCACACTTGCCGCGCTGGGTGTGGCGCCGCTAACGTTCCTGCTGGCGGCCAACGTCAGGTGGATGCGCTACGTTGTCTTCGCGATCATGCTGTCGCTGTGGAAATACCAGTCCACCGCCATCAACTTCTTCTCGCACGAGGAGTACCACGGCTCGGCGCGCGGCATGGAGGTGAGCCTCATCTACCTGGCCTCGATGGCGATCCTCTTCGCGGCGAAGCTCAAGGGCACTGTCAAGGGCTTCTTCCCGGAGGGGGGATACAAGATCTACGCGCTGTACTTCCTCCTCTGCCTCCCCAGCCTCGCGAACGCCGAGGACGGCCTGATCTGCTGGCTTGAGATATGGAAGATGATGATGCTCTTCATCGTCTACCTGGCCGTGTACGCCTTCCTCAGGACGACGAACGACTTCAAGGCGCTCACCACGTCGTTCCTGATCATCGTCTTCGCCAACTTCTTCCCCGTGCTCTCCCAGCACTTCTCCGTCCGCTTCCAGGCGCACGGGCTCTTCGCGCACTGGAACTGCATGGCCATGGCGCTGCACCTCTTCGGGACACTGCTCTTCGCGAGGTTCCTGACGCACGGCGTGCGCACGGTCTTCGACAAGGTGTGCTTCGCCGGGTTCTGCATCGCGATTCTCTCCACGATGTGGTCATACTCGAGGGGCGCCTTCCTCGTCATGCCCCTCTCGTACGGGCTGACGGCCCTCGCGTGCATGGTCTACTCCGACAAGAAGGTCTTCGTCAGGCGCATGATCCCAATCGCCGCGATCGCGGCGATTGGCCTCGTCGCCATCATGCCCAGGATCATCGACCGCTTCGTGCACGCGCCCCAGGCGTCGAGCGACACGCGCGTGGAGCTGGCGCACTGCGCGTGGGAGATGATCAAGGACAAGCCAATGGCCGGGGTGGGCATCAACAACTGGAGCCTGAAGATGTCCCCGGACTACCCCTACCAGGCCCTCGCCAGCGACGAGATGGGATACGAGCTGACGTACGTCGGGATCGTCGAGACGGTCTACCTCCTCGTAGGAGCAGAGTGCGGCATCCCCGCGCTCATCGCGATGGTCATCTGGTTCCTGTGGTACCTGTACCTGTGCGTGCGACTGCTGCGGCGGCTCAAGGGGACGCCGTGGTTCTTCATCCCCGCAGGGCTGCTGGGCGGCCTGACCGCCAACTACCTCCAGAGCTTCCTTGAATGGGTCCTCCGCCAGCAGATGAACCTCGTCTGCCTGCTGTTCATGTTCGCCATGCTGTCGTACCTGGCCACGGACGGGCAGAGGATCGCGGACGACTGGAGAAAGAAGCATCCATGAAGCTGGACTTCGCGAGGAACATGAAGCGAAACGTGGCGTCGTCCGCCATCAACAACGTCATCCGGCTGCTCTTCCCCTTCCTGAACCGGACGCTCTTCCTCTGGCTCCTCGGCCCCGCGTACCTTGGGCTCAACGGTCTCTTCGGCTCCATCCTCGGCGTGCTGATGCTCGCGGAGCTCGGCTTCGGCTCCGCCGTCATCTCCTCGATGTACAAGCCCATCGCCGACGACAACCGCGAGCTGACATGCGCCTACCTGCGCTTCTACCGCACCGTCTACCGCTGGGTGGGCGGTGTCATCTTCTTCGGCGGGCTGTGCCTGCTGCCCTTCCTGAGGAAGCTCATCCACGGCAACGTGCCGCCTGACATAGACCTGCACATCCTCTACGTCATCCACCTCGTCAACGCGGCGGCGAGCTACTTCTTCTTCGCCTACCGCGGCTCCGTCCTCGCCGTCCACCACCGCAACGACGTGCTGAACAACGTCCGCACCTTCACCTCCATCGTCCAGTACGTCGTCGTGTTCCTCATCCTGCTCCTCACCCGCAGCTACTACCTCTACGTCATCGCGACGGTCTTCTTCACGATCATCTCCAACCTGCTGATCTTCCGCGAGTCGCGGCGCCTCTTCCCGGCCATCGAGCCGCGCGGCGCCCTCCCCGCCGAGAACCGCCGCCGCGTCCTGTCGGACGTGAAGTCGGTGTTCCTGCACAAGATCGGAGGCGTCGTCTCCTACTCCTTCGACAACATCGTCATCTCCGTGTTCCTCGGCCTCGTCGCCGTCGCCGCGTACGGCAACTACTACTACGTCGTCACATCCGTCGCCGGCCTGATCAGCATCATCTACAAGTCGGTGCTCGGCGGGTTCGGCAACAAGATCCACACCGAGACGAAGGCGGAGAACTTCAGGCTCTTCATGAAGATGGTGCGCATGACGCAGCTGTGCATCCTCTGGAGCTCCGCGATGATGGCGGCGCTGTACCAGCCGTTCATATCCGCGTGGACAAGGGGAGACCCGGCGCTGATGCGCCACGCCCTCACGCCCATCCTGATGATCCTATACTTCTACGTCAACCAGTCGCGGCAGATGCTGCTCTCCTTCAAGGCCGCCGCCGCGCTCTGGAAGCAGGACCGGTGGAAGCCCATCGTCGCAAGCATCGTGAACCTCGCCTTGAACTTCGCGTTCGTCATCTGGCTCCCGGACGCCTACAAGCTCGACGGCGTGATCCTCTCGACGATCATCAGCTATGTCTTCATCCAGGTCCCGTGGGAGGCGCACGTCGTGTTCAAGTACTTCTTCAACGGGGCGCAGGCGAAGGTCTACTGGTGGATGCACGTCCGCTACGCCCTTCTCACCGTCGTGCTCTGCGCCATCGCATGGGACACCGCCCGGCTGATTCCGTTCGACGGAGTCGGCGGTGTCGTCGCCAAGGGCGCGGTGGTCGCGACCGTCACCGTCTTCACGATGCTGATGGTGTTCCCCAACGTCATCTCGGCGTTGCGCGACAGGAAGGCCAAGTAGCGCGCCGCGCCGCGGTGGCCGGCGCGGCTACCGCCCGCCCGTGAGCATCGCGTACGCCTTCGGGAGCCACCTCTTCAGGGTCTCCGCCGCCGCGAGCGCCAGCAGGATCGGCACGGCTATCCTAATCGCGAACAGCCCAAGCGCGGGGACGTGCAGGCGAGTCGCGAGGATGTCCTGCGTCCGAGCGCACGTCACCGTCGAGATGATCCCGAGATGCGCGGCGTAGACGAAGAACGAGTCCTTCACCACAGAGAGCCGCAGGAAGCGCGACGCCCCCGGCACCAGGTCGTAGAGCGTCCAGACCGCCAGCACGCCAATGGCGGTGACCACCTTGGCCAGCATCCTCTGGACCGCCAGAAGACCGCCGCCCGTCGGATGAAGGAAGTGTATGTACGTGAATAGCGCGCACCCCCCGAGCCAGAGAACAGGCCACAGCGGGTTCCGCTGGCGGCGCAGCGGGTAGTCGGCGGCGTGGATCGAGAGGAACAGCCCCACGGAGAAGTAGAATACGCCGGCGAGGCTGAACCCCGTCTCGAACAGGTTCCACCAGCGCCCGGGAATCCAGTCGTGCATCAGCAGCGCCCCGAACGACGCGCAAAGGAAAGCCGCGCCAGCCAGCCTGGATCTCAGCAGCCTGATGAGCGGCGGCGCGATCAGCACGAGCATCATGAGGTTCCTTACGTACCACATCACGCTTGCGACGGGCAGATGGAAGAGGTCTCCGCCGTATACGTACACAATGTTCCAAAGCGACCCGGGCGCGGCGTGGAGATGCGTGTTGTGAAGAAGCGCCCTCCCCGCCGCGTGGTTCCCGTACATCGTGAACGGCACGACCGTCAGCGCGTAGACCGTGCACCAGAGGAGGTACGGCACGAGCAGCGTCTTCGCGCGCTTTCCGAGCGCCTGCGCGTACCACCCCTCCCGCGATCCTCCGCATGACTTCACGCCAAGCAGATATCCGGAGATCACGAAGAACACCGGAACGGCGAAAGTCGGCATGATCCTGCCGATGAACACCACCGCCCACGCAGGCAGTCCGCCCCCCGCCGCGAACGACTAGTCGTAGGCGTGCAGCACGACGACGAAACACGCGCTGATGAACGACACCACCGTGAGCTTCGCGCTCAGCTCCGGCGATATTGCAGTTGTTGTCTCCTGTTTCGGCATACGGAGATTATACCACATTTCGCCGGCTCCGGCCCGCGAACTTTTGAAAAATGTTAATGGCAATGTCGCATTCGATTTGGTATAATTAACGCAACCGAGGAAACAATGAAACGTAAATTGCCAAAACTGACGGTGGTCGTGCCCTGCTACAACGAGGAGGCCACGCTGCCGGTGTCGTACCCGCTCTTCGCCGACGAGCTGGGGCGGATGACGGCCTCGGGGCGCATCGCCCCGGAAAGCGGCGTCCTCTTCGTGGACGACGGCAGCTCCGACGCCACTTGGCAGACGATATGCGACATCGCCGCCCTCGACCCGCGGTTCGCAGGCATCCGCCAGAGCAGGAACCGCGGGCACCAGTGCGCACTCTGGGCCGGGATGACCGAGGCCCGCGCGCTCGGATGCGACATCGCGATAACCATCGACTGCGACGGACAGGACGACGTGCACGCCATGTCCGAGATGGTCGACGAGTACGCGAAAGGCGCCGACGTCGTCTACGGCGTGCGCAACGACCGCTCCTCCGACACGTTCTTCAAGCGCTTCACGGCCGAGAGCTTCTACCGCATCCAGGCCGGCATGGGCGTCGAGGCCGTCTACAACCACGCGGACTACAGGCTCCTCTCGGCGCGCGCGCTCGACGCCCTCTTCGAATACGGCGAGACGAACCTCTACCTGCGCGGGATGATCCCGCTCGTGGGCTTCAAGTCGGCGAAGGTGTTCTACTCCCGCAAGGAGCGCGTCGCCGGCAAGAGCCACTACCCCTTCCTGAAGATGCTGGGGTTCGCGGCGGACGGCATCACCTCGCTCTCCATCAAGCCAATCCGCCTCATCACGTTCTTCGGCGCGATCGTCTCGCTCCTCTCGTTCTTCATGGGCGTCTGGAGCCTTGTCTCCTGGATGCGCGGCACCGTCGTGCGCGGCTGGACAAGCGAGGTCCTCTGCGTCTGCTTCCTCGGCGGCATCCAGCTTCTCTCGCTGGGCGTCATCGGGGAGTACATCGGGAAAATATACCTTGAGACAAAGCACCGCCCGCGCGCGATCATAAGCGACCGCACCTGGCAGCGCGAGAAGGACGGCAATCCCCAGAAGGAGGGCGACTCTTGAACATCGTCGACTGGACCGCATCCCGCTTCGACTCAATGCGCGAAAGGCTGGGGGAGGGACGATTCTACCCCCTCATGCTGGGCGCGCTCCTCCTCGCCGGGCTCCTCCCGCTGCTGATGCCGGGGATCCCGAACGGGCACGACCTCTACTACCACCTCTCGCGCCTCCACGCCATGGGCGTGAACTTCAGCCTGGGCGAGTTCCCCTCAATGATCAACCACGAGGCCCTCGCCGGCTACGGCTACGCGTCGGGGCTGTTCTACCCCGACTTCTTCCTGTACCCCGCCGTGCTGCTGATGAAGTGCGGCCTCGGAATCGTCGCGGCCTACAAGTTCCTCGTCGTCGCCTGCGTCGCCGCCACCGCCTACGGCGCGTACTTCTGCGCGCGCAGGCTCTCGGCCACGTGCTTCGGCGCGTTCGCTACCGCCCTCCTCTACACGTGGAGCAGCTACTTCGCCGCGGACCTCTTCGTTCGCGCGGCGTTTGGCGAATGGAGCATGTTCGTGTTCGCCCCGTGGATCGTCCTCGGCCTCTACGAAACCGTCCTGGGCGACCCGCGCCGCTTCCCGTACCTCAGCTTCGGCTTCGCCGGGCTCGTCCTCGCGCACAGCCTCTCGCTCCTCATGATGGCCGCGGTGTGCGCGGTCTTCGTCGCGTTCAACGCCGTCCGCCTCCTGCGCGAGCCGCGCCGCATCCTATACCTGGCGCTTGCGCCCATCCCGACGCTCCTCGTGGGAGTGGCGTACCTCCTGCCGATGTACGAGCAGTTCGCCCACCTCCACTTCCACATAGAGGTCGAGAAGAACGCCGACATCCTCTCGCACTGCATGCCGCTTCTGAAGCTCTTCCTGGAGATCCCCACCAGCAAGGCCGACGTCTGGATCCCCCCGGGGATCGGCATCATGCTCGTCGTCGCCGCCCTGCAGCGCTTCAGGCTGGCGTCCCGGCGGACCGCGCCGGAGGTCTTCCGCGACATGCTGCTGGTGACGGGCGTCGGGTGCCTTCTCATGGCGACGGAGATGCCGTCGTGGAAAGGCGCCTTCAAGCCGCTCGCGGTCGTCCAGTTCCCCTGGCGCTTCTTCGGGCCCGCCACCGCCTTCCTCGCGTTCGGCGGAGGGCTCTCCCTCTCGGCGCTCGTCGGCGAGGACCGCGCGCGCGAACGCTCCTGGGCCTGGCTTGTAATCTGCGGCGCGGCTTTCGCCTGGTTCGTCAACGTCGGGTACTTCTACGCTGCGAGAATCTCCGAGCGCGACTTCATCCGCTCCTACCAGGGCGGTCGCCCCCAGGAGGCGAGCGGCATCCACTACCTCATCCGCGACGGACTTCTCGACACCGAGATCCGCAAACGCGGCGACGTCGCGACCGCCGCGCACCCCCTCGGCGTGAAGCTCTCCCGCCCGCAGAGGGACGTCCTGCAGATGGACTTCACGGGGAACGCCGCCGACAACGACGTGGAGCTGCCGCTCCTCCCCTACCACGGATACGCGGCAAAGCTGCAGCGCCCCGACGGGTCGGTCGAGAGCCTCAAGGTCGGCCTCGGTCCGAACAAGCTCCTCTCCGTGCGCATCCCGAAGGCATGCGCGAACGGCGCCGTCACCGTCCGCTACGAGGCGACCCGCCTGCAGCGCATCTCGCAGATCGTCTCCCTCGCGTCGGGGATCGCGTTCCTCGCGCTTTTCATCGCGGCGAAGCGGCGGAGGCGCAACACCGGAAAGGAGGCGTAGGATGGCGTTCTTCAACTACCTGCCCGCATACGAGCTGAACCGGTCGCCGCGCATCATCGCCGCGTTCGACACGGATTTCCTGCGCAACCTCGACGCCTTCAGGCGCTCGCTTCCGCAGGGCAAGCCGTTCACGATGCTCCTCCAGACGGGCTGGTCGGTCCTGGTCCCTAAGTTCGCAGAGGAGCTGAAGACCGGCATGGCCAGGGCCCACGACCTCTTCCCCGAGGCGCGGATCGTCTTCCTCGTCAACGAAAAGGAGGCGATCCCGATCCTGAAGGACTCTGCGGAGTGTGTCTGGTGCCACCAGAACGCGTTCCTCGACCCGGACCGCTATCCTCTCGCCTCCGGCAAGCGCCAGTTCGACGCGATATACGTCGCGCGCATCACGCCGTTCAAGCGCCACGCCCTTGCGGCCAAGGCTCCGAACCTGCACCTCGTCGGCGCGCACTCGCAACGCGAGGAGGACTACTTCCAGGAGATCATGCGCACCGTCCCGTACGCCCGCTGGGACGAGAAGGTGAACTCCAGGCTCATCGGGCGGCGCATGGCCAACGCCTCTTGCGGCCTCGCGCTCTCCTCCACCGAGGGCGCGATGTTCGTCTGCGGGGAGTACTCCCTCTGCGGCATCCCGGTCGTGAACACGAAGAACATCGGCGGACGCGACCTCATGCTGCCGGAGTTCTCGGAGTTCCGCGCGGAGGACACCCCCGAGTCCGTCGCCGAGGGCGTGGAGCACTGGAAGGCCAACCCCGTCCCGCCGCAGGAGATACGCGAGGCCTTCCTGCGCATGGCAGCGGAGCACCGCGCCTGCCTCGACGACCTTCTCGCGTCGATCGCCGGGAGGCGCGTGAAGGTCCCCCACAAGCTCGGAATCCGCTGCAGGCTCCTCCCCCTCCAGAAGCTCCTGCACGGCGTCAGGAAACGCGGATGAACAAAGGCGACACGAAATGAGCGAACAAGGCGTCAACAACACGATCGTCACCATCGGCGACATCAACTACCTCTGGGGCATCTTCCTGCTGATCGCCTCGGCCCGCAAGGCCGGGATGAAGGAGCCGTTCCTCGTCGGATGCAAGCGCTTCACGCCGCGCGCGCGGCAGGTGCTGGAGGGCCTTGGCAACGTAAGCTTCGCCAACCTCGACGACACAACGCG
>JAEEGL015593930.1_pt1 | contig 11711 bp, 11 predicted proteins | sample 9134231 | NCBI WGS metagenome assembly JAEEGL01 (sample SAMN16246548, study PRJNA631951) | gut metagenome | biome: gut microbiome; feature: rumen; material: fiber-attached | host: Bos | place: Iran: Karaj | collected 2018-10
AAGATTTAAAAGAAATTAAATTAGATAATTTAAAACCAGAAGATAAATGGATATTAACTAAATATGAAAAAACTATTCATGAAGTTAAAAAATTCATGGATAAGTTTGAATTTAATAATGCTGGAGCATCTATTTATGAATTTACTTGGAATTATTTCTGCGACTATTATATAGAAATGGCTAAATATAGTATTGATTCAGTATCAACTAAATCGACACTATGTTATGTATTAACAGGAATTTTAAAGATGTTACAACCATTTATGCCTTATGTAACTGATGAAATATTTGATAAGTTACCAGTTAAAGATGCTGAAGATATAATAGTATCAGAATATCCTAAATATTCTAAGAAATATGTATTTGATGATGAAGAAAGTTTAGTAGATGATGAAGTAGAATTTATTAAGTCATTTAGAAATGTAAAAGCAGAAAATAATATTTCTAAAGATATGGAAGTATTAATTGAATCTAAAGAAGATATTAATTTAGTTATTAATATGCTTAAGATTAAAGACAATATAATTGATAAAAAAGAGAATAAGAAATCATATAAAGTAGTATCTAAGAATATAAAAGCTGAAATATTCTTTGAAAAAGTAGAAACTGAAGAAGATAAAGCTCTTAGAGAAAATCTAATTAATACATTAAAAGCATCTATTGAAAGAAGAGAAAAACTACTTTCTAACGAAAACTATGTTAAAAAAGCACCTGCTAATATCGTAGAACTTGATAGGCAAAAGTTAGAAGAAGAAAAGAAAAAATTAGAAGAGTTAATGAAATAAAAGAAAAATCAAAAACTATGTTTTTGATTTTTTTTAATAATTATTTACTTTTTTATAATACTGTTTTAATCTTAATAGAGAGGTAAAGTAAGATGAATAAGTATATTTTTTTGGGTTTTTCATATGAATTAATGAATATTTTATATTCTTTTCCAACTATGATTAAGCATGTAGAATTTTTTGTTGCAAGTGACTTTGATAAAACTAATGTAATAGATAATATTGAATATATAGGAATGGAAGAGTTTAAAAATAGAATTAAAAATTATAATAATGATATAGTAATAGCATCAAATATTGATTATTCTATTTTAGAAAAACAAGTAAAAGAGATTACTGATAAGAATAAGATAATATATGCTAGAGACTGGTTACGTGAATATTTACAACAAGATGGAGTTATACATATTCCATGGAAAATAAGAATGGAAGTATCTACGATGTGTCAATTAAATTGTGTCGGTTGTTATATGAGAAAAAATAATAATGGAACAATGAAAAGTGGATATTTGAAATTTGAAAATTTTAAAAAATTTATTGATAAAAATCCTTTTATTAGAAATGTTGAAGTTTCTAATAGTGGAGAAGCATTCTTGAATCCTGATTTAAAGAAGATTATTGAATATGCTTATTCTAAGGACATAAGTATTACTATGCTTAATGGAGTTAATTTCAATAGTGCATCAGAAGATATAATTGAGACATTAGTAAAATGCAAAGTTAAAAAAATAAATATTGCGCTTGATGGAGCTAGTCAAGAAACATATGAAAAATATAGAAGAAATGGTAATTTTGATAGAGTTCTAAATAATATTAAATTAGTTAATAAATACAAAAAAAAGTATAATAGTACTGAACCAGTTTTAAGATGGCAATATGTAATAATGAATCATAATCAGCATGAAATAGAAAAAGCTAGGAAACTAGCTGAAGAAAACGATATGATTATAGATTATCGTGCTGATTGGAGTGAAGACTTTAAGCCAGATGATCCTGAAAAAGTATCTGAGTTAGTTGGATATGATATACAAAAAAAAGATGTTTTAGGATTTGTTCCTTGTCATCAATTGTTTTTTGAACCACAAATAAACTGGGATGGAAGATTATTAGGATGTTGCTTTATTTATAATGAAGATTGGGGTAGAAATGTTTTTGAAGAAAACTATTTAGATGTCATTAATTCTAAAGAGTATCGTCATGCTTTACTTAATGTTTTGGGGGATAATAATGAAATGAATAACCCATGTAGTAGATGTTTTGCATACGATGAAATTAGAAAATATAAGCAAGTATATTTGTAATAAAAAAGAGTGATTTTAATCACTCTTTTTAAATTTTCTCTAAATAAATCTTTCATATAGATTTATAAAATATTTTTTTACATCAAAAATTAAATCTTTATCAACAGTATAGAATAAATACTTAACTTTAGTTTCATTTGTTATGTAGTTTTTCATTTCTACTAGAGTACTATATTTATCTGTTAGAGTAATGATGTATGATTCAATGTACTTAGGTAACCTAATAGTTACTGGCCACATATGTTTTTCTATAATATCTTTTTCTTTATCACTTAAATTAAAATATTTAGATGCATTTTCACAAGCTATTTTACCATGAGTAAAAGCATGCATATTAAATAGACCAGGATCAGTCTTATGATCTCTCCAATCGTATAAGAAGAAATCGTGTAACATAGCTGCTCTTGTAAGAGAAACATAATCTATTTTTAATTTCTTAGCTATTTTATATGAATAGTAAGCAACATTTAGACAATGCTCAAAACAATCAGTATTTCCATGCTGTTTATAATTCTTCATTTCAAGCACTTTATAGTTACTGATAATAGGCTTTATTATTTTTATAAATTCTTTACTATATTTTTTATTCATATAATAATTGTACAATTAAAATAAAAAAAATAATACTAAAATAAATAAATTTACGTAAAAAATAATATTTATTTTATTATTAAAATAATATAAAATAACTCTAGGAGGACGTATATGAAGAAGAATTTATTAGGAATATCGTTAATTACTATAACTGGTTTATATATACTTTTATCAGTTATCGTATTAGGTGCTTGTATAGTTACAGACATACCAATTATTTTTGGAATAATAGCTAGTATTGTAATAGTTGTTATTCAGTTTTTAATTTCACCATATTTAACAGATTTAAGTATGAAATGGTTTTATAAGGCTAGATTTGATCATGCTTTTCCAGAATACTTAAATATTTTTATTTATGAAACATGTAAAAAATATAATATGAAAAGACCAAAGTTAGGGTTTATCGATGATGGTTCACCAAATGCCTTTACTTATGGTCATACAAAAAATGATGCTACAATCATTCTTACTAGAGGAGACTTTGAACTTCTTAATGAAGAAGAAATTAAAGCAGTAGTAGCTCATGAACTAGGGCATGCAACTCACTATGATATGCTTTTTATGACAGTAGCACAGTTAGTTCCATTAGTACTATATTTAATCTATGAAACACTAGCTGCTAATAATAGTAGTAATAGTGATGATAACAAAGCTGCCATGATTGGTTATGTAGCATATCTACTATATATTATTTCTCAGTATATTGTACTTTGGCTATCTAGAACAAGAGAATACTATGCTGATGAATTCTCTATTAGAGAAACAAAAAATCCAAATGCTTTAGCAGAAGCTCTTGTTAAAATAGGATTTGGATTAGTAACAAATAAAGAAAAGGAAATTAAACCTGATCCTAAAGATAAAAAAGCTAAGAAAGAAGCTGCTAAGAATAAAAAACATAGTACTGAAAATGCTGGTGCCTTAGGTATTTTTGATTCTAAGACATCTAAATCTTTAATTGTTATGACTAATAATGGTAATGATAAGTCATCTATTAAGAATGCTATGAAATGGGAAATGTGGAATCCTTGGGCATTTATATTTGAACTTAATTCTACACACCCATTAATATCTAAAAGATTATTAAATATATCAGCTTATTCTAAAGAATATAATCAAAATCCATATATTGAATTTGATTTAAAGAAACCAGAAAGTTATGTAGATGATTTTGCAGTAGAATTATTAGTAGCTGGATTACCATGCTTAGTAATTGTTCCTACATTAATATTAGGAATAATATTCCGTCATTACTTCTTATCAATTATCGGAGTAGGATTAATATTACTATCAGGTGCTTTATTAATAGGCTTTAATAGAGCTCATAAAAAAGGTTATAAAAAAACTACTATTGAAAACTTACTAGGAGAAGTTAAGGTATCTGGTATAACTTCAGTTCCTTGTGAATTAACTGGTAAAGTTATTGGTAGAGGAGATGCAGGTAACATCTTTAATGAAGATATGATGGTTAGAGATGAAACTGGTATTATGTTAGTTGATTATAAGACTCCATCATTTATCATTAATAAGATTGTAGCCTTCTTAAAAACACCAGGTTTTATCGATAAAGATGTTGTATTAAAAGGTTGGTATAGAAGAAGTCCTGTACCATATGTAGAAGTATTTGAATTTATTATAGATGGTAAAACTCATAAAACTGGACAAGTTACATTTAATATGATTATGTTTGGATTACTTGCTTTAGCAGGAATAGCTGTAATAGTAATTGGTTTAATTTAAGGAAAGATTTTAATCTTTCCTTTTTTTGTACTTTGTTATAAAATACTTACTATGGAGGGTGTTATGGAAGAAAATAATTTTGAAAAAGTTTTTACTTTATTAGTAAGTGGAGTAGGAGTACTTGGTGTAATAGCTATGCTAGTATTAATGATATTGAAGAGTACTAATCCATTAGAAATATCATTAGTATCAGTACTATCTTTATCATTAGTTGGATATTTATCTTTATCAACGCTATATCATTTTGTTGAAAATGATGTCATAGAAAAGATTGCATGGGGATTCTTATATTTATCAGTACTATTATTAATTAGTAATTATACTTTCTTAAAACCATTAAGTTTGAAGAGTGTTATTCCTTTTGGAGTATGTACTTTCCTAGGAATAATTGGTATTGTATTTAATGCATTAAATAAAGATGATTTTAAAGTAGCTAATATAATTCTATTATTTGTTATATCTTTAGCATTATTCTTATTTTTACCACTTAATTATTTCTTGGGATTTATAGCACTTAATATAATTAGTTTAGTATTATTTTTTATATCAGTACCTTATATGCATAGTATGAGTCATTTATTTAATATGATTAGTTTATTAGGTAGTTATGCACTTATTTATTTTTATCTTATATAAGACCATTTTGGTCTTTTTTTATTGCTTATTTATTAGTATAATTATTAGTGGAAGTGTTATATGAAAAGTATTTATAGTTTAAACATAGAAGAGTTAGAAAATTACTTTTTAAGTATTGGAGAAAAGAAGTTTAAAGCTCTTCAGTTATATTCTTGGTTATATGATAAAAAAATAAAGAATTTTGATGAAATAACGGATATTAAAAAAACAGTAATAGATAAATTAAAAGAAGATTTCTATTTAATTAAATTAGAATTAATTGAAGTAGAAAGAGATGAACTTGTTAATAAGTATTTATTTAAATTAGAAGATAATAATCATATAGAGTGTGTTCTTATGAGACATGATTATGGAACTAGTATATGTATATCTAGTGAAGTAGGATGTAATATGGGATGCAAATTCTGTGAGAGTGGTCGTGTTAAAAAAATTAGAGAGCTTAAAACAGAAGAAATGGTAGAGCAAATACTTTTGGTAGAAGATGATATTAAGGAAAAAATATCTCATGTAGTTATAATGGGTATTGGAGAACCTTTTGATAATTATGATAATGTTACTAACTTTATAAAGATAATTAATCATGCTAAGGGATTAGCTATTGGTAGTAGACATATTACTTTATCTACTTGTGGAATTGTACCTAAGATAAGAGAATTTGCTGATTTCCCTTATCAAGTTAATCTTGCTATTAGTTTACATGCTCCTAATGATGAATTAAGATCAAAGATTATGCCAATTAATAGAGCATATCCTTTAAAAGAGTTAATGTCTGCTCTTAAATATTATTATGATAAGACTAATCGTCGTCTTACTTTTGAATATATTATGCTCGATGGAGTTAATGATTCTAAAGAAAATGCTCTTGAATTAGTTAAACTTTTAAGAGGGTTTAATTGTTATGTTAATTTAATTCCATATAATGAAACTGAAAATATTGAATTTAAAAGAAGTAAAAAGAATAGTATTTTAGAATTCTATGATATAATAAAAAAGAATGGTATGAATGTTACAATAAGACGAGAGTTTGGCAGTAATATTAGTGCTGCTTGTGGACAACTTAGAAGTAAGAGGGAGGATTTATGAAATCATTTTATTTAACAGATGCTGGAAAGGTTAGAAGTCATAATGAAGATAGCGTAATAATTACAAAGAACGCTGCTGGTGATTATTTATTAGCTGTTGCTGATGGAATGGGAGGTCATTCTGCAGGAGAAGTTGCATCAAGTTTAACGATAACACATTTAAGTAAATGCTTTAATGAACAATTTTGCAATTTAGAGAAATCTAAAGCTGTTGACTGGCTACGTGGTATGGCAACGGAAATAAACGATATGATATTTGATTATGCTGATAATCATCCAGAGAGTAAAGGAATGGGTACAACACTGGTTTGTGCTATTCTAACTGAAGATTATATTTTGATGGGGAACATCGGAGATTCTTCAGGATTTGTTATGAAAGATTCTAAAATCCACAAAGTAACTTATGATCATACTTTAGTAAATTTATTATTAAAAGCAGGAGAACTAACTTTAGAAGAAGCTAAAGATCATCCTAAAAAGAATGTTCTTATGAAAGCTCTTGGAGCAAATAATCCAATCGATATTGATATATTTGATTGTGATATGGATGTATCTTCAATCTTCTTATGTAGTGATGGATTAACATCTATGTTAGATGAAGAACAAATAGAAAAAGTACTTGATAGTGAACTTGCTATTGAAGATAAGGTAATTAAATTAATTAGAAAAGCTAATAACCGTGGGGGTAATGATAACATTTCTATTGCATATTTAGATTTAAAAGAAAAGGGTGAGTAACTGATGATACAAAAAGGACAATTAATAAATGACCGTTATGAAATCCTAAAAAGCATTGGTGAAGGTGGAATGGCTAATGTATATTTAGCTAATGACAATATATTGAATAGAAAAGTTGCTGTTAAGATTCTAAGAGGAGATTTATCTAATGATGAAAAATTTATTAGAAGATTTCAAAGAGAAGCTATCGCAGCATCTAGCTTATCACATCCCAATATTGTTGAAATGTACGACGTAGGAGAAGATAATGGTAACTATTATATAGTTATGGAATATATCGAAGGTATTACTTTAAAACAATTTTTAAAGAAGAGAGGATCTCTTACAATACCTGAAGCTATCGATGTTATGCTACAGCTTACTGATGGAATAGCTTGTGCACATGATAGTTATATAATTCATAGAGACTTAAAACCACAAAACATCATGATTAAAGATGATGGAAAAATAAAGATAACTGATTTTGGTATAGCTATGGCTCTTAATGGAACTCAAGTAACACAAACAAATAGTGTTATGGGTAGTGTTCACTATTTACCACCAGAACAAGCTAGTGGAAAAGGTTCTAGTACTAAATCTGATATTTATTCAATTGGAATATTATTTTATGAATTATTAACAGGTAAATTACCTTTTAGAGGTGATAATGCTGTAGAAATAGCTTTAAAACATATGAAAAATCCATTTCCAAGTATTAGGAAGATTAAACCAGAAATACCTCAATCACTTGAAAATGTATTATTAAAAGCTACTGCTAAGAATCCTAATAATAGATATGACAATGTTAAGGAAATGCATGATGATATAAAGACATGTATGGATGAAAAGAGAAAAAATGAACCTAAAGTTGTTTATAAATATCCAGAACATGATCCGGATGAAAAATCTAATTTTCAAGAAGAAAAAGTAAGAGAAACAGTTAAGGAAAATAATGACGTGCCAAAGAAAAAGAAGAAGAAAAAGAAATTTAGTTTTTTAGCTCTTTTAATAGGTTTATTATCATTAGTTTTAGTTGGTGGAGTTGGCTATGTTGCTTGGTCACTAAAGGGACTAATGGAACCACCAAAAGATATTAAAATACCTGATGTTACTAATCTATCAGTACAAGATGCTGAAAAAGTATTAGTAAATCTAGGATTTGAAGTAAAAGATGAGACTGAAAAAGAATTTAGTGAAACTGTTGAAAAAGGGAACATAATTGGTACTGATCCTGAAATAGGAAGATCTAGAAGAAAAGGAACAAGTATTACCTTAATCGAATCTCTAGGTAAGAATGAAAAATATGTTGTAGAAAACTTTGTAGGTAAAAACTATATTGAAGTTCAAACAACTTTAGAAAAAGTATATGGTATTAAAGTTGAAATTGCTAAAAAAGAAATAGAAATCAAAAAAGATACAAATTTACAAGCAATATTAGAACAATCTATACCAGCAGGAACAGAATTAACTATCGATAAAGAAAATCCACCAGAAATAACATTAACTATTCCTGAAGAATATGAAAATTATCCTGATTTTGTTGGAGAAAATTATACTTTAGAAGATGTTCAAAGATTTTGTGATGAACATGAAATAACGATGAACGTTGCATACGATGAAACAAATGAATATCCAGAAGGAAAAATTATTAAACAATCAAGAACAGGTAAAATAGTTAAAAATGTATCTATCACAATTACTATTGCTAAAAAAGCTGAAAATGATCTAACAGGTAAACCACCTGAAAATAATAAAACTGATTCAAATACTAATAAAACTGATAGTGATAGTAACACAAATAAAGATAGTGGAAATAAAACACAATGATAGGTCAAATAGTTAAAATAATAAGTAATTTGTACTATGTTAATATAAATGATGAGATATATGCTTGTCATTCTAGAGGACTATTTAGAAATAAAAATATAACTCCTTTGGTTGGAGATATGTGTAAGGTAGATATAGAAAATTCCTACATATTAGATATACTACCTAGAAAGAATCATCTAGATAGACCTCTAGTTGCTAATGTAGATCAAGGGATAATCTTAACTAGTTTAAAGAATCCTGATTATGATTCTAATTTATTAGATAAATTATTAGTAGTATTAGAAATTAATAATATAAAACCAATTATATGTTTTTCTAAAGAAGACTTATTATCTAATGAAGAGATAGGTTATTATCAAGAAATAGTTAATTATTATAAATCTATTGGTTATGATGTATTTTATAATTATGAAATAGATAAAATAAAAGAGATATTTAAAGATAAGACTAGTTTCTTTACTGGTCAAACAGGAGCAGGTAAATCTAGTTTATTAAATACTTTGGATAATTCTTTAAACTTAGAAGTAGGAGAGATATCTCTTGCTTTAGGTAGAGGAAAACATACTACTAGATGTGTAGAACTTCTTAATATACTTGGAGGTAAGTTAGTAGATACTCCTGGGTTTTCTAGTATTGATTTATCTTTATATACTAAAGAGCAAATAAGAGATGCTTTTATTGAATTTTCTTTTAATTGTAAATATAAAGATTGTTATCATACTAATGAAGATGAGAGTATTTGTGATGTTAAGAGAAGAGTTAATTCTAATGAAATATTAAAATCAAGATATGATAATTATCTAAATTTTATTGGAGGTAATGGAAATGAAAAAAATATCAGTTTCTATACTAGCAAGTAAAGAACCTACTCGTGATATTCAAAGAATAAATGTTTCTACAGCGGACTTTATTCATGTCGATGTAGGTGATGGTAAATTCGTTGAAAATAAACATAATCCTTATAGATTACTTGATCGTTTATCTAAAAAATACAATAAGAGATTAGATGTTCATTTAATGGAATTAAAACCAAAAAAGAATATTCATAAGTATGCTACTTTAAATACTGAATATATCACTATTCATGTAGAATTAGGTGATGTATCTAGTTATATAGATCAAATAAAGAAATATGGTATTAAAGTAGGACTTGCTATTAATCCAGATACTGATATATCTACATTAAAACCATATTTGGATAGAATAGACTTAATATTAATAATGAGTGTATATCCAGGTTATGGTGGACAAAAGTTTATACCAGAAACAACTAAGAGAATCTTAAAAATAAAAAAGATGATTGTTTCTGAAAAAAGAAATATTAAAATCACTATTGATGGTGGTGTTAATGATGAAACGAGCAAAGAACTTGATTTTGCTGATATTTTAGTAAGTGGTAGTTATGCTCTAGCAGGAGATGTAACAGAAAGAGTAGAAATACTAAGAAACAATGCAGATAAATTAAAGAAAAAGGATAGAGAAGATTAACTTCTCTTTATTTAAAATATGAAAAATATAAAAGTATACATAATAGGACTAATATCTTTAATTATAGATATAATAAGTAAAATAATAATAGTAAGTAAATTAAATTTAAATGCTAGTAAAGTTATAATTAAAGATTTTTTTTCTTTAACATATATAAAAAATACTGGAGGAGCTTGGGGAATACTTAAAGATAATGTAATAATCTTAATAATTATTACTATTATATTTTTAGGTATATTTATAAGTTATTTTCAAAAGAATAAACTTAGTTTATATGAACAAATTTCTTATGGATTGGCTCTTGGAGGAATCTTAGGTAACTTACTTGATCGTATATTTAGAGGTTATGTAGTTGATTTTTTAAACTTTAATATTATGGGTTATAATTATCCAGTATTTAATTTAGCAGATACTTTTATAGTAGTAGGTGTACTAATATTAATAATATATTACATAAGGGGGATAATACATGAAAGAAGAAAGGCTTGATGTTTATCTAGCAAATAAATTAGGTATATCGAGAAGTAAAGTTCAAAAACTTAATGAAGAAGGTAAGATACTAGTTAATGGTAATATTGAAAAAGATAGTTTTTTAGTTACTGATGAAGATGAAATAACTACTGATTCAGATTTATCTTTTGAAATAAATGTTGAACCAGAAAATATACCTATAGATATAGTTTATGAAGATGATTACTTAGTAATAGTTAATAAACCTAGTGGAATGGTTGTTCATCCAGCTCCTGGTAATTATACTGGTACTTTGGTCAATGCTCTTTTATATAAATTTGATTTAAGTAAAGGAGAAGCTAGTTTTAGACCTGGTGTTGTTCATCGTATAGATAAAGATACTAGTGGTTTAATGGTAGTCTCTAAAGATGAAAAGGCTCATGAGTTACTAAGTGATATGTTTAAAAACAAAAAAATACATAGAGAATATATTGCTATAGTAGAGGGAGTAATTAGAGAAAATAAAGGAACTATTGATGCTCCGATAGGAAGAGATCCTAAAAATCGTGAAAAAATGTGTGTTACTCCTACTAATAGTAAAGAAGCAGTTACTCACTTTGAAGTATTAAAAAGATATAATAAATACACTTTAATTAAATGTGTATTAGATACAGGGAGAACTCATCAAATAAGAGTTCATATGAATTATATTAATCATAGAGTAGCAAATGATCCATTATATGGTAAATTAATTAATGATAAGTTTGCATCTTTTGGACAATTCTTACATTCAGTTAGTATAGATTTTATACATCCAATTACTAAAGAACATCTTCATTTTGAATGTGAAGAACCAAAAGAGTTTAAAGAATTTTTGGAAATACTTGAAAACGATTTATAAAAATAATGTAATTTATTACATAATACTTTATAAATTTAATTCTTTAATATATAATATAAATATTTGAAAAGGTGGTGACTATGAATAACAACCTAGAATTAGATAGAAAAAATACATTAATGATGAAGTTAATTCATTATTTAATGGTTGAAAAAAACTATAATCCTATTATTTTACAGGGTGCTGATAA